>WNFW01000621.1_pt1 | contig 22865 bp, 18 predicted proteins | sample 5400131 | NCBI WGS metagenome assembly WNFW01 (sample SAMN13153362, study PRJNA577476) | soil metagenome | isolation source: 20 cm soil or saprolite under grassland replicate 1 | place: USA:California | collected 2016-06-15 | reverse complement strand
GCAAAGCCGAGCCTTTAACGTTTTCGAAGATGACGACTGGAAACTTTCGCTCCTTTTCCAATTTGGCGAGAACACCGGTCACCTCGAAGTGCGGATCGACTTGTTTCTTTACCCGAAGTACTTGATCCGGCTCGTCCGCTTCAAGCTCACTTAAGAACGATCTTAGATCTTTCACCACGATAACGTCCTTTACATGAAAAGTTGATATTGGATCCCGTCGTAAATGTCAGGAGGTTTAGCATCTAAAGCAAGCATTTTTGTGGTGTCATTCTGAGCCGCAGGCGAAGAATCTCGTCAGCAACGAGACCCTTCGCTGTGCTCAGGGTGACAAGCAAGTCAGGGCTGAATATAAAACACTCGAAACTGATTCGAGATCATCTGCTCAACGAAAACTAATTTGACACTCTAAGCGTCGCACCTCATTTCAAAAAGCTCATGTCCACCGCGTTTTCAATGCTGACCTTCTGCTGCATGCCGTTTTTGGCGAACCACTGGGCTTGATCCGCCAAGTTTTCCACGAGTACCTTGCCATTGGGATCTTGATAGGGCGGAATGGCTGCCTGGATCACTTTAGCAGGTACCTTTGTATACTTTTCCAGAATCGCCGCAATCTCCGGATCTTTTGTCCCGTTTTTGTGGAACAACTCGGCTGCCTTGAGGTAGGCAGTCATCCAGCGCTGGGCCACAGGCCTGCGCTCCTTGATGAATTTGCCCGAATAGATGATGACTCCGACCTGCACCGGTCCCAGACCCTTGACCTGATCCGGCGTGCGAAAACGCACAGCCACCCCGCGCTCTTGGAAGCGCGCCGGCCATGGCTCGACCGCGTAGGAGGCATCGATCGCTTTGGTCTCAAAGGCGGTAACTTGGCTGGGAGCGTCTAGAAAGGTGAGATCAACATCGTTGATCGTAAGCCCGGCCTCTTCTGCCATCTTGCCCACGAGATAGTGCTGGATGTTGCCCTTGGCCAGGATCGCGATTTTTTTTCCTTTGAGGTCTCTGAAGGTCTTGACTTGCCCCGAATCAACCAGGTCTTTGCGCACCGTGAGAAGCGAAAAGCCGAATCCCTCTCGGGCTTGGCCCTTGTCGGCGACGATGCGAAACGGCGCTTGCTGGGCCACGGCGTTAAAAAGACCGGCGCTGGCCGAGCCGACGGAAACTTCCAGCTCACCCGCAACCAGAGCAGGAACTTGCTTGGCCGCCGAGGCGAAATTGGAGATTTCAGTGACGACACCTTGCTCCTTGAAGAATCCCTTCTCGATGGCGATATAAACTGCCGCGTTGGAGATTGCCGCCAGATCTCCAAGTTTCACCGTTTCCGACTGCGCTCGGCCCAGCGAAGGCAACAGAACGACAAGCGTGATGGTCAGGGCTATGTGCAGAACCAACTTTGTGCTTGTCATTTTTTCGCTTGCCATATTTCCTCCTGAGAAGTTGATAGCGCTTCTGGGGCACGGAGCTAGACTTTAAGGCGCATCTACCACGGCCATTCCGCAGGTGTCAATGCAGGCCGTTCCTTGCGGATTCACCGCAGAGGCCCAGAGTACGCTGAGTGGTCTTTCTACTCTCCCCTCCGCGCGCTCAGCGCCTCCGCGGTGAGAAATTCCGCGCTGGTCAAAAAGTCCAGCTACAAGGCGCACAGTATTCGTTATTCGTGGTTCATGTTCGTTCGAGCACGAGCACGAGTCACGAGCACGATCAGGTGCGCTTCCACGGGCACATTACTCCCTCGAGCCACTGCAGCCCCCAGCTGCTGAGAATCCCGAGAATGCCGAAGGCGATGGTGCAGCTGAAGACCTGTTTGATCAGAAGCAACTGGTAGGATTCCCAGAGCAGAAATCCGAGGCCTGCCTTGGTGGCTTCTATTTCGGTGATGAAAACCAGGATCAACGCCATCCCGGCTCCCAGCCTGAGGCCGGTGAAGATATTGGGCAACGCTCCTGGAATGACTACTTTGGTGAAAATCTGTCGTTGGTTGGCACCGAGGTCGCGAGCGGCCTTGAGCAGCACCGGATCAATCGCTTTCACGCCGGTGACCGTGTTGATAAGGACCAGAAACACTACACCGATCATAATGGTCATCACCTTCGAGGTTTCACCGAGACCAAACCAAAGGATAAAGAGAGGGAAGAGCGCCGACTTCGGGATAGGATAGAGCGCGCCGACGAGCGGATCGACGGCATCTTCAAAGGCGCGGAACCAGCCGACCAAAAGCCCTAAGCCGATCCCAAGAAGCGAGCCATAGATGAATCCCTGGAGCACCCGATGGAGACTGACGGCGATCGCCCAAGGCAAACGACCGTCTACGGTCAACTCGACCATTGTCCGAAGAACTGAAGCCGGCGCGGGAACAAGCAGTTGATTGACTTCGCCGAGCCGCACCACGCCTTCCCAGATCAGGAGGAAAACGATCGGAGAAATAACCCGTAGCGGGCGATAGCGTTTCCACAGCGACTTCATAAATCCTCCGAATCTAATAGCAGCTGGAGTGATGGAGTATTGGAGTACTGGAGTAATGGGTATCGAACCCAACACTCCACCACTCCATTACTCCAATACTCCATTTTCGATTATGTCAGTCCCTCGGCTTTGAGGGAACGTTCCACCTCATCTCGGATTTGCTCCGAAAGGTATTCAAGCAGTTCAACCTCGCCACGGCCCGTAATGCTCCGCGGCCTGGGAAGCCGAACCGGCACGACTTCCTTTATACGGCCCGGTCGAGCCGTAAAAAGGACCACGCGGTCACCGAGCAGAACCGCCTCATCCAGGCCATGAGTCACGTAGATGAAGGTCCGTTTAGTCTCCTGCCAAATGCGCACGAGCTCTGCTTGCAGCACCTTGCGGGTCTGGGCATCCAGTGAAGCGAGCGGTTCGTCAAAAAGCAAAATGGCAGGATCGTTGGCAAGAGCGCGAGCGAGCGCGACCCTCTGACGCATGCCGCCTGACAGTTCGTGCGGGTAGCGATGCTCAAAGCCACGCAAATGAACTAACTCGATCAGCTTCTGAGCATTGGCTTCGCGATGGGCTCTTGGCACGCTTCTCACTTCCGGACCAAAGACGATATTTTCCAGAACCGTGCGCCAGGGAAAGAGAGCGAATTCCTGAAACACCATCCCGGTTTGCTTCTGACCGTCTACGGATCTGCTGACGTCGATCGTGCCGCTCGCGGGTTCCTCCAATCCCGCAATGATCTGGAGCAGGGTGGATTTGCCACAGCCCGACGGTCCAACGAAAACCAAGAACTCGCCTTGCTCGACCTCCAAACTGATGCCGCCGAGCGCCACCACCTGTTCTTTGGTCCGCTCGATGTGCCAGACCTTGGCGATATCCTTGAGGCGCAAAATGGTTGCCATTACCGATCCGAACTTATCCTGAGATGCTCCGCCGCCCACAAAGCCGCGGCAACGATATTTTGATAACCCGTGCAGCGGCACAGGTTGCCGCTCAAGCGCTCGCGTATCTCGTCTTCAGAAGGAGACGGATTTTCGTTGAGAAACTCATAGAGGGTCATGAGAAAACCCGGCGTGCAAAAGCCGCATTGGAAACCCAGCTTCTCTAGAAAACCTTGCTGGAGCGGATGAAGCAGGTTGCCATCTTTGGCCTTCGACGCCAGTCCCTCGACCGTAAGGATCACTCCACCGTTCGCTTGCACGGCGAGGAGCAAGCACGAACGGACGGTTTCTCCATCGAATAGAATGGTGCAGCTGCCGCATATTCCCTGCTCGCAGCCGAGGTGAGTCCCGGTAAGCCCGAGATGGTCGCGCAGGAAATCAGCCAAAGACAGACGCGGCTCGACGAGTCCCTCGTACTGTTTGCCGTTGACGTCGATCTCGATGGCGTGCCTTGCCGTCATGTTCTGTGATACCGCCACTGGTTCTTACTCGAATTTCTCCCTCACCTCATGTGAAAAAAATATATTCACCACGAAGAGCGCGAAGCACACGAAGTTTCGGATAATTGATTTTTAACTTTGCGTTCTTTGTTTTTCCTTCGTGATCTTCGTGGCCTTTGTGGTGCGATATTCCGGATGAATTGCTCAATGCGCTCCCGCCACAAGCTCCATGACGCGATTTGGGCTGAGAGGAATTTCGTTGACTCGCACCGTGAATGGCAGCAGCGCATCCGCCAAAGCGTTGGCAATCGCTGCCGGTGGCGCGATGGCACCACCCTCACCGAGTCCTTTGACGCCCAAAGGATTGAGCGGTGAAGGCGACTCCAAATGCACCGTCTTTATGTTCGGCACCTCCATCGCGCCGGGCAAAAGGTAGTTGACGAAACTACCGCTGAGCAACTGTCCGTTTTGATCGTAAGCGATCTCTTCATAAAGCGCCGCGCCGATACCCTGAGCGACACCGCCGTGGATTTGCCCATCCACCAGCAGCGGATTGATCAGTTTCCCGGCATCGTGAGAGACGACATAGTCGAGTAGTTTGATTATCCCTGTGTCGATCTCTACCTCGATCACGGCAACGTGCGCGGCGTTGGCCCAGGTGACTGTCGGCGGCACAAAATAAAAAGTCGCTTCAAGACCCGGTTCCAAACCCGCGGGCAGCTTCGAGGCCCACCCCGGTACCGCCGCGCGGGCTAGTTCGCTGAAGGAAAGGGCTCGTTGCGGCAATCCCCGGATAAAAACTTTTCCGTCACCCAACTCCAAATCATCAGGGTTGGCTTCGAGAATGTGGGCCGCCAGCCTCACTACCTTTTCCTTCAGGCGCGCCGAGGCCCCATAAATGGCAGATCCAACATTGACCGTGCTGCGGCTGCCGAAGGTGCCGCAGCCGAATGGAATCGATGCGGTATCGCCTTCAACGAGGCTAACTTTATCCGGAGTCACTCCCCAGAGGTCAGCCGCGATCTGCGCGAAGACGGTTTCGTGACCTTGGCCGTGCCCGGTGGCGCCGGTGGCAATGATGAGCTGGCCGGAAGTGTCAATCCGTACCCTCGCGCCCTCGAACGAACCTACGCCGGTGCCTTCCACGTAACAACCAATGCCGACGCCGAGATAGCGCCCGCGTTGGCGCAGCCCCTGTTGCCGCCTTCGCAGCTCATCGTAACCAGCCGCCTCCAGAGCCCGCGTCAATGTCTCAGGATAATTTCCGCTGTCGTAGCGGATGGGCTCGCCGTCGCGGTACAAAATTCCCGCGTGGTAGGGCATCTCGTCGGGCTGGACGAAATTACGCCGGCGCACTTTGGCCGGATCCAACCTCAACCGCGCTGCAATACTGTCGATGCAGCGCTCCATCACGAACACCGCCTCAGGCCGTCCGGCGCCACGATAGGGCGCGTTGGGCACCTTGTTGGTCGAAACACAGGTTCCGCTGATCGAGAGAGCGGGTACTTTATATGGGCCCTGAAGATGGGCGGCCGTGTTGTACGCGTCGGTGAGGCCCATCGGATTGTAAGCGCCGTTATCCAGCAGGAACCGATCGCGAAACGCCAAGATATGGCCTTCTTCATCAAACGCACACTCGACATCGTGGAGTTGGTCGCGGCCGTGCGCCGTACTGATGAAGTGTTCGGTACGATCCTCAATCCATTTCACCGGGCAACCTAACTGAAGCGCCAGGAAAGGGACAAGGATTTCCTCCGGATAGACAAACACCTTGGGACCGAATCCTCCCCCGATATCCGGCGCAATCACGCGGACCGTCTCTTCGGGAAGGCTCAGCTGGGCCGCAATTTGCCGCCGAACCAGATGAGGCATCTGCGTCGAGGACCAGACGGTAAGAATGTTTGTTTTGGGCTCGACCCAGGCAACGACGCCGCGGCCTTCGAGAGGCGCGGCGCAATAACGGTGATGGCGGAATCGCTCCCGCAACGTATAGGGCGCAGCGCCGAGCGCCCCATCGACGTTTCCCTTCTCGATGCGGAAGCTGAACACAACATTATTGTTCGATCCCTCGTGGACCAAGGTCGCGCGCGGTTGAAGAGACTCCTCGGGATCGACGACAACCGGCAACCCTTCATATTCAACCACAATCGCATCGATTGCGTCTTCCGCCTTGGGGCGATCCTCGGCGACGATGATCGCCACCGGCTCACCAACATAGTGAACTTTTTCCTGTGCCAAAGCGGTCGGTCGAGGACCCTGCAGTACGGGTTTCACCCCTTCCAGCCAACGAGCCGGGTGGATCTCGAAGCTTTCCGGAAACGGGGATATTCGGCCTTCGATCTCCCGCCCGGTCCACACTCCAACGACCCCGTCGAGACGAAGAGCCTCCTTGACATCGACAGCGCGGATGCGGGCATGCGCGTGCATGCTCCGCAAGAGCGCGGCATGAAGCATGTTCGGCAGGCGAATATCGCTGACGTACATGCCGTTTCCAGTAATGAAGCGACTCGATTTATCTGGCTTGACGCTGCGGCCGATGAATCCGGTTGAAGTCGATGCCATTCGGGCTTACCTGTTCGTGGCGCGCTATTATGGATAGCGAGAACCCGTCAAACTGGTTGGAATCTTATGGCGTCGGTTGCCGGCCGAAGCATCCGAGAATTGCCCGCAGGAAAAATATATGTCGCGTCGCTAATCGGCAGCTCTAGCCTTATTTGTAGAGCTTTGCGGGAGCGGCTCCGCTCCGACCCAACCGTGCTCGGTGATATCGAGCATCACGTCATCCGGCCCTTTGTACTTTTCCTCGAAGAAACTAGTTGTGGCGGCTTCAGAGCGACTCTCGCGGTATTCCGCGCCGGCTTGCTGCAACCTGCGGCGGGTCTCCTCCGGATTGTTGACCCAAAAACCGAAGTGGTGGAGTCCGAAAACCGGACCCAGACCATCGTGCCGGTCCGCGGCTTCTGCCGTCTTGAAACGGAGCACCGCCATGTTGATAGTGCCGTCGCTTAAATAGATGCCCTTGGCGAGTGGAGAATCGGTTCGCCCCACCTCCACCATGTCAAAAACCCGCTTGTAAAACTCCGCGGTTTTCTCCGGGTCCGCAGTGTGCAGCGCTATATGTCGTAACTTGGCCATGATGATCTCCTTTTCTTATTAATAAGCATTCAATCAAGCCTGGGCAAAAACACAGTGGGGCCGGCTACGTATTAAAACAGAGATGATCGGGTTGCCTGAGCGAGGTTCAAGCAACGATACAAGATGCCCTATAACTACTGCGAATCGAGCACCAGCGTCAATGATGGAGAACGGGGCGCAATAAAGAAGCAGCGCCGCCAAATCGGGATTGGTAGCCTGCGATGCCGTTCTCGGTTTCAATGCTAAGAATTTTCATGACGCAATTCTTAAGGATCGAGTGAGCTTCGAGATGTCATCCAGCTTTTCGACATTTTGCACAGTCTCGACCAGCCGTTCCAATTTCCTTTCGGTAAGCATGTGGCGGGTTAAATTTCTCGCCTTCTCTTCAAGCTCCGATTGGCTCATCGGGTTGTGCGGCGTCCCCTTGAAGTGAAACACCAGCGCCGAAGGACGCCTTCCGTCCTTAAGTAGGAGCGTCACCCGGGCTGCGCGGTCCCATCCCTTCTCTTCGATCTCCGGGTCCACACGAAGACGAACTCTGCGCATCGCCGTCAGAATTTTGTCTTCCGCGATTCTCTTCTCCGCAAAGGATTCCGGGTCCTTCGGATCGTAATAAAGACTCAGCGCAACGCAGAAAGGAATACTGTACTGGGCCGCCATGATATCCTTCGGTTGATAGATGGCGTGGTGGGTGACCAGTTTTTCGATCCCAGCGACGACAATTTCTCGGACGTCCCGCGGATCGAAGCCATTTTGCTGGGCTAGTTTTTGCAGCGCTTCGATGGGCGCATGGGCATTGATGTGACAGGCGTACCGCTTGATGCAGATGTTGAGAGACTCGAATTCCCGTCCCAGACGATGTGTCAACCGAGAGAGGTTCGGAGAATCGGAAAAGGCCCGGCAAAAACCGAATTCCCCTTCGAGAACGCTCTCCGGCCCGGCAAAGCCACGGCGCGCCAAAGAGGCGGCGGTCACGCCGCCTTCCGCGGCTTTTCCCAGGTGGAGGCGCTTGATCATCGCGCCTTCCTGACAGCGAGAAAATTCCATCAGCCCGCCAGAATAAGAGCCGGCGATCCCCAGCGCGTGAACCATCTTATTTTCGTCGAGGCCCAGGAGCCGCCCTGCCGCCGCAGCAGCACCAAAGGTTCCAGTCAACCCGGGCGCATGGAAGCCGCGTTTCTCAAGCGAATTGCCGGCGGCTACTCCGATGCGCGACATAATTTCACAGGCCGCCACGAAGGCGGTCAGGAACGCTTTCCCGTCGGCCCTCTGAACTTCCGCCACGGCGAGCGCCGGGAGGAAGGCAGTTGCGCCGGGGTGAACACCGGCGCCGGGTTGCCGGACGTTGTCCAACTCGAAAGCATGCGCCATCGTGCCATTGGCCAACGCCGCCAGATGCGCTGGCGCGCGCCAGCTATCTCCTAAAACCGTAGAACGACCCGCCAGACCGAGGGCTTTGACATACTGAACTACGCTTTGGCTCCACGGCTTTGTCGAACCATAAAGAGCGACTGTGATCGTGTCCAGGAGACAGTCCTTCGCGCGGGACATCACCTCCGGTGGAATATCCCGATAGCGAAGGTTGACGGCATAGCGAGCGAGAAGTCTTGTGGCGCCTATGGTCACAGCAAGTCTCCTAGCTCCGATTTTCCACAGGTGACGGCCCCGAGGAGCGCGCTTCTCCGGTCGCGGGCGATGAGGTCATCGAAAAACATAAGCAGGTTATTCCCCCTCAGATAGCCGTCCTCGAACTGATTATCGCTCAGATACTTTTTCCACGTGGGAGTCTTAACCAAGCGGGCTAAACACACCGTCCCAATATTTCACCACGTTATGCTGAGTTGGCAAAAATTCAAGCGTAAAAATCATGAATCGAATCGGAGGCGCTGGAGGGCTTAAGGGCCGAGCTCGCCATATCATCTCCCACCAAACCGCCCCCTCTCTCTATCTCTTACTTAGTTCCGCATGGATCTTCTCGGACGTGAGCGGCAGATCAAAAATCCGCACGCCCACGGCGTCGGCGATCGCATTGGCAACGGCTGCCGCCGTCGGAACGTTGGGGATTTCTCCGATCGCTTTTCCTTGAAACGGCACCGGCCCGGTGGGACTTTCCATCAATAGCGTTGTTAACTTCGGCACGTCCGCTGCGCTCGGAATTTTAAACTCGCCAAGATTGGCGGTGGCGATCTTGCCATCCACCACGAGATTGTCTTCCATCAGCGCGAAGCCCAAGCCGGTGACCACGCCGCCATCGACTTGTCCCTGGTAGGTCAGACGATTTAAAACTCTGCCGGCATCGTGGACGGTCGTGAGCTTTTTCACCTTGACTTGCCCGGTGGCGGGATCGACCTCGACTTCGGCAACCTGCGCTGCGAATGAAGTGATCGCCGCGCGTGACGGCTCGTAGACGCTAAGATGGGTAATGGGCGACTGATTTTCCTCGACGGCAAGGCGCATGAGCTCGTCGAAAGAGATTCTCTTGCGCCCCGGCGTGATGTAGCGGCCTTTCTCCGCTTTGATATCCTCCGGCTTGCAGCCGATTCGCGCTGCCGCCAAAGCGATGATCTTTTCTTTGATCTCGCTGGCGGCCTGATACCCGGCATGGCCGACGCTGTTGGTGGACTTGCTGCCTCCGGTCCCCGAGTCGTAAGGCGAGCTGTCGGTATCTTCAACGCGGACGTTCACCCGCTCCCGTTTGACCTCGAGGACTTCGCTCACGATCTGCTGCACCACGGTGTGAATGCCCGGGCCCACGTCAGGTACGCCTACCAGCACGGTAACCCTGCCATCGGATTCGATGGTGATCGCGGCGCCGGAACGGCCTGCGCCCGAGGGCCGCTCGTAGACCGCCACGCCGCGGCCGACGTTTTTCGCCTTGGGCTTTTTCCAGCCGGACGCCGCAACGGCTTTCTCGAGCGTTTCGTGGGCGAGAATGTTTTGCAGCTTCTGGCCGAAAGGCGAAGAGTCACCGTCGTTAAGAAGATTCTTCCTGCGAAAGGCCACCGGATCCATGCTCAGTTCCCGCGCGATGATGTCGATCTGCGATTCCATGGCAAAAACCACCTGCGGGCTTCCCGGCGTGCGCGTCTGCGTGCACGACACCTGATTGGTGTAGGCGCACAGCGTTTCAACTTGAATCGCGGGAATCCGATAGTAGCTTGCCACGCGCCGCGGTCCCTGAACTGTCACCTCGGCATTCGCTTTCAGCGCCGCATAGGCGCCGCCGCTGAAAATCACCTTGGCCTGGAGCGCGCAAAGCCTGCCGTCATGATCGACGCCGGTGCGCAAGGTGATCACGGCGGGGTGGCGGTGCGGCGCGGCCGCCAGGTCCTCGGCATAGTTGAGCACCAGTTTGACCGGCTTGCCCGCGCGTTCCGCCAAAAAGTAGCAGATCGGAGCTTCGATGACCGAAGTCTTGCCGCCGAAGTCCCCGCCCACCGGCAGAATGTGCACTCTGATGTTTTTCGCGTCGAGATTTAAATCCCGCGCCAAACGATCGCGCAAGGTGAAGGGTGACTTGTTGGAAGCCCAGACTTCAATCTGACTACGTTCGTCGATGCGGACCATGCAAGCGTGCGGCTCGATGTAGGCATGAAAGCCGAGCGGCGTGCGAAAGGTGTGCTCGAAGACGCGCGTGGCTTTCTGCAAACCCGCTTCAACGTCGCCCTTGCTCCACTGGCCCAAAGACTGAACGTTGGGCAACTCCGTGGAGCGCTCGGGCGCATTCTTGTACGCGGCCGGATTGTCATGCAGCAGCGGCGCACCCGGCCGGATCGCTGCAAGAGGATCGGTAACAAACGGCAGCTCCTCGTACTGAACGTCAATCAAATTCAGTGCCTCCTCGGCAATCTCGGGGCTGACCGCGGCCACCGCTGCCACGGGTTCTCCAACGTAGCGGACTCGGTCGCGGGCGAGGACCGGCATGTCTTTCATTCTCAAGCCCGTCAGAACCAGCGGTATATCGGCACCCGAGATCACCGCGTGGACTCCCGGAAGTTGCGTCGCCTGCGAACTATCGACCTTGAGTATACGCGCGTGCGGCAACGGGCTCCGCAAGAGTTTCGCCCATAGCGCGTCCGGGACATCGATGTCCGCTGCGTAGCGAGTCTGGCCGGTTACCTTTTCCGCGCCTTCCAGTCGCGGGACAGCTTTGCCGACGGTTTTATAGGCCATGGATTCCCCCCACGGTGAATCAGTGTGTGATTTGCGCCCAGCAAAAATCAGCTGCACGTAAAATAAGGTAAACAGCGGACGAGCGTCAAGCGGAAAGCTCGGGAAGCGTGTTCGTCAAAGGGTCAAATCCTTCCGTTGACAGATTGCAATTCTCTGTCAAGAATAGCCTTGACACCAAACCACGGCGAGAAATATATAGCTCATTAACCTTATTGGGAGGAAAATGACCATGGGCAAGTTGAGACATATCGCCTTTATCTCCAAGGAGCCTAAAAAGCTCAGCGACTTTTATCAAAAGTTTTTTGGCCTCGAGGAGGTCCGGGTTTTTCCCAGCGGCTCACGGATGGTGATCGACGGCCTGTTCAATCTGGCTTTCCTCCAACAGAACGCCGCCCAGACGGCGGTCGTCGGCACTCACAGATCGGACGGCAGCGAGGCCAATCAAACTCAGGGGATCGCGCACTACGGCTTCATGGTGGATAACCTGGAGAAAGCCGTCTCGAAGCTGCCGCCAACGCTCAAGCGGGGAGACAGTCCCCAGGTTTCCGGCGGGGTTTCCGGTCCTGAAGCGGCGCGGCCAGCGGAGGTCCGGTTCATCGATCCTTGGGGAAACAACGTGGACATCTCGTCGAGGGGGTTTCTCGGGCGGGAAGAGAAACGGCTGCCTGGCGTTCGGCTTGCCGTGGTCCAGGTTGCCAATCCGAACGAGGCCTGCGAGTTCTATCGATCCCAATTCGAGTTAGCAATGATAAGGCGAGAGCCCGACGGCTCGATTCTGCTGAGCGACGGAACCGTGAGGCTGATGCTCACCAAAAAAAAGACGCTTAGCCGCGGCGGCATCCAGTACTTTGGCATCCAGGTAGACAGCCTGCCTGCTGTTCGACAGCGCCTCATCAACAGTGGGGTGGAGATCCTTCCCGTGGAGGGCGCAGCCAGTCAAATTCGCATCAGCGATCCCGAAGGCAACCAGGTCGTGATCTCCGAATAAGGGGTGGCGCTGAACCATTGACTGAGCCGCACCATCTTTTCCGGCGCTCAGAGCAATCGTGGTAATCGACTGCTGACTTACAAGCCACGCTCGCAGCCAATTTTCACAGGCAAAAACAAGAAGACCCGGAAGCCGATAAGGCCTCATTCGTCATCCAGTCATTAAACGTGAGAGGGCGGCGGGTGATTGTCTGTGTCAATGCCGTCTTTGGTGCTTGGCTCGGCGCTCGCATTTTTTCCCAGGCAGTCGCTGCAGTAACTCAGTTTGCAGGCCGCTCCAAGGCACAGGCGCATTGCCTTCGCTATGGAGGGCTCGCCCCTCGATCGCTGTCACGAGTGGATAATCCGGGCTAGCGATGCTCTGTCTAACGCGAATAGAAGTCTTGTCAAATATCTGGACCCTTCGCCTATTTTCCACCAATCACAGCGACTCCCTGAATTTCGATCAACATACCCGGGCGGGCGAAGCCGGAAACGGTGATGAGGGCACTGGCCGGAAAATTGTCTTTCGGAAACATCTCACGCCGAATTTGTACAAAGCGGTCGCCGTAGCGGACATCGGCGATGAATACCGTCATGGTCACCATGTTATCGAGGCTCCCGCCAGCGCGCTGCAATGTCCGGTTGATCGCGGCGAATGTCGCGCGCACCTGCGCGTCAAAATCGCCGGCAAGCGATTTTCCGGAAGCGTCCTCGAGCCCGGCGTGGCCTGCAAGCCAAACTGTTTTGCCGCCTTCGGTAATCACTGCTGGAGAAAACGCGCGCTCCTTCTGCCGCGCCGTGAGTTCAAGATACTGCGCGGCGTGCGCGGCCGCCGCGAGCAGCACGCTGAAAGCAAAAATTGCCGTTACCCAACATGACGCGGAACGTGATTTCATAAATCCCTCCTTTCCGTTGCCGCTCCATGCTTACCATAAACGCTCGGGAACCAGAAAATAAAAACAGCCCGGGAACTATTTCCCAGGCCTTGTGAATCCCAAATACCGCAGCGTCCTACGGCCCGTCGTGAGCCTTCGGCAGAAGCTCAGGCCAGGGCTTAGTCGAACGGCGACCGTGACCCCCGTGCTTCTGAACCTTAAAATCTAGTACGCTGTCCCCAGAATACAGAATCAGCGGAGACGAGCTAGCAAGTAGGCCAGATCGGAAATCTGCTCCTCACTGATCGGGTAAAGAACATCCGCCATCGAGGCATCGTAGCCGCGGCGCGTGTTGTTCTTGTATTCCCGCAGCGCCTTCACGAGGTAGTCCTCGCGCTGGCCGGCAAGGCGGGGAACATTCTGTTCACCGGAATAGTCCCGGTTGTGGCAGAAGTTGCAGCGGTGCTGCTCGATGAGCGCCCGGGCCTTTTCCATGCGGGCAGAGTCAACGGTACCGCCGGCAGGCTCGGGCGGCGGCAGCTTCGCAAGGTACGCCGCCATATTGCGCAAATCGTCGTCCCTGAGCCCTTGCATCATCTGGTTCATTGGTTCGACGACGCGCAGCTTTTCCCGGAACATCAGCAACTGGATAGTGAGGTAGAAAGCCGGTTGACCGCCGAGCGAGGGCACCTCAGGGTTTGCCGATTGCCCTTTCGCGCCGTGGCAGGCGAGGCATGGAGCGAGCCGCGCTTCGAGCGTATCGGCATGGGCAGGCGACGCCGACAACAAAACGAGCGCGGCGACGGCGCTGAGCGCGAATGTTATCTCACCACGAAGCGCGCGAAGGACACGAAGGTTTCGGAGACTTTTGATGATCAGCTTCGTGCTGTTCGTATCCTCCTTTGAAAATTGGGTTGGGGGTGGAAGGATATGCCTCCATTTTCATCCTCTGTGGGCGAGCGTAAACTCATGACGCACTTCGTGGTGAAATCTTCCTCAACGTGCAGCGACCTTGGTGCTGCCGTAGGTCACGCGGTAGACCGCGCCGGCGTGGTCGTCCGAGACAAGCAGCGAGCCATCCTTCATGACCTGCACGTCGACCGGCCGGCCGCTGTATTCGTTGTTCTGAAGGAAACCGGTGAGAAACGGCTCCTGCGATTTCACACTGCCGTCCTTGTTCAGCTTCACGACGATGACGTCGCCGCCGATCTTTTTCGTCCGGTTCCAGGAGCCATGGCGCGCGATGAAGATCGCATTCTGGTACTGGCTCGGGAACATTTTGCCCGCGTAGAACCGCATGCCTAGCGCGGCCGAGTGCGGGCCGAGCAAGGCGACCGGCTTCTCGAACTCGTTGCACGAGCGTCCCCAGCCCAACTCGCGATCCGTGAAGTTACCCTGGTGACAGTACGGGAAGCCGAAATGCTGACCGATCTTGGTGACGCGGTTGAGTTCGTCTTCGGGCAGGTCTTCCGACAGCCAGTCGCGTCCATTGTCGGTGAAATAAAATTCCTTCGTCACCGGATGCCAGTCAAAGCCGACCGAGTTGCGCACCCCGCGGGCGACCACATCGGCGCCGCTGCCGTCGAGGTTGATGCGCCGGATCTGTCCGTTGGTCGCGGGCGGCTCGCAGATATTGCACGGTGAGCCGACGTTTACGTAGAGCTTGTTGTCAGGTCCCAAGGCCATGAATTTCCAGCCGTGCGACTGATGGTTGAGAAAGTCGCTGTAAATCACGACGGGCTTCGGCGGATTGTCGAGGTTGTCCTCGATGATCTCGAGCTTGGAAATCCTGGTGCCTTCAGCGATGTAGAGCGTGCCTTTGTGGAACGCGAGACCGTTCGGCCGGTCCAGTCCCGAGGCGATGACTTTTGTCTCGTGTTTCCCGTTCTTGTCGATGATCGCATAGACCTTGTCGAGAATGCGGTTGCTGACGAACACGGTTCCCTTGTCGCCGAGCCTGAGCGACCGCGCGTTCGGGATCCCGCTCGCATAGACTTCGATCTTGAAGCTCTTGGGCAGCTTGAGCTGCGGGATCGGCAGCTTGTCTTCCGGCGCCCCGAACGGCAGGGGCGCCACGTTGCGCAGCTCCTTGGCGACTTCGGCGTTGGGAATGTCGGGCCGTCCCGGAACGGTCGTTGGCTCCGGCTGCAGCGGGGGTATCGGTTTTGACGGGTCAGGCGCCGCAGACGGCGCGGCCGGTTGAGCCGCCGGTTTGTCACCTGACTGCTGCGCGAAAGCGGGCGGCGCGACTAAAACAGCGATGAAAGTCCCGGCGAGCAAGAGGCTACGTTGTGTTGATGAACGCGTGATCATAACGAATCCTCCTCGTTTGAACTGATCGGAAATCGTTTATTTGAAGTCAGCCACCGAAAATTCAAAATTACTCGCGCTTAGCCCCCGTTGGCGAGCGTTTCAGGGCATCGAGCAGCAAGGTAGCAGACTGACGGCTAGCGCTATTTTTGTCAGACGATATCCGAGATCTACCTGTTACGTCAACTCCAACTCGATTCCGGGATAGAGATGGACATTGATTTCGGTCTGGAGTAGAGAAGTTTTTAAACGCGCGGAGCAAGGGTCGAAGATGAGATCTTTTTTCGTGACCTCAGACTGGTCAACGAAACTTACGATCTGTGACAGACTGGCATGCTCGAGCGTCAATGCAACGACACACACAGCTATGACCACTACCCAAACTCAATCGCCGCTCGACGCCGCACGAAAGCTGGTCCCCATGATCCTATCCTGCGCCGACCGAATCGAGGCGGATCGGGAGTTGCCACAGTCGCTCTTCGAGGCGCTGGCCGACGCCGGCTTGTTCCAATTGGCGCTTCCGCGCGCCTTGGGCGGCGCGGAGATCGACCTGCCGACCTACGTTCAGGTGCTTGAGGAGATCGGCAAAGCCGACGCCAGCACCGGTTGGATCGTCAATCAGTGCGCGATCTTCGCGACCTATGCGGCGCGAATGCCACGTGACGTCGCACGCCTGATCTGGATCGACACGCCACGCAGCATCGTCGCGAACACGCCCCTTCCGACGGCAGAGGCGATCGTCGTTCCGGGGGGGTACCGGGTCACCGGCCGTCAGGGGTTCAGCACGGGATGCCGGCATGCCGCATGGCTGGCAGCGCGCGCCCAGGTCCTTGAGAACGGCCAGCTCAGGCTCCAGCACGGTCAACCCGAGCAGCGCTACTTGTTCGTGCCGGCGGCCGAGGCGGAGTTGTTGGACACCTGGCATGTCCGGGGCATGCGCGGCACGGGGACTTACCACTTCGCCGTGAGCGATGTCTTCGTGCCCGCGGAGCGCACAGTTCTCCAGGCCGACGCTCCCCTGCTGGAGACCGGACCGCTCTTCCAAATCCCCCGAACCTTGCTGTTCGGCTCGGGCGATGCCGCAGTCGCCCTAGGAGTGGCCCGCTCCTGCCTCGTTACGTTCTTCGAGTTAGCTAATACCAAGACACCACGGGCTATGCAGGCGATGCTCCGCGATCAGCCGGTGGTTCAAGCCACCATCGGGCGCGCCGAAGCCGACCTTCGATCCGGACGGGCTTTTCTGACGGAGGCGGTCGGCGAACTCTGGACCGAGGCCACGTCCATCGGCGCGACCACGCAGGAGCAGCGCGCGATCTTGCGCCTCGCCGCCACACACGCGATTCGGCTGGCGGTCCAGGTCGTCGACGCGGTTTATAATGCCACAGGCGTGAGTGCGATCTACGAAGGAAACGTCCTGCAGCGACACTTCCAGGACATTCATGTGATCAGCCAGCACCTACAGGCTCGCCAGTCCCACTACGAGCTGGTTGGGCAACACTGGCTGGGAATGAAAACCGACCTGACGAGGCCCTAGCAGGCGAGGGGCGCGAACGTAACGAAAAGAAATGGCCGCGCGGACTCAAACAAAAAGCTCGAGCACCGCTTTACCGCGGAACCGATCCTTGTGATTGCCGGCAGGCCGCTATGCGTTTAGAAGGAAAGACTGCCATCGTCATCGGCGCCGGGCAGGGGCCGGGCGAAGGGATGGGCAATGGCCGTGCCACGGTGCTGCGATTCGCGCAGGAAGGTTCCAAGGTCATGGCTGTCGATCGCGATCTTCGATCGGCCGAGGAGACCGTGTCGATGGTCGAGCAAGAAGGCGGCGAATGCGTCGCCTTCGAAGCCGACGTCACTAAGGAAGCAACGCTTGCCGCCGCCATAGCGGCGGCGCAGAAGCGCTGGGGCCGCATCGACATTTTGCATTACAATGTCGGTGTCAGCATCGCCGGTGGCGATGCGCCTCTGCTCGACTTCACGGAAGAAGCCTTCGACCGCATCAGCGCTATCAATCTGCGCGGCGCCATCATGGCCTGCAAGCACGTCGTCCCGATCATGCGACAGCAACGCGCGGGCGCCATCACCATGATCTCATCGCTTGCCGCATTGGAGAAGTATCCTTTTGTCGCGTACAAAGCGACGAAGGCGGCGATGATCGCCTTCACCCAGCAGGTGGCGATCCAGAACGCCGAGTATGGCATTCGCGCCAACGTGATCCTGCCCGGGCTGATGGATACGCCGATGGCGGTCGACACGCGCGCCCGCGTGAGCGGCAAGAGCCGCGCCCAGGTCGCGGCGGAGCGCGATGCCCGCGTGCCGCTGCGCCGCAAGATGGGCACGGCTTGGGATGTCGCCAACGCAGCACTGTTCCTCGCCTCCGACGAGGCTAATTTCATCACCGGCGTGGCGCTCCTCGTTGACGGTGGCGCCGCGCTCAATATCGGTTGAGCTCACCGGGCAGAGTTGAGATCGAATCGTGGATCACGTGATTGCTTTCCATCAGGGAGATCAAGGTCCAGGCTTTATTAACTTATGCGGAGGCGACTATGAGAGAAACGATTGCTTGCAAGCTTATTGTTCTTAGCTTTGTCCTGATTTTTGGTCTTCCGGCCGTCTCTCAAGCGCAAAAGCTTGTGGTAGGTTATTCCGGGATCACCGCGATTCAGGCGCCCTTCTGGATCATCAAGGACGCCGGCTACTTCAAGCAGGAAGGGTTGGATGCCAATCTCATTTATATCGCTGCCTCATCGACCATGGCGCAAGCGATGATGGCAGGCGAAGTAGCGATCTCCACCGCTAACAGCCAAGCCATCGTAGACACCGGCCTTCAGGGGGGTGATCTTGTGGCGGTGGGCGCGATCGTCAATTTCGTTGCCCTTTATGTGATAGCAGCGCCGGAAATCAAGACCGTTCAAGACCTCAGAGGCAAGCCTGTGGGGGTGACACGCTTTGGTGCCACCACGGACTTTGCGATGCAGATGTTTCTCAAAAAATATGGTCTTGAGCCGGTCCGCGACGTGCCGATCATTCAGATCGGCGGACTGCCAGAGTTGGCCGCAGGCTTGTCGAATAAATCCATCTATGCCGCGGCGATGTCCTATCCCATGGGGCTGATCGCTCAACAGGCCGGGATGAAGATGTTGGCCAATTTAGCCAAGGAGCAGATTCCCTTTTTGCATCAGGGCCTCACGACGACGGCTAGATTTATGCGCGAGCGCAGGCCTCAGGCTAAGGCCTTCGTGCGCGCTTACGGAAAAGCAGTTCATTTCATGCATACCCGCAAAGAGGAGTCGAAGGCGATTGTTTCCCGCTACACCAAGGTCACGGATCCGGGCATGCTCGAGGGCACCATCCAATACGCCTACGACTTCGTTGAGAAGATCCCTCTGGTCAAGCGCGAAGCCATTCAAGTCACCTTGGACGAAAGTGGCAAGAAAAATCCCAAGGCCAAGCAAGCCAAGCTCGAGCAGTTTTATGACAACAGCTTGGTACAGGAATTGATCAACGAGGGCTTTTTCGCCTCACTATGGGGAAAATAACCAAGGGAACCCGGGTCTTGAATTATTTTAATTTCACTAGCCTGCCAAAGACCGGTTTAGCACAAGAGATACGAACGTTTGAGGCAACAACGCTCTTGATCACCCCGCCCGCATCTTGAGCAGCGTCGGAATATCTATGGTTTCCTGATACGGTCGCAGTTTTTCTTCTTTACGCTGCGCGCCGAGCATGGCCATGCGGTCGGCGAGCTCGTTGCCTTCGATGCCGACGTGGGCGGCGACGTGGGTGAGCTTCAGGTCTTCTTCAATGCGTCGGTAGATTGCGTAACAGTCCTGGATAATTTCCAGGTTTCTGATTTCGCCGCCAGGTTTTTTCCAGCCTTTCTTTTCCCAGCTCCGTGCCCAACTGCGAATGCAGTTGACGGAGTACGCCGAGTCGCTGCACACCTCGACGGTGTTGCCGGTCTTGATTTCTGCTTCGGCCATGCGGAGTGCGTGATAGAGCGCGTTCAGTTCGGCGGTGTTGTTGGTCCCCATGGGGTTGTACAGGCCAAACCACAATTGCGCGAGTTTGCCGGCTCGATATACCACGATGCCGGAGCCGGCATTGCCGGGATTGGGTTCACAGGCACCATCGCAATAGATGCTGATATCGAACTGTTGAGAGGAATCGGCGGCACTGCGTTTGCCGTCCGGTGTGCTGGCTTTTTGCCTGCCGGTCGTTTTGGGCGGAACGCTTGCATAGCTCCCGCGACCAAAGGCTTGCTCTGCTTCCGCACGGGTCAGGAAGGACTTGAAGCGCGCCCCGGCATACTTCTCCACGGCCCGCTGAGTGGTAGCCCAATCCGTGAATACACCGGTCTGCCGTCCTGACCATACCACGTAAAATTTTTGCGCCATGCTGAGTGGATATGCCTCCTTTAGAAATTAAACCGTCGTCTAAAAAATATGGCCTCTTGCCGATCCGCTGTGCGCCAGGATGCGAGTGTCAGACCTTTACAAATTGAATACAAAAAGCGGCTCCCCCCTTCGCAGTTCCATTAACGACACTCCTTTTTTCTGCCGGCTTCGTCCCACTACACTACCTTTGCTTGATCCGTGGAGGTGCTTTTACGAAGCCAGCGGCCATTTCGGCCCTTTGGAGCTGGCCGAAGGTCAGCAAAGCCCTGACTCTCGCCGACGCAAACTGTTGTTAGTTCAAGAGGTTGAATCAGTGACCTATAGACTACAATCTTTCAGCCCCATCGAGCTTGGAAAGATCGCGGTCAAACGTTCCCAATGGAAGGTGGCCGGCTTTCCGGGCCGCTTCAAGAACCAAACAATCGGAGAAACCTAGCGCCGGCCGGGAATGGTACTGTTCGAGCGCGGCGGCGACGCTGTCGGACTCTTGGATGGTGAGATCTCTATGATGCAAAAGCATATCGATGGCTGTCGATATTTCCGCGTGAGTCAGTTCGTACACCGCCGCAAGAACCCACACCGCTTCGATCAGAACCAGCGTAGACACCCATGCTCCTTTACTCACGAAGGATTCGGCGGCGGCAACCTGCTTTCGATCGTCTCGCGTGATCAGACGCACGAGAACATTGGTGTCAATGGCGCGCATGCTTTTTCTTCATATACCGCCGCACGCCTTTATCGAACTCTTCCACCTTCTTCGCGGCGGGCGCTCCTTGGGGAAAGATTGCTCGGTGAATATCCTGCGACGAATACCGACCGGCTTTCCGCACGATCACTGCGTCGCCTTCCTCATCCCATTCCAGGACTGAGCCGGGGCCAATCCCGAGTTTTCGTCGCACTTCCGCAGGAACGGAAATTTGGCCCTGAGCTGTAACCTTCGATTGCGCTAATGCCATAACTCTAATTACCATGGTAATGGGTTGATGGTCAATCGAGCTAACGGAACCGCTGACAACTTGCTGACGGGTTAAACCGCGCCTATCTAGTCGTTCATCGATCCAACGAATTCGTATCGAGTCTCGCTAGGCCCCACCCGCGGGAGTTTCTAAGCTACCACATTCTAAGGTTTCCAGCCCGCTTGGGTCAGCTCACTGTCTGCTTTCTTTGCAAAGCTGAAATCGTAGGCGCGCTCGATGGGAACTTCCTTTGTGACTTTGAGGACCTCGCGAACGATGTCGAGATCGTTTTTCTGGGTTTCTTCGTCGACCACGCCGTTGGTCGTAAAAGTTCCGATCATGCCGTCGTAAGTGCGCGCGGCCAATTCCCTGTCTAACTCGGAAAATTTCATCATCGCATCCATCGCCACCGCGCGGTTCTGCTTGACCAAGCGCAGGGCTTTGAGCAGCGCACGCATGAATCCATGCATCAACTTGGGTTTCGCTTTGATGAATTGGTCATTGGTTGCTACCGTGCCCCAGGAATTTTTCACTTCTTTACCCAGATACAAGATCTCCTTCATGCCTTGATCGAGGGCGGCAAAGCGTTCCTCGGAACTGAGTAGCCCCGCATCCACGACTCCCGACTGTAGCGCCGCAAGGCGCTGGCCCGGCGGCAGCGCGAGAAACGTCAAATCCTTGTTGGCGTCGAGGCCATACTTTGGGGCAACTTTTTTCAACATGAACGTCGCCACGGCGGCGATGCCGGTCACGGCGATCTTTTTATTCTTGAGTTCTTTGAAAGTGCTGTACTGGGGCCGGACCATCAGCCACTGCAGCACCTGATCGTTGACGGCCAGCACGGTTTTGAGCGGCGCATTGCCTTGAGTGACGGCGACCAGGGCGCTGCTCCCGGAACCGGTGAAATCCATTTCGCCGGCGAGCACGGCTTGAAGGCCGGTGGTGGATGCCATGACGACGATATTGAGATCGATCCCTTCCTCCTTCATATAACCCCGCTCCTTGGCGAGTGGAAAGATGATGAACTGAAACGACTTGGATGGCAGGGTGACGTTGATTTTATCGATGGCGAATGCCGGTTGGCCGGGAAGCAACAACACGCCGATCAGCAGCGACGAGATCATCGACGAGGTAATTTTGCTCATCGTTCAGTCCCTCCTGGAAATAAGTTGCCGAGCAGGCACCGAAACCGTTCACGGCCCACATTATAAAAGACAATTTCCTATGTCGAGGGGAAATTTAAGGGTTCGAGGGCTGGTGGTTCAGTTAGATAAAGATCTGTTACTTCGTCAGACTGTTTGAACCAGAAAAGGTACCGGAAGTCTGTGTGCTCGGATTGTACTGAGTTCGACCAACCCCGCAACAACCGGCTTGCCACCCACGACCGTCGCGCGCGCCAGATTTGCTGACACTAAATCGTATGCTTTCACCCACTGGCCCAGTGGTAGCATCAATCAACAGGTGGAACCCGCGATGCGCGCAGGATATAAACGCATTAACTGAGCGGCTCTCAGTGCGCTAAACTGGACAATCAGGTGGTGGTTCAGTTAGCTTAAGATCTCTCACGGAGTTTACCCTGAGTCATATCGAAGGGTTCGAGATGACAGATCTGCGGCTTTGCTGTCGAGCGAAAGCGAGGAATCTTTCTCTGGATTGAGATTCGCCGCAAACTCTAACCGCACCAACTATCAACAATCGAAGGAGATCGTTAATCATGGAGCAAGACTTCGTTGGTACCAAGCGTTGGATACGGCAGGCCACTCCCTATGAGATTTACATGGAGGAGCAAAATCTCCCCATCCATCGCGGCACGGTGGGATTCTACGACATCCGCGACCTGACTTTGGGACCTTGGAAGCGCATGGGCGCTCAAGGCGCGTTCATTGAGCTTAACGGCTGCGGCGGGCTCCAGGGGATGTACGTTATCGAGGTGCCCGGCGCCGGCGCCATTACTCCTGAAAAGCACATGTACGAGGAGATCTTCTACGTGCTTGAGGGGCGCGGGACGACTGAGATCTGGACTGGCGACGATGCGAACAAGAAGCAGACTTTCGAGTGGCAGGCGGGTAGCCTCTTCTCTCCACCACTGAATACCTGGCACCGAATCGTCAACGCGGCCTCCAGTCCTGCTCTATTACTTGGTGTGACCAACGCGCCGCCGATCTTCCACATGTACCGGAGTCCGGACGCGTTGTTCAATAACCCGTACCAGTTCAAAGAT
>WNFW01000964.1_pt1 | contig 22866 bp, 19 predicted proteins | sample 5400131 | NCBI WGS metagenome assembly WNFW01 (sample SAMN13153362, study PRJNA577476) | soil metagenome | isolation source: 20 cm soil or saprolite under grassland replicate 1 | place: USA:California | collected 2016-06-15 | reverse complement strand
CGGGTGTTCGGTGAGATCATGACGCTCTTGATCGCCCTCGAATTCAATCACACGATGCAGTACGTGATCACCCGCGAGCGCGGGATCATTCAGGGAAAGATCGTCATCCTCATCGCCCAGCTCGCGCTGGCGAGGAAGGTCATCGTTACCGATCCGTACGACGTGCCTCCCACGTCCGTCGCGGCGCTCGCCGCCCTCGCGCTCGCCCTCGGCGCGACCTACTGGCTGATGCGCGACGACCCCATGGGAGGCAGGGCCGGGCCGCAACACCCGCCAGCCTCAGACGCGCCGCAATCTTAGGATTGGTGTGTCTCCGATGCAACACCACGGGCGTCGCGACCGCGATCCTCCCGCACGCCCGGGCTCGTCGCCTTCGGCCCGCGAGTTGCAAGTGTTGCTGGTGGAACCAATGACCGTCACCGCTGCTGCTCCGCCCCTGATTCTGATCGCGGCGAGTCCAGAGCACTCGCTCGCGAGCGTGTTCGCAGGGAGGCACTACGCCCTGGTCCAGGTACCCACCGGCACTCGGGCGCTCGAGTGCGTGCGTGACGTCCGGCCGGACGCGATCATCCTCGACGCGAGCTTGCCGGATATGTCGGGCATCGACGCGTGCCTGTTGCTGCACGGCGACGTCCGAATCGGGCAGACGGTGCCCATCCTCATCCTCGCTCCCACGCAGCCCACACCGGAACAGCGCGTCGCGGCTCTGCGGGCCGGGGTCTGGGATTTTCTCCCATCCCCGCCGGACCCCGAGGAGCTCGTGCTCAGCCTCGAGACCCACCTGCAGGCGAAGCGGAACATCGACGTCGCGCTTGCGGGGCTGGTGGATCCGGTGACGGGGCTCCACACCCGCCCCGCACTGGCCCGCCGGGCCCGGGAGCTCGGCGCGTTGATGTCCCGTGCGCGGGGGGGGCTGGCCTGCGTGGTATTCGCCCTGGAGGCCGGTCCGGCGGACCCAAAGGCGGGAAGCCTCCTGGCGCGCAGCGCACGCGTGTCCGATGTCGTTGGGGCGTTGAGCCCGAACGAATTTGCCGTGCTCGCCCCCGGTACCGATCACACCGGCGCGGTGAAGCTGGCCCAGCGCATCAGGGGTGCGTTGCGCGACGTGGTCGGCGCCGGCAGCCCCTCCGCTTCCAAGTCGGCGCTCCAGGTCGGCTACGACGCCGTGAGCAACCTGAAATACTCGCCGATCGACCCCGTCGCGTTGCTCCTGCGAGCCACCACGGCGGTGCGAAACGGCACACCAGAGCCGGGCTGCCCCTGGATGCGTCGTTTCGACGAGGCCAAGCGCTCTTACAAAGGAGCCGGCGTATGAGAAGGACGCATCTCTGGCCCGCCGTCGTGCTCGCCGCCGTCGGCGCGCTCGTCCTCGGCTGTGACCGCTCACCGCTCGGCGTCGCCTCCCGGGCGCCGACGCCGCACGGCGACCTGATCGGCGGTCTGGTCGCGCCGACAGGCCTCCTCACGTGTCAACCGCTGCCATACGAGTCCACGACCCAGACGATCGGGCCGGACGGGGGAACGATTGGGATCGGCGCGTATTCGCTCTTCATCCCTGCGGGCGCGCTCGCGTCTCCGACGACGATCACCGCCGTCGTGCCGTCCGGGACCGCGAACGCCGTGCAGTTCGAGCCCGCTGGCCTGCAGTTCGCGCAAGCGGCGTACCTCACGATGAGCTATGCGAACTGCGACCTGCTCGGCTCGCTCGCCCCGAAACGGATCGCCTACACGACGGATGCGCTCGATATCCTCGAGTACCTGCGCTCGGCGGACAACCTGTTCGCACAACAGGTCACTGGGGAGCTGTATCACTTCTCTGAGTATGCCATCGCCTGGTAAGACCGACCTGACCGCGGCCACCGAGGGTGCCGGGCCGCCCGACGGGCGGCGGGCCGCCGACTTCCTGCATGAGGCGCGCGAGCGGGAGCGGGCGGCGTGTCTTCCCGAAGCGATCGTGTGCTACGAGGCCGCGGTCACGGCGGCCGAGCGCGGCGGCGAGCCCACGGTACTGGCCGAGGCGCTGCGGCGACTCGCGGTAGTACGGCGCCACCGCTCCGAGGCCGCGACCGCGCGCGACCTGTGCCAGCGGAGCTACGAGGTGGCCCGGCAGGCGGGCAACGACCTGCTCGCGGCGGAAGCGCTGAATACCCTGGGCGGCCTGCACCTGTCGGCCGGTGCGCCGGACGACGCTCGCCGGGCGTTTCTCGAGGCCCTCGAGCTCGGCGGATCGAGTCGGGAGTTGCGCGCCCGCGTGGAGCAGAACCTGGGCATCCTCGCGAACATTCAGGGTGAGCTGCACGAAGCGATCGCGCGGTACGAGCGGTCGCTCGACGCGTATCGGGATTGCCGCGACGAGCACGGCTGCGCGCTCGCGTACCACAACTTGGGGATGGTGAGCGCGGACCGCGGACGGCTGAGCGCGGCCGACTGCTACTTCCGGGAGAGCCGCGCCCTCGCCGAGCGGGTGGGCGACGTCTATCTGCGGGGACTCTGCCTCGTCAATCACGCCGAGGTGGACGTGATGCGGCAGCGGTTCGAGGACGCCCGGCAGAGGGCCGAAGACGCCCTGGCGCTGTTCGACCAGCTGGGTGCGCGGAGCGCCAAGGCCGACGCCTATCGCGTCATCGGCATGGTGTACCGCGAGACGGGCCGCACCGTGCTCGCCGAGTCGCGGCTGCGCTCCGCGATCGAGCTGGCGGTCGCCGCGGGCGCCGTGCTGGGCGAGGCCGAGGCCTCGAGGGAGTTGGCTCTCTTGTATCAAGCGATGGGACGGAACCAGGAAGCGCTGCGGCTCTTGAACACCGCCTCCCGGCTGTTCCAGCGGATGGATGCGCGAGTCGACCTGGTCCACGTGGGCGGGAAGTTGGCAGAGCTCAAAGGCGTGTACCTGGACGTGGTGCGCGCGTGGGGTGAATCAATTGAATCGGGCGACAGCTACACGTTTGGCCATTGCGAGCGGGTGGCGCGGGGCGCGGTGGCGATGGCACGGGCGCTGGCGCTCGACGACCAGGACGAGACGACGGTCCTCCTGGGCGCGTACGTCCACGACGTGGGCCAGTTGCGGATCCCGCACGAGCTGCTTCGCAAGCCGGGGCCGCTCACGCGCGAGGAGCGCGAGGTGGTGCAGATGCATCCGATCTGGGGGATCGAGCTGCTGGCGAGCGTCGAGTTCCCCTGGGACCTGAAGCCCGTCATCCGCTGGCACCACGAGCGGTACGACGGGACCGGCTACCCCGACCGGCTCAAGGGCGATGAGATCCCCCTCGCCGCGCAGATCGTCGGCATTCTCGACGTCTACGACGCCCTCACGACCGCCCGGGTCTATCAAGCCGCCCGGAAGCGCGATCAGGCGCTGGCGGAGCTCACGCGGTACCGGAGCTGGTGGTCCGACCGCGTGTTCGAAGCATTCCTGAACGCGATCCCGCACTGACCCGCAAAGCGCGCTCGCTGCTCCGCGGTCGCAGCGGCAAGGGCTTCCCGCAGCAGCGCACAGGCCTCGCCTTCAATCGGACCGATGGTCACCGCCGCCTCCAGCATCCGGAGCGCGCGAGCGGGCGTGCCGTCCGCCAGATACGCCCGCGGCTCGTAGAACGCCACATGGACGAAGACCCGCGCGAGCAGGCGCCGGGCGCTGGCCGCTTCAAGACTGTCTCCGCGCTCGGCCGTCCGCTGCAGCTCCGCGATCCGCAGCTTGTCCGCCAGGGGCGCCCAGGCAAGGATCTTCGGGAGCTCGATGCCCTGGCGGAGGTCACGCTCGGCGAGTCGGCGCGCCTCAGCCTCGTACTTGACCAGGACGGTGCTCTGCCGCAGTCCCACGGCCCTGCCAGCAGCGTCTCTCGCCTCGGGCCACTGCGCATAATCGTGCGCGATCGCGTCGTCGAGCCGCAAGGCTTCCGCCCAGCGTCCCCCGCGCTCGAGCTCCGCTGCGCGGGCTAACTCGCCCGCGAGCCGCGCGCGTACCCACCCCGAGTCCATCGTCCGGAGCCCGCCGAGCATGGCGCGCAGCTCCAACCATTCGAGCGCGTCGCCGCAGAGGTCCGGTGGAGGCCAGTGGTGCGGCCCCTCGAAGGTCATGACTCGGGAGGGCACGTGGGTCATTCGGAACCGGTCGCCCATCGCGAGCACTTCCTCGTAGTTGAAGTCTCGCGTTCCGGCGGCGCCGAAATAGGCAAACGTGGAATCACCCGCGAACGCCGTCTCGGGACCTCCCAGCGCGAATCCCAGCGCACCACCGACGGCGATCACGCCCGCCACGTGACCCCGCAGCATGACGGCGAACGTCAAGGCCCCCCGCGCCGTCCCGGAGAAGCCTGCCAGATACAACCGTGTCCGGTCGAGAGACGGGTGCGCTCGCGCCCACGCCAGCATCGCGTTCATGGCGTCGACGTTGGGCTCCGGCGGGCCGTCGCTCAGCGTGTTGTAGGAGCTCAGGATGACCCAGCCGAGCCGGGCCGCGGCATCTTGGAACAGTTTGAGCCCGAGCAGGGCCCGACCCCGCGGATCCAGCACGAACAGCACAGGCCACCGGCGCTCCGTCGTGTAGCCCGGCGGCAGGTAGAGGGCGAACGTTTGCGAGGTGTCGGTGGGGCTCGTGACCCGTTCTTCCAGGCGGCCCGCAGGGACCTGGCCGGCACAGGGGCGCGCGCACGGCAGCGCGCATCCGCCGGCGATGAGGATGAGCGTGATACGGGTAGACACGCCCTCGAACATGGCATCGGGCGCGCACCTTGGCGAGCGACCGGCACGCGATCACGGCGTGCCTATCTTGTGCCGGCCACGCCGCGGGGTCTAATTACCAGGGCGCCGATCGGCGCATCACAGGAGGCAGACCACGTGAAAATCGGGATTGCATTGCTCGGGCTCGGCGCGACCGTACTGAACCCGGCCGCCGCGCCGGCGCAGGCCGGCCACGCGAAGGTGAAGATCGTCGCGCCGGCCAACGGGGCCACGGTCAGCGGGCCAGTGAAGGTCGTCCTCCAGGTGACCGGGGTGGAGATCGTTCCGGCGACGGTGGAGCGGCCCGGGACGGGACATCATCACCTGTTCGTCGATCACGACCTCACGCCGCTCGACGACACGATTCCGCGCGGCGTGACCGGGATCCTCCACCTCGGCCGGGGGCAGACCGAGTTCGTGCTGGACTCCCTCAAGCCGGGGCCGCACCGGGTGATCGCCGTCGTGGCGGACTGGAAGCACATCCCGCTCAAGCCACCCGTGATCGACACGGTGCGGTTCACGGTGAAGTAGTGCCAAGTCTTGGCCGCACGCTCGCGCTCGCGCTCGCCCTGGGCTCCGCCGCCCACGGCGTGAGCGCCCAGAGTAGCTCGAAGGGGTGGAGCCCGATGACCTTTCACAAGCCGAGCGACGCCGAGCTGCGTCGCACGCTCGCGCCGCGGCAGTACGAAGTGACCCAGCACGATGCCACCGAGCCGCCGTTCCACAACGAGTATTGGGACAACCATCGGGCGGGGATCTACGTGGACGTCGTCTCCGGCGAGCCGCTCTTCAGCTCGGTCGACAAGTTCGACTCGGGGACGGGGTGGCCGAGTTTCACGAAGCCCCTCGAGACGGGCAATATCCGCGAGCGCGTAGATCGCTCACTCTTCACGGTGCGCACCGAAATCCGGTCGACCCAAGCCGACTCTCATCTCGGCCACGTGTTCGACGACGGGCCGCCGCCCACCGGACTGCGCTACTGCATGAACTCGGCAGCGCTGCGATTCATTCCGGTCGACCGCCTCGAGGTGGAGGGGTACGGCCGCTATCTGCCGCTGTTCCAAACGGCGGTGACGAAGGATCCGACACCCTGACGACACGCGACCCGTCCTGTCGGTCGCGTGTCGTCAGCTGTCGAGCCGGAGGTCGAGCCATCCGACCGGGGCCGACGTGGGCTCGGTCACGGTGTGCCCTTCGCCCCGGGGGGCATTCTTCGCAAGGCAGTACATCCGTAGCACGCGCCCCTACGCAGCGCACGGCGATGTCGACGTACACCAAGCGTGGGTCACGCTCGCCGCCCTAGAGTCCGTTTTCCGCCGAACCGAGACTGCGATGTTGTGGCGCACGGCTGCCAGACGAGGGGGCTCCCATGTCCCACCGCAGCCGCAGCAGCATTTCCGCGACCTGTCCCCGCACTCTGTTGCTCCCCGGCGCACTACTCGCCATGGCCGCGGCGTGCGAGCCGGTGACCTCCCCCCGAACGGGTTCCGGGGGCACTCAAGCCGTACACGCACCGGGTGATCCCCTGCCGCTCCTGACGAGCCTGCAACAGCGCTCGTTCAAGCAGGGGAACGCGATGTTTCAAACCACCTTCACGCCGGCGACGGGCCTCGGGCCGCTGTTCAACGCGGGGTCCTGCGCCGAGTGCCACGAAGACCCCGTGGTGGGCGGTGTGGGGGACGAGGTGGAGACGCACGCCACCGCGTACCACGGTGGCGTGTGCGACGACCTGGGACGCATCGGCGGGCCGGTGATTCAGGACAGCGTGACGCCGGCGCTGCAGGCGGCGCTCGGGATCGACAAGGAGCCGGTACCGCTGGAGGCGACGGGCTTAGGGCGGCGAACCACGCCGAGCGTGTTGGGGTTCGGGCTGCTGGATGCCGTGCCCGAGTCGGAGATCGTCGCGCGGGCCGATCCGGACGACCGCAACGGCGACGGTATTTCAGGACGTCCCAACCGCTTGCCCGACGGCCGCATCGGCCGCTTCGGCCGGAAGGCCCAGATCGCGACGCTGCACGAGTTCACGAGCGGCGCCTTCATCAACGAGATGGGGATCACGAGCCCGGCGGAGCCGCGCGAGCAGACGATCAGGGATACCCCCCTGCCCTCGGGCGTCGATCCCGCCCCTGATCCCGAGCTCGGGCAAGCGGGCCTCGACGCCACAGAGACGTTCATGCGGCTTCTGGCCCCACCACCACCGACCCTGAGCTCGTTCGCGGAGCTGCAGGGCCGCAAGCTGTTCGCAACCGTCGGATGCACCGGCTGCCACGTACCGGTGCTGCACACCGGCTCCAGCCCGGTGCGAGCACTGAGCAACACGACGGTCTCCGCGTACACCGACTTGCTCCTGCACGACATGGGTCCGGAATTGGCGGACATCTGCCTCGGCCAGGCGGAGCCCGCGGAGTACCGCACCGAACCCCTCATGGGCGTGCAGTACAAGGAGGTGTTCCTCCACGACGGCCGTGCGCCATCGATCGAGGCGGCGATTCAGCTCCACGGCGGAGAGGCGGCCGGCGCGCGCGACCGGTTCCTCGCGTTATCGCCGCTCGAGCGGGCCGCCCTGCTGCGGTTCGTGAGCGGACTCTAAGGGACACAGCAGATCCTTCGCGTCGCGCGCGTTCCGCACCGAGGCCTGGTGTCGGACGCACCAGATCCTTCGCGTCGCGCGCGTTCCGCGCGCTCGCTCAGGATGACAGCGCCAGCGGCTACGGGAGAAGAAAAGAGGGGTGTGCTTCCTCCCCATTTCCTCTTTTCGCCGAGCGAGCGAGCCTGTCATCCTGAGCGCCGCAGGCGCGAAGGATCTGCTATTGCGCGAAGGATCTGCTATTGAAGGATCTATTCACACGCGCCCGACCCGGAGCGCGAGCGGCCAGCACACGGCTCGGACCGCCGTCGGTGTCCCCCACCGAGCCTCGAGCTCGCGGCGGAACGTCGCGAAGGGGCCCGGTCCTGCCGCCTGCTCGAGCGCCCATACGGCGGACCAGGTCCCCACGTAACCGACCAGATCTTCGAGCCGCCAGTCGAGTCGGATCTCGAACGGGGGCGTGTCGAGCTCGTCAAACGGGAACGGCAATGACCGGTACCCGGCGTCCACGTGCCGGCGCTCGGCCGGCCAGTACCGCGCGAGGACCTCCCGATAAAACGGCTGGATGACGGCGTCGAGATCGGGGCCGGCCGTCACGACGCCGTAGCTGATCAGGGCAACGACCCCGCCCGGTCGGACCACGCGCCGCACCTCGGCGTAGTACGCGGGGAGATCGAACCAATGGGCGGCCTGCGCCGCCGTCGCCACGTCCGCTACGCGCTCCGGCAGACCGCTCGCCTCGGCCCGGCCGCACCGGTATTCCACCTTGGGGTGCCGCACGGCCTGCGCGATCTGCTCCGGACTTGCGTCGGTGGCCACCACTCGCTCAAATACGCCGGCCAGGAGCAGCGACAGCTGCCCCGAGCCGCAGCCCGCGTCCCACGCGAGCCGCCTCGAGGGAACGAGTGGCGCCAGGAAGTCACCGAGCCCGGGAGGGTAGGATGGGCGATGTGCCGCGTAGGCGGCCGCCACGTCGGAGAAGTGATCCTTGAAGCGCCCCGCCGGCGTCACAGATCGAGCTCCCAGGTCTCCGAGACGAGGTCCTTGCCGAAGCTGTGGTTCTTCTCCTTGCGCGTGATCCGGAAGCCCGCCGCCTTGTACAGGCGCCGGGCCGCGGAGAGCTCGCTCTGCGTCCAGAGCGTGACCTTGCGGTAGCCCGCCTGGCGCGCGAAACGGACGCACTCGTCCACGAGCCGGGTCCCGAGGCCCGACCCGCGTGCCTTGGGCTCCACGAGCAGCAAGCGCAGCTGGGCCACGGTTTGCGATCGCTCGACGAGGAACACGGAGCCCACCGTCTCGCCGTCTCGCTCCGCGATCCAGCACCGCTCCCGCTTCGCGTTGTAGCGCTGGACGAAGTGCGCCACGATCTCCGCGACGAGCGCCTCGAACTCCTCGTCGTAGCCGTATTCCCGGGCGTACACCGCACCGTGCCGGTGGACCACCCAGCCCAGGTCGCCCGGCTGCGGCGGGCGCAACAGGTAGGAGCCCGGCGGCTCGGTGTGGTCCCCGAGCAGCCGCTCGATGGTCTGCATCGCGCCGACCACGCCGGCCTGCGCGTCCGGGGACAAGCCGCCGAGCATCGCGGCGACTTCGTCGTGCGAGCGCGCGTTCAGCGGCGCGAAGACTCGCCGTCCCTGTGCCGTGAGGGAGAGGTGACTCTGCCGCCCGTCGGCCACGGAGCGCGTCTTGAGGACGAGCCCGCGGCGCTCGAAGCCGCGCAGGATGCGGCTCAGGTAGCCGGCATCGAGCCCGAGATCGCGGCCCAGGACGGTCGCCGTCGCGTTGTCGCGGTGGGCGAGCTCGTACAGGACGCGCACTTCCGTCAGTGAGAACGGGCTGCGGTACGCCCCTTCGTGCAGCACGCCGATCTTCCGGGTGTAGAACCGGTTGAAGCGGCGCGCCGCCTCCACCCGCTGCTCCAGCGCGCGTAGCGCCATGGAGCCAATGTCCCCCAGATACTTGACTCTGTCAAGTACTTCCCTCTCCCCCCGCCCCGTTTAGATTGCGCTGACTCCCATGGCCGACGCCCCGACCCGACCCCCCAAGAAGACCATTACCCCCGGCGCCTGGCAGGAGGCGCGGACGCTCATCTACGCGCACCGCGGCCGCCTCGCCCTGGGGCTCGGCCTGCTGCTCGTCAACCGGCTGGCGGGCCTGGTCCTGCCCTCCTCGTCCAAGTGGGTCATCGACCGGGTCATCAATCAGCATCACCCCGAGCTGCTGCTGCCCCTGGCGCTCGCGGCCGGCGGCGCCACGCTCGTCCAGGCCATCACCGGGTTTGGCCTGTCGCAGGTGCTCGGCGTCGCCGCCCAGCGCGCCATTACCGACATGCGGCGCACCGTGCAGGCCTATGTCCTGCGGCTCCCGATCAGCTACTTCGACTCGACCAAGAGCGGCATCTTGATCTCGCGCATCATGACGGACGCCGAGGGCATCCGCAACCTGGTCGGCACGGGTCTGGTGCAGCTCGTCGGCGGGTTCGTGTCGGCGGCGATTGCGCTGGAGGTGCTGTTCTACTTGAACTGGCGGCTCACGCTGATCGCGATCCTCATCCTGGCGTGCTTCGGCGGCGGCATGGCATACGCGTTCACCAAGCTGCGGCCGCTGTTTCGCGACCGCGGCAAGCTGAACGCCGATGTGACCGGCCGGCTGGGGGAGACGCTCGGCGGGATTCGCATCGTCAAGGCCTATCGCGCCGAACGGAGCGAGCGGCTGGTGTTCACCCGCGGGGCCAATGCGCTGTTCCGCAACATTGCCACGACCATGACGGGGATCTCGGGAGTGGGGGCGTTCGCCACCGTCATCATCGGTGCGATCGGGATCCTGATGATCCTCGAGGGAGGACATGCGATCCTCTCCGGTCAGATGACGCTCGGGGATTTCTTCATGTACGGGGTGTTCATCGGGCTCGTGGCCTTGCCGCTGATCAACATCGCGTCGATCGGGACGCAGATCACCGAGGCGTTCGCCGGGCTGGACCGGATCCGCGAGATCCGCCGGCTCGTGACCGAGGATGCCGAGGACGGAGCGCGCGCGCCGCTCGCCGAGGTGGCGGGGGACGTCGCCTTCGACAACGTGACCTTCGAGTACGTGCCCGGCGCGGAGGTGCTGAAGCACGTCTCGTTCCGCGCGGCGGCGGGCTCGACGACGGCCCTGGTCGGCTCGTCCGGGGCGGGAAAGAGCACCCTGATCAATCTCGTGCTCACCTTCAACCGCCCGAAATCCGGACGTATTTTTGTGGACGATCGCGATCTCGCGACGCTGCGGCTCGCCGACTACCGGCGGCAGCTGGGCGTCGTGCTCCAGGACAACTTCCTGTTCGACGGTACCATCGCGGAGAACATCGCGTTCGCCCGGCCACACGCGACCCGCGAGGATATCGAGGACGCCGCGCGCATCGCCCATTGCGACGAGTTCGTGCGCCGCTTCGAGAAGGGGTACGACACCGTGGTGGGGGAGCGAGGCGTCAAGCTGTCGGGCGGCGAGCGCCAGCGGGTCTCGATCGCGCGGGCGATCCTCGCCGATCCGCGGATCCTGATCCTCGACGAGGCCACCTCGAGCCTCGACTCGGAGAGCGAGGCGGCCATCCAGGACGGTCTGCGTACGCTGCGGCGTGGGCGCACGACGTTCGTGATCGCGCACCGCCTCTCGACCATCCGCAGCGCGGACCAGATCCTCGTCATGGAGCACGGGGAGATCGTGGAGCGCGGCACTCACGCCGAGCTCCTGGCGAAGCACGGCCGGTACCGACAGCTGTACGACAAGCAGTACCGCTTCGAGCAGGACCTGTTCGTGAACCCAGGCGAGGACTTTACCCCCGAGCCGGAGGCGCCGGTGACGGCTCCGCCGCTCACCCCCCCGGCCCGGCTGTAACCCTACCTGGCCCGCTTGGTCGTGATGATGATGACCCCGTTCCCGCCGCGCAAACCATAGACGGCGGTCGCCGAGACGTCTTTGAGGACGTCGATCCGCTGAATGTCACTCGGCGCCAGGCTCGCGAGCACGGGGCCGAGAGCACCCGGGAGGGTCGGGATGTCATCGATGACCAGGAGCGGCTCGTCTTCCGTTATGCTCCCCCGGAGACCGTGCGAGCCCCTGATCCGGAGCGTGTAGGTCCCGTCCCGCAACGGCAGCACCTCGAGACCCGGGACGCGGGCCTGTAGCAGCTGCTCGATCCGGGGGACGCGCGTGTCCGCCTCAGTGGGAGAAACGGACGTCACCGCGCCGGTGATGGCGTGCCGGTTCTGCGTGCCATACCCGACGGAGACCTCATCCTGGGGTGCCGGGGTCTCCACTCGCGGCGACGTGGGCCCGCAACCGGCGGCCAGCGCGGTGGCAAGCCCGTAACAGATCGCTCGCCTCATGGCTCCTCCTGGCTAGAGTCAGGCTCCGTTGGACACTCGGCCGGGCGGTCGGGTTCCTTTCGGTATGATGCGCGGACGCAACACCAATATAATGTCCGAGCAGAAACCCGAACGTCGGTGATGGAAACAGAGCGGCCCGCCGGGAAGGCGGGCCGTTCGTACCGAGGGATTCGCCGGCGTTCGGTTGCCGGATCAGGGAAACGTCACCCCGGGGGGGCATGCCGTGCCGCCGTACCCCGGGTTCTGGCACAACGCCGGATTAGCGGTGATCTGTGTCTGGGGAATCGGCCACCGCTTCTTGTAGGTCTGCACCGAGGTCGCCCCCAGCTTCTCGGAGTTGGGATCGTGCAGATGTAGCTGCGTGGCCCAGTAGTCGGGCTCCTCCGAGTCCCGCCGTACCAAGTCGAACCAGCGCTTCGCCTCGAACGCGAACTCCCAGGCCCGCTCCATGTAGATCGCTTCGCGCACCGAGAGCTTGTCCATCAACTCACCCGCCGTGCCGTAGTCGTGCGGCTCCGTGCGAGTCTGGGCGCCCGTCCCCTTGCGCGCGCGGGCGCGGATCATGTTCAAGTACTGCACCGCGACGGCGGCGTTGTTCAACTCGTTCTGTGCTTCGGCGTAGATCAGGATCGCCTCGGCATAGCGGTACAACGGGACGTCCACGTCTCCCAGCCACCAGGTGTCGCCCCCGTCGCTCTTGCGGTACTTCCAGGGCATCGGCCCGTCGCCGAGCGGGTCCGCGCACAAGGTGAGGCCGCACCCGCCGGCGACGAAGCCCGAATCCGACTTGTAGCCATCGTGGCCTCGCGACCCCCGGAAATCGCCGGGGAGATAGCTGTTCAGGAACCAGTCCGTCGGGTGGATCAAGCCCCAGCCACCACCCTGCCCCTGGTCGAGCCCCCAATCGCGTGGATAGTAGAACAGCTGGAAGATGTTGCTCGTGCGATCCGTCACACCCGAGTTGTTGATCACGAAGATCATTTCTTGGTTGCCCTTGTTCGTGGGCAGGAAGGTGCTGAAGTAGTTGTCGTTCAGGCCCAGTCCCCAAGCGCCCGACGAATCGATGACGGTCTTCGCCCAGTCGGACGCCTGCTGCCATTCGGTCTTCAGCATGAAGCTCGAGCGCCACGAATACAGGTCGGCGAGCGCCATTGCTGCCGCGGCTTTCGTAACGCGGCCCTGCGTGGGAATGCCGTACCCGTCATTCCCGGGCCACACGCGGGGCAGCCCTGTGTAGGCCTCGGTCAGGTCCTGGATGGCCGCCTGATGCACCGCGTCGAGCGGCGCGCGGGTGGGACTCGGGTTGGCCTGATCCGCGGGCGTGAGTAGCAGCGGCACGCCGTCGTACGCCTTGGTCAGTCGCAGGTAGGCGTAGCCACGCAGGAATTTTGCCTCGGCGAGGTTGTACGCCTGCGTCACCGCATCGGGCGCCGCGATGCCGGGGCCCTTCGCGAGCACGAGGTTGGCGCGTGAGACGATGCCGTAGATCGTGCCAAACGGCACGTTCGCCCGGCCGGTGGCGGCGGTCCAATTAAGTCGGTCGGGCCCGTAGGTCCCGGAGTTCGGCTCGCGATTGTCGGCCCGGGCCTGATCGGACGCGAGCTCGGGCGTGGTCCAGTTGCTCTGGCCCTGGAGTCCGCGGAGGGCGTTGTAGATGGCGAGCGTGGCGCTGTTCAGGTCCGCCCCGGTCTGGAAGAAGGTGTCCGTGGTGGCGAACCCCTTGGGATCCTCGTTCAAGAGATCGGTGCACGCGATCACCGACAGCCCGACCGCGAGCACCAGGGGTGCAACGAATCGCTGGTATCTCATGGCAGTGTCCTCGCGGCTCAGAATGTGGTGGTCAGGCCGAAGTTCCATACCCGCTGCCGCGGGTAGGCACCGATGTCGATCAGACCGAAGCGTTCGTCCCCACCCTCGCTGTTGACGTCCGGATCGAACCCCGAATAGCCGGTGATTGTGAACAGGTTCTGAGCCGTGACGTAGAGGCGAGTCGCGACGGTCCCGGGAATGAGCCCCGCCGGCAGCTCGTAGCCCAGCGTGAGCGTCTGGAGCCGCAGGTAGGAACCGTCCTCCACGAACGTGCTGTAGAGGAGCCGCGCCCGATCCCGATTCGGGCGCGGGACGTCGGTGGTGGTGTGCGTCGGCGTCCAGCGGTCGAGCACACAGGTCCGCTCGTTGGCCTGCATGATGGCGAGACAACCGTACGCCTTCCCGGCGTTGATGATCTTGTTGCCGTAGGTGAAGTTGAAGAACGCGTCGAGCGTAAACCGTCGATAGGTGAGCGTGTTGCCGAACCCACCGTAGAACTTCGGCTCACCGCGCCCCAGGATGACCCGGTCCGCGGCAGTGATCTTACCGTCCGCGACATCGGGAATCCCGTCGGGCGTCGAATTCGTGTCCACCGTCACCTGGTCAACGATCTTGTATTCGCCAGGGGTGCATTCGACCGCGTTCGTCAGGTAACATTGATCGCCCACCTGCCAGAGACCCGCCACCTGGTATCCATAGATCGACCCGAGTGGCTCACCCACCCGCACGAGGTACACGTCGGGCGGATCGAAGAAGTTGCCGGTGCGCGGGATGACCGTGAACTCGCTGACGGCGACCCGCTTCCCCGTGACGGGGTCCGGCCTCGTCCCCAGGTCGAGGACCTTGTTGTGATTATGGGAGATGGTCAACGTGCTCCGCCAAGTGAGCTTTGGCCGCTCGATGTTGGTGGTGGTGACCGACAGCTCCACCCCGTTGTTCTGTACCGAACCGACGTTCTGCAGCTGCTGGTTGAAGCCGGTCGTGATGGGGACGTTGACCAGGAGCAGGAGGTCCCGGGTCTTGGAGTGGTACGCGTCGAACGTGAACGCAACGCGGTTGTGGAGCAGGGCCGCGTCGAGCCCCGCGTCGAGTTGGGTCTGCTCCTCCCAGTGGAGGTCGGGGTTGGGCATGAGGCTTCCCGGCGCCATCGCCGGAATTTCCGTGGTACCGGAGGAGTACCAAGCCACGTCCAGCTGCGAGAGCGACTGGTAGGGGTCCACCGCCTGGCTGCCGACCTTGCCGTAGCTCATACGCAGCTTCAGATCGCTGAACAGCGACTGATGGCGCATGAAGGGTTCGTCGCCGAGGCGCCAGGCGATCGCGCCCGAGGGGAAGAATCCCCATTTGTGGTTCGCCCCGAACACGCTCGAGCCGTCCCGGCGGCCGGTCAGGGTGAAGAGATACTTGTCCGCGATATTGTAGTTGGCCCGCCCGAGAAAGGAGAGCAGCGCATGCTCCTGGGTGGTGCTGACCGGCGCAACGAGCGTCGACCCTGAGCCGAGATCGTAGACGTTGGTGTGGTCGATCGGAAAGTCGGCCCCATTGGCCCTGGCGCTCTCTTCATACCACGTTTGCACGGAGTACCCGCCCAGCAGGTCCAACTTGCCCGGGCCCACCGCCCGCCGGTAATTCACGGTGTTCTCGTTCGTCAGATTGCGACGCTCACGGTTGTACAGCCAGCCGCTGCCGCCGCTCCCCCCGTCGAGGATGGTGCGCGGCGCATAGAAGTGAATGCCGTCGAACTGGAAGTTGCCGCCGAAGGTGCTCCGTACCTTGAGCTCGGGCGTGATGTCCAGCTCGGCGAACACGCTTCCCAGTGCCCGCGAGGTCGTGTTCAGGTCCGTCTCCTCGAGCGCGTTGGCGATCGGATTCGGCACCGGCTCCGTCGAGGGCGATTGCATGATCCAATTGCCGGTCGCGTCCTTGGGAGCCGCGAACGGGGCGAACTGCAGGGCCGCTTGGAGGCCGTTGGCGCTGTTCCCCACCGCGCCGTTCTCCACCCGGGCGGCGTTGCGCGCGACCCGCGTCAGGCTCAGACTCGAGCCCCAGCGGAACCGGCTGCTCGCGTCGCCGTCGAGGTTGAGGCGCACACCGTAACGGTTGAAGTCCGAGCCGAGCACGATGCCTTCCTGCCGCGTGAAATTGCCGCTGAGCAGGTAGCGCAGCTTCTGCTCCCCCCCCGACAGGCTGATGGCCTGGTTGGTCTGAAGTCCCGTGCGGAGCATCATGGCGGGGTAGTTGTACGTCGCGGCGGACCCGATCTGGGCCGCGGTGAACGGGAGGTTGGCCGAGTCCCCCTCGGCGTTGAACACCGCCTCGTTCGCCAGCTGCATGAACTGCGGCCCGTTGAGTACCGGGATGGTCTTTCGAATGCTCTGGAAGCCGGCATTCGATTCCACCCTCACGCGGCTCTCACCCACCCGACCGCGCTTCGTGGTGATCAACACCACGCCGTTGGCGCCACGCGAGCCGTAGATCGCCGTCGCCGAGGCATCCTTGAGCACGTCGATCGACTCGATCTCGTTCGGGTCGAGAGACATGAGTGGATTGGTCTTCGGGTCCCGCGCGTCGTCATTGTCGCCGCCTGCGCCCTGCTCCGCCGGGAGACCGTCGATCACGTACAACGGCTCGCTGTTCGCGCTGATCGACCCGGTACCACGCACCCGCACGCGGATGCCGACGCCCGGCATCCCGGAGTTCGACGTCACCTGCACGCCCGCGATCTTGCCCTGCAGGCCGCCCGACAGCGTGACGGTCGGGGCCGCCTTGGTCTCGAACTGGTCTCCCGACACCGACGCCACGGCACCCGTCAAGTCCCGCTTCTCGACCGTCGCGTAGCCGATGGCCACGACTGGATTGAGCTCGATGGGACTGCGCTTGAGCCGCAGGTCCATGACGCTCTGTTGGCCGTCCTCCACCGCGGCACTGGTGTCGGCGGCGGTGTAGCCCAGCATCCGCGCCCGCAACCGGTAGCTCCCCGCCGGCACGCCCCCGATGGTGAACCGCCCCTCGGCATCCGTTTGCGCCGAAAACCGCGTGCCGACGACCGTGACGGTCGCCGCCGTGATCGGCCCGCCCGTGTCGCCATCCTTCACCGTCCCAGCGATCGATCCCGTTTGCGACGATCGGTTCGAGCCATCGCGGTCCGTGACGAGCAGGATCTGCCCGGTCCGATCCACCGTCGGAGCGACGCCGGTGCCGTACAGCAGCGAATCGAGCGCGGCCTCAACCCGTACTGCGTCGAGCTGTACGGACACCGGTCGGTCCAACGGGACGACCCGACGCGAGTACGCGATGCGCACCCCCGTCTGCCGGGCGACTTCATCGAGCGCATCCTTCAAAGGCACCCGATCGAGCGCCAGGGTGACCGTGCGATCGAGCGGGGGCGGCGCTTGGGCGCGGAGCGGGCCCGGTGCGCCCGCCACGACCAGCATGCCGGCGAACGTGATCAAGTACCGCATAGCCAGTCTCCCTCCATGGTCACTGCCGCGGATGAGCGGGAATGAGTCGGACCAACCGCTCGGCGCGCGTGACGCGGGCGTCGAGCACCTTGGCCAAAGCCGTCAGGGCTTCATCGGCCGACTGCGTCGTGAAGGAAATCGTCAGCCGCTCGTCGCCCAAGGAGCGGTCGCCGGTCTCGATGTCGAGGTCGTACCAGCGGTCCAGCTGGGCGATCACGCTCGAGAGCGGGGCGTCGTTGAACACCAACGCGCCGCGGGTCCAGGCGAGGTACTGGCGCAGCGGGATGCCGGAGGTGGTCATCGCGTTGCCGCGGGCATCGATCACCCCCCGGTCGCGCGGCCGGAGCGTCAACGTCACCGAATCCGCTCCCCGAACGCCGCGCAGCGCCACCCGGCCGGCAGCCACGACGACCTGCAGGTACTCTTCCTCATTGTAGGCGCGCACGTCGAACGCCGTGCCCAGGTCTTCCGTCGTCCCGCGGCGCGTACGCACGCGGAACGGGCGCCGGGCATCGTGCCGGACGACGAAGTACGCCTGACCCTCGAGCTCGACCACCCGCTCTCGAACGCCGTAGTCCCCCGGCACACGGAGGCGGGAATCGACCCCCAGGAGCACCCGGGAGCCGTCGGAGAAGGACAGCTCGACCCGCTGTCCGCGGGCGGTCGCATACTCGCGCGGCACCGCGGCGGGGGCGCGCAGGCGCCACACGGCCGTCCCCGCAAGCACGAGCGCGGCCGCAGCTGCGGCCGGCCACATCCATCGCGTGCCGGACGCAACGGTCCGCGGAGCCGCCGCACCGCGCGCGCTCAGCGCTCGGGACCGCACCGGAAACGGCTCGGGCCCTCTCGCGGCCCGGTTGCGGGCATCGAGCAGACGCTCCCGTGCCTGCTCGAGGCCCCAATCCCGCGTGCCCTCGCCCGACACCCGCCACACAGCCCGCAACTCATCCAGCAGCTCGCCCCGGCGCGGATCAGCGGCGACCCATGCCTGGATCGCCGCCGCTTCCTCGGGAGAGCACTCGCCTTCGATCAGGCGCAGCAGATCGGATTGCTTGATCATCCGGGTTCTCGGTCCTATTTCGAGAACCCCTGAGGCGGTTGAGAGTATGAACGGGCGCAAGCCCGGGGTGCGCTACAGCACCCGATAGCTGGCGGGGCCTCGCGTGACGACGGGAAGGGCGTGGGCGAGATAAGGCGCCAGCGTTTTCCTGAGCCGCACCGTGGCGCGCCACATTTGGGATTTGACCGTGCCCAGCGACAGGTGGAGGGACGCCGCGATCTCCTGGTAGCTGTACTGCTGGCGGCGACGGAGCAGGAAGATCTCGCGACACCGGTCCGGCAAGCCGGCGATCGCGTGCTGCAGGGCGCGGTCGAGCTCGCCCTGGAGATAGCGATCCTCTGGGCTTCCTCCGGTTGCGGAGGGGCCCTCCTCACGGGCGGCGCGGTCGATCCACGCTTCGGCGACGCGCCGATGGCGCAGGTATTTCAGGGCGCGGTTCCGGGCCGCTACATAGAGGTAGGGCTGCGTAAGGCGGACGGCGTCCCGCGGGCCCCGGGTATCCCACAAATGAAGGAAGAGGTCCTGCACAACGTCCTGCGCGGCATCTGCCGAGCCGACGAAGCGCAGCACATACTCGCACAGGTCGCGGTAGTGGGCCGCGAACGCCGACTCCCACGCCCCCGAAGGGTCGCGCGGTGACGGCTGGAGTGCCCCGCGGGCGGCCGACTGGCTCCGGTCCTGCATCGCCGTCGGCTTGTACAAGTTCGAGGCCGATACTGAAGCGTGACGGCAGCGAGCGGGGCTTCGCGCGCTGACGCATGAGGTTAGCGGGGTATGCGCGCCGGATGCCAGGACGGCCCCGTTGCGGCGGCGCAACGGTGCGCCGGTCACCTGCCGACGGCCCTGTGGCAGAATTACGATAACAAAGGCGTGACGAGGCGCTCTTGCGGCAGTTCCGGGCGGGCGTACACTAGGACCGACCGTTTCGCCCTGGAGGCACCCATGCGTCCCGCCGTCGTTAGCACCGCCGCGCTGTTCCTGGTGAGTCTGAACACGAGCTGCGACCGCAGCCCGCCCACCGATCCCCACCGCCCGCTCGCGTTGCGTCTGGAGGCCGCTCGCGTGCCCGACGCGAAAAACTTCGTCGCCCATCTGACGGGCGGAAACGAGGTGCCGACCCACGATACCCGAGCGGTCGGCCAGATCAAGCTGCAATTGAGTGACGATGGTACGGAGGTCGCGTACCGGCTGATCTCGTCCAACATCGACAACGTGTTCATGGCGCACATCCACGTGGCGCCGGCGGGAGTGAACGGCCCGATCGTCGTGTTCCTCTTCGGACCGGTGGCCCCCGGGGGCGGCCGGGTCGATGGTGTGCTCGCGCACGGGACGTTCACGGCCGCCGACCTGATCGGGCCGCTGGCCGGCCATCCGCTGAGCGACCTGATCGCGGCGCTCTCCACTGGTGGCGCGTACGCCAACGTGCACACCAACGATGGCGTGGCGCCCACGAACACAGGACCGGGGGACTTCCCGGGCGGCGAAATCCGGGGCCAGGTCGACGTGGCGGGTCCGACGCCCTAACCGCCGTCGCGCATGCCCCTCCTCGACACGAATCACCAGCGCGCGGCGCTGCTCGTCTTGCTGCTGGGCGTCGCGCTGGTCATCGCGCTCACGCCCTATGCCACCGGGCTGATCGGCATCCCGGTTCTGTACGCCGTCTTCACCCCGGTGCACGAGTGGTTGTCGCTGCGCGTCCGGCCTAAGCTCGCCGCGAGCCTCGTGGTCGCGCTCGCGCTGTTCCTGATCGTCGTACCCGGGGTTTCGTTCGCCGGCCTGATCGTGGGCCAGGCCCAGGAGATCGCCGGTGGGGTCATCCGGAACCCGCTGCTCGGTCGCCTGCGGGAGCTGAGGCTCGGCGGCATGGACCTGGGACCGCGGCTCGCCGACCTGGGGGCCCAGGTGGTGGCCTGGATCGGCTCGTCCGCGTTTGGGTTGGTCGGCACCGCGACGCGGCTCGCGCTCAACCTCACCATCTCGCTGTTCGGCCTCTTCTACCTGTTGCTCCGCCCGGGCGAGACGTGGGAGGCGGTCCGGCCCTACATTCCGTTCTCCGCCAAGAACACCGAGAAGCTGCGCCAGCGGTTTCGCGATGTCACCACATCGACCATCATCGGCACCGGTGTCACCGCGGCGATTCAGGGAACCCTGGTGGGCCTCGGCTTCTGGCTCACCGGGCTCCCGAACGCCGTGTTCTGGGGAGTGGTCACGATGGTGTTCGCCATCCTTCCGGTCGTGGGCAGCGCCCTGGTGTGGGGGCCCGGCGCCCTGGCGCTGATCCTGGGCCACCACGCCCTCTCCGGCGTGCTGCTGGCGCTCGGCGGCGCCGTGGTCGTCGGGAACGTGGACTACGTCATTCGACCGATGGTGTTCCGCCGCTGGGCGAACATTCACCCGCTCGTCACGCTGGTCGGTGCGCTCGCCGGAGTGCCGTACTTCGGGATCCTGGGACTGCTGATCGGGCCGCTCGCACTGTCGTACTTTTTCGAGCTGGTGAAGATGTACCGGGAGGAGTATCTGAACACCTAGACGCACAGACGCACAGGGGTGAACAGGTCTTAGGGAGCGGGTCATCGCTCCCGAAATCTGTCGCCCTCGCGCGACACCCATTCCCCTCCGCCCACCGGAAACCTCCGGAACCCACCCGGTGTAGGTACGAACAACTTCGTACATAGTGAGACCCGATGGCGAAGCGCGCTCCGACCAACGCGGAGCTCGAGATTCTGCGCGTGTTGTGGCAGCGCGGTGCGAGCACCGTACGCGATGTCCACGAGTCCCTCGACCACGCGAGGCCGGTCGGCTACACGACGGTCCTCAAACTGCTGCAGATCATGGTCGAGAAAGGCCTTGTGAGGCGGGATGCGTCGGCACGCTCCCATGTGTACGCCGCGGTGGCGTCCCAAGAGGCCACCCGGCGGCGCCTGGTCGCGGACCTGGTGCGGCGCGTGTTCGGAGGCTCGACGCTCGGGCTCGTGCTCCACGCCCTGGAATCGACACCCGCCACGGGACCGGAGCTCGAACAGATCCGCCGACTACTCGACGAGAAGAACGGAGGACGTATATGATGATGACGCACGCGTTGGGCTGGGCCCTCGTGGACTCGCTGTGGCAGGACGCACTCGCCGCCGCGGGGCTCGCCGCCCTCCTCGCACTCCTTCCGGTGGGGGCGGCCCGCATCCGCTACGCCCTCGGCACGCTCACACTGGGGTTGATGCTCGCTCTCCCCCTCGTCAGCGCGGTGCGGTTGAGCGGGACGTCGCCGTGGACCGACGACGTGGTGACCGCCACATCCCCGGTCACCCCGGGGCCGACGTCGGGCCCCGGCCCGCAAGCCGCTCCGATGGGGGCGACCCCCGCGGCGCCCGTCGCCGCCCGGATCCGCGCGGTCCTCGAGCCCGCACTGCCGTGGGTCGTGCTGGTGTGGTTCGGCGGCGTGGTGGCGCTCTCGCTGCGGCTCGCGTCGGGCTGGCTGGTGACGCGGCAGCTCGGTCGCGTGGGAACGGCATCCGTCCCTGACGCGTGTCGCGAGGCGGTGGCCCGCCTGGCCGCGCGGCTGCGCATCAGCCGGCCCGTGCGCGTGCTGCAGTCGGCCGTGGTGCAGGTGCCCGCCGTCATGGGGTGGCTGCGGCCGGTGATCCTCCTCCCGGCGAGTGCCCTGACGGGACTCACCGCGCTCCAGCTCGACGCGCTGCTCGCGCACGAGCTGGCCCACGTGCGGCGATACGACTATCTCGTCAACCTCGTCCAGTCGGTGATCGAGACCCTGCTGTTCTACCACCCGGCGGTCTGGTGGGTGTCGCAGCAGGTGCGCGAAGAACGCGAGCACTGCTGCGACGATCTCGCCGTCGCCGTGTGCGGCGACGCGCACCTCTACGCGACGGCGCTCGTCGGCATGGAGCGACTCCGTGGCACGCCGCCAGCCTTCGCCCTGGCGGCGACCGGGCGCGGCGGCGCGCTCATGGGCCGGATCCGGCGGCTCGTGGCGCCGGTGCAAGTGGAGATCTTCCCCCGCTGGATGGCGGGCGTGATCGCCGTGACCCTCGCACTCGGCGCCGGCGCCCACCTGGCGAGTGGGACGCCGGCCCCCGCGCCGGACGACCGCGGCGGCATGCCCGCGGCGACGCGCGATTCGCTGATCGAGCGCGTCGAGGCGCTGCGCAACCCCGCTGCGCGACACGAAGCGGTGAAGATCGTCGGCCGGCGGCGCGACCCGCGGATGGTGCCGCCGCTCTTGGCCATCGCGCAACGGGACGGCGACGAGGAGGTCCAGCACGAGGCGGTCGAGGCCCTCGGCAGGGTGCGGGGCAGCGCCGGCGTGAGCGCTCTACTCGAGATCGCCCGCACTCACCCGGACCCGGGCGTCCGCCGCAAGGCCGTCAAGACCGTCGGTGAAGTGGCGACCCCCGAGGCAGCGCTCGGCGTGCTGGAACGGCTCGCGCAGCGCGACCCCGATGTCGCAGTCCAGCAGGAGGCAGTCGAGGCGCTCGGGCACCTCGGCACCCCGCAGGCCATCGCACCGCTGGCGGGCCTCGCCCGCGCCCAGCCGAACGCGGAAGTACGCGATGAAGCCGTGGAGCAGTACGCCCGGAGCGCCGCCCCAGAGTCCGCGCTCGTCCTGCTGGTGGACAGACTCGCGAACGACAGCTCGTCCGACGTCCAGATGGAGGCCGTCGAGCGCCTGGCTGACCTCCCCGACGGGCTCGGGATCCCGGCGCTGCGGGAGGCGGCCCGCTCCCACCCCAGCCGCCGCGTGCGGGCCGAAGCGCGACGCCGCCTGGAAGACTACCGCTAGGGCGTTACGGGGGCGATCCCGGGGTCAGTCGCATCGGTCCGTTCGGCCGGAGGAGGTCGAGCGGATCGACGGTGATC
>WNFW01000657.1_pt1 | contig 22871 bp, 18 predicted proteins | sample 5400131 | NCBI WGS metagenome assembly WNFW01 (sample SAMN13153362, study PRJNA577476) | soil metagenome | isolation source: 20 cm soil or saprolite under grassland replicate 1 | place: USA:California | collected 2016-06-15 | reverse complement strand
AGTCGAGCGAGCAGCAGGGCCGGTCGGGCACCGCGTCACCGTAGCAGAACAGCTTCATGGTGGCGCCGACGACGTCGTACCCCGCCTCCACCAGCAAGGCCGCGGCGACGGACGAGTCTACGCCGCCCGACATGGCGACAAGGACGCGCTCTGCCACCTAGCGGCCCCCCCCACCCCAGTACGGAATGCGGAATGCGGAATGCGGAGTTGATGGGGAAGGTTCGATCCCGGAAACCGGCGACGGAGCACGACGCTCGCGCGCTCCATTCCGCACTCCGCATTCCGCATTCCGCACTTGAATCACCGGTGCAACACCGCCGACAGATGCCGGACCTTCTCCACGATCTTCGGCAGGGCAGCGATGAGCGCGTCCACGTCTTCCGCCGTATTCTCCTTGCCGAACGAGAAGCGCAGCGCCGCGACCCCCAGCTCGCGCGGCACGCCCATGGCCGTGAGCACGTGCGACGGCTCGACCGCTCCCGTGCTGCAGGCGGAGCCCGACGAGCAGGCGATCCCGGCGAGGTCCAGATGCATCAGCAGCGCCTCGCTGTCCGTGCCGGGCAACGACACGTTGGACACATGCGGCGCCCGGGGCGCGTGCGCGGCGTTGACCACGGCGTCCGGCACGACGGCGAGCACCCGGCGCTCGAGCTCGTCGCGCAACGCCGCAGCGCGTCGCGCGAAGTCCGCCTGCTCCCCGACCGCCAGCTCGACCGCCTTTCCCAACCCGATGATCCCGGGCACGTTCTCGGTCCCGGGGCGAATGCCGAACTGCTGGCCGCCGCCGTGGATGATGGCCTCGACCGCGTGGCGGTCGCGCACGATCAGCGCGCCGATCCCCTTGGGAGCGCCGATCTTGTGGCCCGAGATCGTGAGCAACGTGCAGCCCGCCTCCGCGAGCGAGACCGGGATCTTGCCGAGGGCCTGGACGGCGTCCACGTGGAGCGGGACGCCGGCGGCGCGGCAGCGGGCGGCATGCCGGGCCACGGGCTGCACCACGCCGACTTCATTGTTCACCCACATCACGCTCACCATCGCGACGCCACGGTCGAGGGCGGCGGCCAGCGCCTCTTCCGCCACGACGCCCGACGCGTCGACCGGGAGGATGATTTCCTCGCCGCCCAGCCGGGCGACCGCGTGCGCGGCCGCGAGGACCGCCTTGTGCTCGATCGCCGACACGGCGACGCGGAACGGCCCGCCGCGCTCGCGCGCGGCGAGCGCGCCTCCGATCACCGCGAGGTTGTCCGCCTCCGTCCCCCCCGACGTGAAGATCACCTGGCCGGGCTCCGCGCCTCCCCCCAGGGCCTCGGCGATCGTGCGCTTCGCCTCCTCGATGCCGGCGCGCGCGGCCCGGCCGAACCGATGAGCCGAGGAGGGGTTGCCGAAGGCCTCTCGCCCGAGATAGGGGAGCACGGCCTCGAGCACCTCGGGGCGCACCGGCGTCGTGGCCGCGTTGTCGAGATAGACCAGCCGCTTGGGCATGCGGGTGAATCTAGACGCTACAGGGACTGCACGCCAAGCCGCAGCACGTCTTCGACTTCGAGCGTCTCGTGACAGAAGAACGGCTCCCCGTACGGCCGGCGGATGAGCGAGCCGTAGTGCGCCGACTGGATGCGAATCAGCTCGTACAGATCCTGCCCGGTCGGGTGGATCTCGCCCGCCGCCTTGGCGCCGTCGAACTGCGATCCGTAACACCGGACCGCCGTCATCTTGGTGTCGAAGACATCGGAGATGTCCACCACGAACGACGGCTTCACCGGGTCTTCGCGATAGGCGAGCGCGTACAGCACTTTGAACGGCCGGTGCGGCGCTCCCTCCCCGCCGTACTTCGCGAGCCCCGCCAGGTAGCACGCATCCCGTCCCAGTTCCGACGCGATGCGGTGATCCGGGTGGCGGCCGACCGGAAACGGCAGGATCACGACGCGCGGTCGCGTTTGCCGTATCAGCGTCACGACGGCCAGGCGCGACGTTTCATCGTTTGCCAAGTGCGCGTCGGGGAGTGCGGCGTTGAGGCGCAGGTGCACGCCCAAGACCTTGGCCGCGCGCTCGGCCTCGGCGGCGCGCGTGGCGGCGTCACCGCGCGTCCCGGTCTCGCCCTGGGTGAGATCGACGATGCCCACCCGGTGGCCTGCCTTGACGGCCTTGGCGAGTGTGCCGCCGCAGGTCAATTCCACATCGTCGCGATGGGCGGCGATGGCAAGCAGATCCACTCCTTGAGCGGTCACGGTTCCTCTCAGCGTGCGGAATGCGGAGTGCGGAGTGCGGAATGGACCGCGCGGGCGTCGGGTCGCACGGCTCGCCCCGGTGATCGAACCTTCCTCTGCAATTCCGCATTCCGCATTCCGCACTCCGCACTGTTCGTCATTCGTACCTCAGTGCTTCGACGGGATCCAGCCGCGCCGCTCTCGCCGCCGGCGCGATGCCGAAGACGACGCCGACCGCGATCGACACGATGGTCGCGACCGCGGCGCTCCATACCGGCACGGTCGTGCTGAAGTCGAGCAGGCGCTTGAGGAATTCCCCGGTCGCGGTCCCCAGCATGATGCCGAGCAGGCCGCCCATCAAGGTGAGGGTCGCGGCCTCCACGAGGAACTGCCACAGCACGTCGCGACGCGTGGCGCCCATCGCCTTGCGCAGGCCGATCTCCCGCGTCCGGCTCGTCACCGACACCATCATGATCGCCATCACCCCGATCCCGCCCACGAGCAGGGCGATGCTCGAGAGCACGAGCATCACGAAAAAGAACGCGAACGTGAGGCTGTCGAAGATGCCGAGCACCTGGTCCGACGTCAGGAGGTCGAAGCTGTTGGGCTCGCCCACCCGCAGCCCGCGCAGCCGCCGCAGCTGCAGCGTGGCGGCGTCCATCGCGCGCGCCACGCTCACCTCGGGCCGCGGCTTCACGAGAATGATCAGGCCGTTCACCCGGTCGATCGGGAAGCGCGCGTGGGCCGCTTCGAACGGCACGATGCCGGCGATCTCCGGGGCGCCGGGCACCTCGAAGATGTTGGTCGGTCGCCGCCACTCGCCGATCACGCGGAACGGTCGGCCGCCGATGCGGACGATCTCTCCGATGGGCTCGCGGGGCCCGAACAGCCGATCCACGGTGCGCTGCTCCACGATCGCCACCGGCGCCCCGCCGCGCAGCTCCGCCGTCGTGAAGAGCCGCCCCCGGACCAGCTCACCGCCCAGAATCTCCATGTAGCGATCGTCCGCGCCGAACACGCCCAGGGTCTGGGTGCGTGAGCCGGCGTATTCGAACCGGTAGAACACCTGCGTCCAGATCGCCGCGTAGTGGATCTCGGGCAGGCGCGCGATCGCCTCGGCTTCCCGGGGTGCGAGCGCGGGCCGGATCCGCACCTCGCGCGGCAACGCGTCGGGATTGAGCGGCGTGGACGAGAAGAAGCGCAGGATGCGGAACGTCGTCGGTCCCACGACTTCGAGCGTGTTGACGATCTGCTCCCGGAAGCCCGCCACGATCGACGCCATGGCCATCACGGTGGCGATCCCGATGACGACGCCGAGAATCGTGAGCGCGGAGCGCAGCTTGTTGATGCGGAGCTGATCGACGGCGATCAGCCAGCCCTCGCGAATCGAGTGGAACGCCATGCTATTCGGCGCGCAGCGCGTCGATCGGGTCGAGGCGCGCTGCCCGGTGGGCCGGGTAGACGCCGAACACGATCCCCACGCCGATGCCGAGGCCGAGCGCGAGGGCCACCGACCACGCCGTCACACGGGCGGGCAGGGGGGACGCGACCTGGACCAGCGCGGCCAGCGTGCTCCCGGCGAGCAGTCCCGCGACGCCGCCGAGCAGCGACAGGATGGCCGACTCGGCGAGGAACTGCCGCCGGATGTCGCGCCGCGAAGCGCCGAGCGACTTGAGGATCCCGATCTCGCGGGTGCGCTCGGTGACGCTCATCAGCATGATGTTCATGATCACGATGCCGCCCACCACGATCCCGATCACCACCACGGCCGGTACGACCGTGAAAATCACGCGGGTCAGCTTCCCCCAGAACGCGATGAGGCCCTCGCCGGTGTCGACCGTGAAATCGTCTTCCTGGGCGGGGCGCAGGCGGTGCGCGATGCGCATCGCCTCCTCGGCGCGCAGCATGGCGTCCGCCACGCGCGCGGCCGCCGGCATTTTGACCGAGATCACCGTGGTCTGGCGCCGGCCGTACAGGGCCTCGAACGTCGTGAGCGGCAGCATGACGAATCCGTCCCAGGACTGCCCCAGCACGGTGCCCTTCTTGGCGACCACCCCCGTGATCGTCAGCTGCGCGCCGCGGATGCGGATCGCGCTGCCGATGGCGAGCTCCGGTGCGCCGAACAGCTTGTCCGCCACATCGAACCCCAGCACCGCGACGAGCCGGCGTTGCCGCTGGTCCACGTCGCTGAACGGCGCCCCCGCCGCGAACGCGTAGTCCTGCACGACGACGAACGGGGGTGTGACACCGAAGACGAGCACGTCGCCCACGGTGCGGTTGCGCCACTGCACGTCCGCCATCGGGGTCGGCCACCCGGACTGAAGCGAGATGGCTTCGGCGTCGGGGACGGCGCGCTCCACATGGGCGACGTCCTCGGGGGTGATGATCGGCCGGCGTTGGATCTTCTTCCACTCTTCGTCGTCGATGAATCCGACCTGGATCGGCTCCCGCCGGATCTGGAACGCGTTCACCCCGACGATGGCGCCCGCGATGCGCTCGCGCACGTACGCGTTCATGCCCTGGATCACCGCGACCACGGCCACCAGGAACCCGACCGACACGATGATCCCCAGCAGCGTGAAGAACGAGCGGAGCTTGTGGCTCCACGCGGTCTGGAGCGCCTGGAGAATCGCTTCGGAGAGGGGCATGGGGCTGGAAACTAGTGCGGAATGCGGAATTCGGAATGCGGAATGGACGGGCGGACTTCGATTCCGCATTCCACACTCCGCATTCCGCATTATTCGTAGCGTAACGCTTCCACCGGATCCAGCCTCGCCGCCTTGTTGGCGGGATACAGCCCGAATCCGATCCCCGTGAACGCGGACGCCGCGAGGGCCGCGAGCACGGACCACAGCGGCACGTGCGCAGGGATCGGCGTCAGGCTGGAGACGGCGAACGCGACGCCGCCGCCGATGAGCATCCCGACGGCGCCCCCCACCAGAGTGAGGGTCGAGGCCTCGACGAGGAACTGCCACTGGATGGCCCGCCGGGTCGCCCCCAGCGCCTTGCGCACGCCGATCTCGCGGGTGCGCTCGGTGACCGAAATCATCATGATCGCGACCACCCCGACGCCGCCGACCATCAACGCGATGGACGAGAGCACCAGCATCACCAGGAAGAACATGCCGGTGACCTTGTTCCAGGAGTCGAGCAGCTTGTCCTGGGTGACGATCGAGAAGTTGTTCTCCTGCCCCGGCTTGAGGCCGCGCAGCGAGCGCAGCGTAGCCACGACCTCGTCCATCGCCTGCTGCTGCGTGTACGCCGGCCCCGGCGCGACCGCGAGCCGCATCCATCCCCTCCGGTACGGCACATGCTTGACGAACGCGCCGTGCGGAATGCCGACGAACGGCGGCGTGGCGCCGCTGAACAGGCTGGGCGGCGGCGCGTACACTCCGATCACCTTGAACGGCGCGCCGGCGACGTGGATGGTCTGACCGATCGGGTCGCGCCCGCGGAACAGCTGTTCTTCGAGCTTGGTGTTGATGACCGCCACGGCGTCGTTGGCCACGTCTTCCAGGTGGGTGAACGTGCGCCCGGGATGGACGTCGCCGCCGTTCACCTCCACCCACTGCGCGGACAACCCCGAGACGTTCACGGACTCGAGCCGCCGGTCGCCGTACTCCACCGTGGCGGCGCTCTCGTCGCGTCGGGTGACGTAGCGCACCGAGGGCAGCAGGGCGATCCGGTCGGCCTCGATCTCCACGATCTCCGGGTTGCGCCGCCACGGGCTCGATTCGTCGGAGCCGTCCGAGACGTTCACGCCCGCCTGGAAGAAACGCCACACCAGAAACGTGCGCGGGGCGATCGACTCGATCACGCTCGACACGCTGCGGTTGATCCCGCTGATCATCGCCGCGATCACCATGACGACGGTCACGCCGATGGCGACGCCCAGAATCGTCAGCGCTGCCCGCCGCTTGTTGCCGCGCAGCGAATCGAGCGCGATGCCGACCCCTTCGAACAGGGCCCCTCCGCCGCCGGTCATGTCTCGTGCCGCAGGGCGGCGATGGGATCGAGACGCGCGGCGCGGCTCGCCGGGTACACGCCGGCGATGACTCCGACGCCGCCGCCCAGGACCACGCCGACCAGGATCGACCAGGGCGCGACCGCGGCGGGGAGCGGCGTGAGCGCCGCCACCGCGCTCGCCAGCCCGATGCCCAGGACGACGCCCCCCGTCGCCCCCGCGGTCGCGAGCGTCGCGGCCTCGACCAGGAACTGTCGCAGGATGTCGCGGCGCCGGGCGCCCAGCGACTTGCGGATGCCGATTTCACGCGTCCGCTCGGCCACCGCCATCAGCATGATGTTCATGATGACGATCCCGCCCACCACGAGCGATACGGCCACGAGGCCCGGCAGCGCCACGAACAGCACCCGGCTGATCTTCCCCCAGAAATCCAGCACCTCGTCCGCGGTTTCGAGCGTGAAGTCGTCGGCCTGGCGCGGCCGCAGGTGGCGCCGGTTGCGCATGATCGCCTCGGCCTGCGCCAGCGCCTCGCGCATGTCGGGCTCGGTGCGCGCCTTCATGGCCACCGCGTCCACCACGCGCGGTTCGCTGACATAGCGCTTGACCGGCGAGCTCGCCGGCGCGACCGCGAACTTGTCGAGCGACAGGCCGAACAGATTGCCCTGTTTCTCCACCACGCCGATCACCCGGTAGGGGAGGTCGAAGATCTTCACCTCGCGGCCGATCGGATCCTGACCCTCGAACAGTTTCTCGGCCAGCTCGTAGCCGAGCACCAGCACGGGCACGCCCGCCTGGACTTCCTGTCCTGTGAAGGGGCGGCCCCGCTCGACCGCGAGGGAGCGGATCTCGAAGTACAGCTCCGTCGCCGCCGTGATCTGCACGTCCGATGCGTGCTTGCGCCCCGCCACCAGCGTGGTGCGGGTGCTCGACTCCCACGCCGCGAGCACCGGGACCGTCACGCCGCGCATGACCGCCTGCGCGTCGTCGTAGCTCACGCGCGGCCGCCGGCGCCACACCCGCCACATGGAGTCGCTGACATTGCCCAGCTGGACGTCGGGAAACTGGCGCAGCCGGAACGTGTTCACGCCGAGCAACGTCCCGGCGAATTTGTCGGTCATGTAGCGGTTCATCCCCTGCACGACCGACACGACGGCGATGAGAAACATCACGCCGATGAACACGCCGATGATCGAGAAGGCGCTCTTGAGCTTTTGGGCCCGGATGGTTTGCAGGGCGAGCCGCACGGCTTCCCAGAAGGCCATCTATTCGTAACGCAGCGCTTCGACGGGATCGAGGCGGGCGGCCCGGGCGGCGGGGTAGAGGCCGAACAGGACGCCGGTGAGCGCGGCCACGACCAGCGCCACCACCACCGAGCCGAGCGGCACGTGTGCGGGAATGGGCGTGAACAGGGCGAGGCCCACGGCCGCGATGCCCCCGCCGATCATCCCCACGCCGCCGCCCACGAGCGTGAGCGTGGCCGCCTCGACCAGGAACTGCCACATGATCTCACGCCGTGTCGCCCCGAGCGCCTTGCGCACGCCGATCTCCCGGGTGCGCTCGGTGACCGAGATCATCATGATGGCGATGACGCCTACGCCGCCGACGATCAACCCCACGGCGGACAGAATGAACAACACGAATCGAATGATGAGCGTCATGCTGTTGAGCTTCTCGAGAAAGCGCTCCTGGCTCACCACTGCGAAGTTGTTCTCCTGGCCCGGCCTGAGATGTCGGCGCAGCCGCAGCGCCTCCGTGACGTCTTCCATGGCCTGCGCCGTGGTCGCGGCGGGCGCAGGCCCGACCAGGAAGTCCATCCAGCCCTTCCAGTACTGGACGTACTTCACCAGCGCCGCGTGCGGAATGATCACCTCGGCCGAGGGTTGCCCGCCGAAGAGCTCCGGCGGGGGGTTGAACACCCCGATCACCGTGTACGGCACGCCCTGGATGTGGATGCGCTGCCCGATGGGGTCGATCTGGTCGAACAGCAGCTCGGCCAGCTTCTGGTTGACCACGGCGACCTGGGCGGCCGCCGCCTCCTCCACCTCGGTGAACGAGCGCCCCGGCGACACGTCCCCGCCGGCCACGTTGGGCCAAGCCGCGCTGCGGCCAAAAACCCGCACACTGTGCTGGGCCTTGCTGCCGAACGTGACGTCCGCCTGGCCCCCTTCGTCCAGCGCCACCCAGCTCACCGACGGCACCCGCTCGATCGCCCGGGCGTCGTCCAGCGAGATCGGGGGATTGCGGCGCCAGGGACTCATCTCATCCGATCCGTCCGAGATGTGCACCCCGCCCTGGAAGAAACGCCCGACCCAGAACGTCTTGGGTCCCGACTGCTCCAACATGTCGGCGACGCCCTTGTTGAAGCCGCTCACGATCGCCCCGATCACCATCACGACCATCACGCCGATGGCCACGCCCAGGATCGTGAGTGCGGCGCGGGCTTTGTGAGCGCGCAGCGATTCGAGCGCGATGCCGGCGCCTTCGAGGAGCGGGGTCACCGCATCACTCCTGGCGGAGCGCCGCGATGGGATCGAGCCGCGCGGCGCGGCTCGCGGGGTACACGCCCGCGACGATCCCCACGCCGCCGCCCACGACCACCCCCAGCACGATCGAGAACGGGGAGACGGTTGCCGGCAGCGGGCTCACGGCCTGCAGCAGCATCGACAGCGCGATGCCGGTGACGATCCCGAGACTCGCGCCCACGGTCGCCAGCGCCGTCGCCTCGGCGAGGAATTGACGCAGGATGTCGCGGCGCCGTGCGCCCAGCGACTTCCGAATCCCGATCTCCCGGGTCCGCTCCGCCACGGCCATGAGCATGATGTTCATGATGACGATTCCGCCCACGACGAGCGCGATGCCCACCAGACCCGGTCCGACGGCGTAGAGAATGCGACTCAACTTGTTCCAGAAGTTCAGCACGCCTTCGGACGTCTCCAGCGTGAAGTTGTCGTCCTGCCGCGGGCGCAGATGCCGCCGGCCGCGCATGATGGCTTCCGTCTGCTCCATCGCGTCGCGCATCTCGGGCACGGAGCTCGACCTCACGATCAAGGCGTCGATGACACCCGGCGGGTTCACCTCGCGCTGAATCGGCGACACCGCGGGGGCCACGACGAACTTGTCGAGCGAGATGCCAAGCAGGTTGCCCTGGCGCTCCACCACACCGATCACGCGGTAGGGGATGCCATGGATGCGAACGGTGTGACCGACCGGATTGATATCGGGAAACAGCTTCTGCGCGAGATCGTAACCCAGCACGACCACGGTCGTCCCGGCCTTGGACTCCTGGGGCGTGAACGCCCGGCCGTCGGCGATCTTCAGGTTCATGATGTCGAAGTAGCGGTCGGTGGCGCCCTCCAGCGTGATGTCCTTGGCGACCTTACCGTTGTACTCGACGCTGCCCCGGTCCTCCGAATACCACGCGGTCACCACGGGCGTATTGAGCTGCTGGGTCACCGCGTCCGCGTCGGCGAACTTGATGCGCGGCCGGCGCCGCCACGCCCGCCAGACCGAATCCGGGACGTCGAAGTTCACGTTCGGGCGGTGGCGCAGGTGAAAGGTGTTCACGCCGATGAGGGTGCCGGCGAATTTCTCGGTCATGTAGCGGTTCATGCCGTTCACGATCGACCAGGCACCGATCAGGAAGGTCACCCCGATGAACACGCCGATTGCCGAGAACCCGCTCTTGAGCTTCTGCGTCCGGATCGTCTGGAGGGCGAGGCGCAGCGCCTCGAACAGCGGCATTTAGGCGGCCTGCAGCTGGTCGCTGGCGATCAGCCCGTCGCGCAGGGTCACCACGCGCGCCGCGTGGGCCGCGATGTCGTGCTCGTGCGTCACCATCACGATCGTCTGCCCCTGACGGTGCAGGTCGCGGAACACCGCCATGATCTCGGCGCTGGTGGTGGAATCGAGGTTGCCGGTGGGCTCGTCGGCGAGCAAAATGGACGGCTCGTTCACCAGGGCGCGCGCGATCGCCACGCGCTGGCGCTGGCCGCCGGAGAGCTCGTTGGGCCGGTGCGCCATGCGGTCGCCCAGGCCCACGCGCTCGAGCGCCCGCGCCGCCCGGGCGCGGCGCTCGCGCGCGCCCTGCCCCGCATAAATGAGCGGCAGCTCCACGTTGTGCAGCGCGCTGGCGCGAGGCAGCAGGTTGAAGGTCTGGAACACGAACCCGATCTCCTTGTTGCGGATCCGCGCCAGCTCGTCGTCGTCCAGGTCGGACACCTTCTGGCCGTTGAGCCAGTATTCGCCGGCGGTGGGCGTGTCGAGACAGCCGATCAGGTTCATCAAGGTCGACTTGCCCGATCCCGACGGACCCATCACCGCGACGTACTCGTTCCGGCGGATCTGCAGGCTCACGCCCTGCAACGCGCGCACCACCTCGCCGCCCATGTCGTAGGCGCGCGTGAGCTTGTGCGTGAGGATGATGATGTCGGGGAGCGGTGTGTCCCCGGTCCGGAACGTCTGGGGAAGGGTCACGCGGGCTTCTTCTTGCTCGAGTCGGCCGGCTGCTTCATCGCCCGTACCCGCGCGCCGTCCTTCAGATCGCGGATCGCCTGATACGGTCCCGCCACGATCGACTCGCCCTCCTTCAAGCCGTCGGTCACCTCGAAATACTCGTCCCCCGCGATGCCGACTTTGACCGTGCGGAAGGTCGCGACCCCCTCCTTCACCGTGAACACGCCCTCGGTCTCCTTTTTCTTGCGGGCGTTCGTCGTGTCCACCGGGCGGTTCTCGGTGGACACCGGCTTGTTCTCGCGCACCGTGAGGGCGATGATCGGGATCGACAGCGCCTGTTTGCGCGTGTCGGTGACGATCCGCGCGGTGGCGGACAAGTCGGGGCGCGTGTCGACCGGCGGCTTGTCGAGGGTGACTTCGACTTCGTAGTCGACGGCCCGGTCGCTCTGGCCCGTCGCCGCCTGACCGGCGTTGAGCACGCTCGAGTTGGACACCTTGGTCACCTGGCCCGTGAACGTGGTGTCGGGGAAGGCGTCGATCGACACCTCGACCGAGTCGCCGAGATGCACGCGCACCACGTCGGTCTCGTCCACCTTCACCTTCGCCTGGATCACCGACAGGTCCGAGATCGTCATCAACAGGCCAATGTCCTTGGAGAAGGTGCTCGGCACGGCCACCTCTCCCTCTTCGACCGGGAGCCGGGTGACGCGTCCGGCCATCGGGGCCACGAGCCTGGTCTTGCGGAGGTTGTCGCGCGCCGACTGCATGGCCGCGCGCGCCTGATCGACCTGATGCTGTGCCGCGGTCAAGTTCGCTTCGGCGATGTCGAACGCCGTCTGGGCCTGCTCCAGCTGCTCCTGGGATACGAGATTGGGACTCTGCGTGTGGAGCTCTTTGGTGCGCCGCAAGGCGCGCTCGGATTGATCCTGGTTCGCCTTGGCCTGGACCGCGGCCGCCTGCGACGACGCGAGCGTGGCGGCCGCCTGCTGCAGGTTGGCCTCGTAGATGGTCGGATCGATCTGCAGCAGGAACTGTCCCTGCTTCACCAGATCGCCCTCGCGCACGGCGATCTTGGTGATCCGCCCGGTGATGTCGGCCGAGATGTCGACCTTCTTCTTGGGTTGGATCTTGCCGCTCGCCGTCACCGCCGCGACCAGGTCGCGCCGGGCGACTTTGTCGAAGCGGACTTCCTGGCCGCGGTCGCGGCGCGCGCCGGCGCTGATCGCCACCAGCCCGAAGATCAACACCGCCGCCCCCGTGCCCACCAGCACCTTGTTCCGTTTGGACATCGCCGTCGCTTCCTCCTGTTACCGCAGTGGCCGACCGACCGCCGCCTCGAGCGCGGCCAGCGCCTTATGATAATCGTATACCGCGTTCACATACTCCGTCTCGGCGCGCAGGGCGGCCACCTGAGCGTCGAGCAGCTCGAAGAACGTACCCGAGCCGACGCGGTAGCGCTCCGTGGCGAGCTGCAGCTGCTCGCGCGCCGCCGTGCGATTCGTGTCCTGGATGGCGATCGCCTGGTACGTCGTCTGGAGCGTCAAGAACGCCCCGATCACCTCGGTCTGGAGCTGCAGGCCGCGCGCTCGCACCGACTCCTGAAGGTCCTGCTGCTGGGCCTTGGCCTGGGACACCGCGAGCGGCTGCTGGAAGTTGCCCCACAGCGGGATCCGCACGGTAAGCCTCGCCTGGAACGGCTCCGGCGTGAAGTGGAACGGATACGCGGCGTTGCGGTCGCGGATCGCCTGCTCCGCCGCGGGGCTGAAGGAGTACAGCGTGCAGTCGAGCGGGGGTTGCCCCGAGCCCCCGTTGAGCCACGCGCTGTTGGCGTACGCGCACGTGGCCGAGTCCGCCGCCGCGCCGGCGCGCGCGCTCGCGATGGTCGGGTTGATGTCCGATAGCTTCTGGGTGAAGCCCGACCAGCCGGCCGACACCGACAGCGACGGACCGTAGCTCGAGGTCGCGGCCCGGACGCCCCAGGCGGCGGCGTGCTCACGCTCCCGCAACGCCTTGAGCGCGGGATTCTGCTGCTCGGCCATCGTGAGCAGGTCGTTCAGCTGCCAGGTCGGCGTCTGCACGTTGAACGTGTCGGTGAGCTGCACGGCCGCGAGATCGAGCGGGGCCGTGACGCCCATCTGCTGGAACAAGCGGAGCTTTTCGACCTGTACCGCCGTTCGCGCCCGCAGCAGGACCACCTGCGCCTGCCCCCGGGCCACCTGCGCCTGGCGCACGTCGATCAGAGACGCGCGCCCCACGTCGTAGCGCGCCTGGGCGAGCTTCTGGAATTCCTCGTCGTGCTGCAGCTGCTGGCGCGCGACCTCGCCGTTGTCCCGCGCCTGCAACACCGTCAGGTATTGCTGGGTGACGGTCGTGACGAGGTTCGTCTCCGCGCCCGCGACGTCGGCGTCCGCCGCCGAGAGTTGCGCCTTGCGGAGCCCCGGCTGGGTGAGCGTCTGTCCGCTCAAGCTCCAGTCCAGACCGAAGCCGTAACTGGAGGACAAGGTGGAGACGCTCTGCGAGAAGTTCGACGTGAGAAACGTCTGCTGGCCGGGGCCGGCGTATCCGATCCCCCCCGACGCGCTCACGCTGGGGACCAGCATGGTCGACCACGCGCTCCGCGCGGCCCAGGCGGCGGGGGCGCGGTCGTTGATCGCCTGCCGGTACAGCGGGTTGTTGGCACGGGCGAGGGTGATGGCGTCGGCGAGAGAGAGCTGCGCGGGAACGGGGCGCTGGCACACCGCCAGCACCGGGCAGACGGCGAGCCCGACGGAGCACAACAGAAGCCTCATGGCGATCCTTGGACCGGTCGTTGGGACGACACCTCGTACGCGGCGCGAACGCCGCAGGTTTCGACGCGCGACAATGTAACCCTGGGGGCGGGCGGCGACGACCGGCTCAGCGTGCCGGCCGCCGCGTCGCCACCAGTCCGCGCGACGGAATCTCGACCTTGGCGAGGCGCCCTTCGGCCCCCAGCCAGATGTGCACCAGCCGATTCTCGCCACCCGTCACCGTGACGTGCCGCAGCTCCGCGGGGTCGCGGTCGAGGGTCGTGGGCCCGATGCCCAGATCCTGGACCGCCAGCAGCTCGCGCCGACCGGCCCGCGGGAACACGGCGGTCACCTGCACGGGCTGCGCCCGGCCCAGCCAGGCCACGGGCAGATAGAGGGCGAACACCGAGTCGTCCAGCACGGCCGCGGGCGGGGGCGTGGGGTACTCCCGCGCGCGCTCGGTGCGGCGGCCCAGCATCCGCACCACGAACCGGCCGCGGGTGAACTGGCCCAGGATGCGCATCGGCTCGCGCGGGTCGGCGACCGTGTATTCGAGTGTCGTGCCGACGGAATCGGGGCCAAGCTCGACGATGGGGTCGAGCACGATCACCGGCCGGCTGCGGTCGTAGCGGACCGTGGTTGCCAGCGTCCAGCCGCCCGGGGTGGCGCGAGCCGGCGTGAGCCGGAACGCTTCGCGCGCGATCTCGACCGTGTCCTGTCGGACGAGCAGCGTTCCTTCGTCCACCGGGCCCTGGGCCTGGAGCACGGCGAGCGCGAGCCACAGCGCGGTCATGCGACCGGCGCCCCCAGCACTCGCGTGGCGATGCGCTCGCGGATCATCTTATAGAGCCGTTCGCCCTTCTCCCGAGTGGCGAGCGAAGGTCGGCCCAGCGAGCCGGGCGAGCCCTTGGGCAGCGCGTCGAGCCGGGTCCGCTGGTAGCGCGTGATCTGACGCTCGGGCAGCAGGAAGTCCTGGGCGCGCTCCATGCGGACGAGCTCCGGCGCGAGGTACAAGAGCAGCGACGTGTCGAGCTCGCTGCCGTGCATCGGCCCGTCGCCGTCCTCGAGCAGGCCGCTGAAATCGAGATCGAACACGTCGACCGTGAAGATCCGCGCCTGGTGTGTACGCAACGTGGACAGGGCTTCCTGGTGCGGATCGTGGCCGTGGGCGGTCAGGATGATGAAGGTGTCGACGCCCGCCTGCTCCCACGAGCCGAGCAGGTCGTTCATCCAGCGGTGCAGCGTTTTGCGGCGCACCGAGGCGTTCCCGGGAAACGGCCGCTTGATGGATGTATTGACCCCATATTCGATGGTGGGGGCGCGCAGGATCTCGAGCGCGCCCGACAGGTCGTCGGCGAGGCACTCGACGATGATGGTGTCGCAGCCGAGCGGCAGGTGCGGGCCGTGCTGCTCACACGTTCCCACGGGGACGAGGAGGCGCGCATCGCGCTCGAGAATGAAGCGAACCTCATCGGGAACCAGGCTCTTCAGGTGCAGGGGCGGGCTCACGTAGCGCTCGCGGGCTGCGCCGTCGCCGTGGCCGCGGCCGAGTGGCTCCACGGAACCGGTGCGGCATGGGCGTGGGCCACGGGGGCCGCGGCACTCGCGACCGCGGCCCTGGCCGGCCGCCGGCCGCGGGCGGCGCTTGCGGGCGCCACCGCCCTCGCGGCTCTCGTGCTCGGCGCCGTGGTCGTGACGGGCATGCGCCGGGTACGGGACATCGAGTGCTGCTGGCGCGAGGTGCGGGCCGGCCGCGTGCCCCGGGACTCGTCGCAGCTCAAGCAGGCGCTCGCCTCGGCCGTGACCGAAGCCCGGCGGCTGGCCGGGCGAGGCATGACGGCCGCGCTCCTGACCCGCGAAGCGGCGTTCGACGAGCTGCGCGAGGCGGTGCGGTCGGGCACGCGCACGCGCGGCGTGGAGCGCGGCGTCGTGGTGCTTGGGCCCGACGGCGAGCCGCTCGCGTGGGCGGGTCGCCACCGGTTCCTTCCTGCACGGGACACCGCCGAGCTGCGTGCCGTCATCACACCATTCTACGTGTCGCTCGAGGCCCGGCGCCAGACGCCGGGCGGCGGCAGCGCCGTCGGGAGCGTGCTGCTGGACGCCGCGCCGGCGGCCCCCGACGGCGACCACGCCGTGAGCGCGCGGTTCGCCGAGGCCCACGGCGTCGCGTTGCGGTTTTACGCGCCCGGTGTCGCCCCGCGCGAGGGCGACGTGTTCGACTTCTGTCCCACGCGCTGCGAACCCGGCAGGGCGCTCCTCAGTGTGCAGTCGGTGCCGCCGACGCAGAGCGACGCCAAGCTTGTCGCGCTCGGTGCCGCGACTGGGCGCAGCGGCGTCGCGCTCGGGCTGGTGCTGCTGCTGGTGTTCATCACCGCCCCGGCGGGCGGGTGGCGCTGGCTCGTGACCGTCGCGGCGGCGTGGACGGTTGCCCGCGCGCTGCAGGACTCGGCGCGCTGGGCGGGCCTGTTCTCGCCCGCGTCGTTCTACCGCCCGATGCTGGGCGGCTTCAGCGCCTCGGCCGGCGCGCTCGCCGCCCTCGGCGCAGTGCTGTTGCTCACGGCGGCGGCCGTGTGGCGCCGCGGGCTGGCGCGCCGCTGGTGGTCGCTGGTGGGGGCGGGCGTGCTGGTGCTCGCGGCGCCCTACGTCGTCCGCTATTTCGGCCGTGGCATCACGCCGCCCGCGGGCGGCGTGGGGTTCGCGCTGTGGATGTCGTGGGAGGTAGCCGTCGCGATGGCGGCGATGGCGCTGGTGCTCGCCGCGGCGGCACTGGTGCGCGGCACCGTCGAGCCGCAGCGCCTGCCTTTGATCCTGCCGGCGGCGTGCGTGTGGGCCGGCATGGCCGCGCTCGCCGGCCTGTGGTTGTGGAATCCGTACGGCGCCTGGCCCGAGTGGTACACCTTCGTGTGGCTCCCGGCGCTGGTGGGCGTGCTGGTACCGGCGCCGCGGCCCTGGGCCGTGCTCGGGATCGCGACGGTAGCGGGGACGGCGGCGGCGCTCGTCACGTGGGGCGCGGCCGTGGAGGGCCGGCTCGTGCTCGCGGAGCGCGACGCCCTCGGATTGGGCGCGGCGGCCGACCCGCGCGCCGCGTCGTTGTTGGAGCGGCTCGGGGCCGCACTGCCCGCCACGCCCCCGCGCACGGCGGGCGAGCTGTACGCCTGGTGGCTCGCGTCGCCGCTCGCGGCCGATTCGTACCCTGCGAGCCTGGCCGCGTGGCATCGGTCCGGGGAGCCGGCGGCGGAGATCCGGCTCGCGAGCGTGGATCTGCCGCCGTCGTTGCTGGCCGCCCTGGTGCGCTCGCCCGAGAGCGCCCGCGGACCGCGGGTCGAGCGTCTCGAGCGCAGCCCCGGCGTTCACTACGTGCTGGTGGCTCCGCTCGCGGGCGGCGACGTCCTGACGGCGGGCGTGGGCCCGCGCACGCGTCTCATTCCGTCGTCGCGCGTCGCGCGCTTCCTGGAGGGCGAGGCCGGCGTCCAGCCGCCCTACCAGATCACCCTCTCGCCGCCCTCGCCGCCGCCCACCGCGCCCAGCGCCCGCGTGATCTGGACCAGAGTGGGCTGGTCGGCCCGGGGCGAGCGCCGCATCGCGGTCTCCGGCAGCGTGCGTCACGTCCACCTCACGGTGGATCTGCGCGATCCGTGGGCCCTCCTGGTGCGGGGCGCGCTGGTCGTCGTGGTCGACGTCGCGCTGCTCGCGGGCTGCTGGCTCCTGAGCGTCGCGCTCACGGGACGGTGGCGCCCGCAGCTGCCGCCCATCCTCGCCGTGCTGCGCACCAGCTATCGCGCCCGCCTGGCCGTCGCGCTCGCCGGGTTTTTCGTGGTCCCGCTGCTCGTGCTCGCGCTCTGGAGCTTTGCGCGGCTGCGGGACGACGCCCGCCAGGACGGCGACCTGCTCATCGGACAGACGCTGCGCGACGCGGCGGGCACGGCGGCCACGCTCGCCTCCGGGCCCGCCCCCGCGCTCGGGCGCTCCATGCTGGAGCTCGGCAACCGGCTCGACGCGGATCTCTGGCTCTACCGTGACGGCGTGCTCGCCGCCACCACCGCGCCGGTGCTCGCCGAGCTCGGCGTGGTCGATCCGTTTCTCGCCCCCGATGCGTTCGTGCGGCTGGCGCTGCGCGACGAGCTGGAGCGCACCACGGACAGCCGGGTGGCGGGTCGCACGATCCGCGTCGGCTACCTGGTCGTGGTGTCGGAGTCGCCCCAGGTGCAGGAGGTGCTGGCGGCTCCCCAGCTGCTCGACGACGAGCGCGTGCGCCAGCAGCAGGAAGACCTGGCGCTGGGGCTGGCACTCGCCACGCTGGCGGGCCTCGTCGCCGCCGTCTCGCTGGCCGGGGTCGTCGCCCGCGGTCTCGCCCGTCCGGTCGCCGCGCTGCAGGAGGCCGCCGGCGCCGTGGGCCGCGGTGCGCCCCTGCCGGCCTTCCCGCCCGGCGCGCCGCGCGAGTTCCAGCCGGTGATGTCGGCATTCGAGCGCATGGCGACGGACGTGAAGCGCAGCCAGACCGCTCTGGAAGAAGCCCGCAGTCGCACGGCGCAGGTGCTCGCCAATGTCGCCACCGGTGTGATTGCGGTCGACGAGGGATTGCGCGTCACGATGGCCAACCCGCGCGCCGCCGAGCTGCTCGGCAGCGTGCTCGCGCCGGGAGACCTGCTGCCGCAGGCGGCGTCGGCCGAATGGCTGCCCGTCTGGACCGCGGTGAGCGAGTTCCTCCGCTCCCGCTCGGAGCGCGTCGCCGACCACGAGTTCGCCGTGGATCGCCGGCAGATCCGCGTGCAGCTCGCGTCCCTCGGGCCGGCTCCGGACGGGTGCGTGGTGGCGCTCGACGACGCCACGGCCCTCACCCGCGCGGCGCGCGTGCTGGCGTGGGGCGAGATGGCCCGCCAGGTCGCGCACGAGATCAAGAATCCGCTCACGCCCATCCGTCTGGGCATCCAGCATCTGCAGCGGGCCCGCGGCAAGCGCGACGGCCGCGACTTCGACGCCACGTTGGACGAGACTGCGGAGCGGATCCTCGCGGAAATCGACCGGCTCGACGCGATCGCCCGGGCGTTCTCGCGCTTCGCCTCGCCCCCGGCCGAAGCGCTGCCGCTCGAGCCGGTGGACGTGTACGCCGTGGCTCGGGAGGTCGTCCACCTCTATACGTTGGGCGGCGCGGAGGCGGGGGCCCGTGTGGAGCTCGCGGGCGAGGGGGGCCCGCCGGTGCGCGCCCGCCGCGACGAGGTCAAGGAAGTGCTCGTCAACCTGCTCGAGAACGCCCGCAACGCCGGCGCGCGCACCGTGGCGGTGCGGGTCTCGGACGGGGCACGCCGGCTCGCCGTGGCGGACGACGGCGCGGGCATCGCGCCGGACGCGCTGCCGCGCGTGTTCGACCCCGCGTTCTCGACCACCTCGAGCGGATCGGGGCTGGGGCTCGCGATCGCCCGGCGCCTGGTCGAGAGCTGGGGGGGGACGATCGACCTCACCAGCGTTCTGGGCCAGGGGGCGACGGTCACCATCACGTTCCGGGGCGCGCCCCCGCCGTCGGATTCGTGACCGGGCTCACGCCCGAGCGTGGCGTAATTCACGATGATTCGCAATCTTGGTGCCCGGCGGGCACCCCATTTTAGCGAGGAGCATCGTGCGGATCTCGGTGATCGGCATCGGGCTCGTGGCCCTGACGGTCGGTGTGGCGGCGCAGGCCGCCGGTCAGGGGTTGATCTTCGACGCGCGGCGGATCGGGATGGGCGGCCTCAGCCTGGGCCGCTCCGCCAGTCTCGCCCGTTATAACGCCGCGTACCGCGCGGTGCCCGAAGCGGCCGACCGCCGCGGCCGGCCCCGGCTGACGATCCCGATTCCCCTCGGCATCATCCAGTTCCTGCACGATCACCCCCACCTCTCCACCGATCCGGCGTTCCATCGCGACTCGGCGGGGTTCAATCCGATCCTGGCGGTCAACACGCTGCTCAACCTCCCGATCTTCCTCGAGGTGAAGCAGGCTCCCACGCCGACCAACGATGTGGCGTTCGGGATCGGCAAGGACTCGTTGCGCGTCAACCTGGGCGAGGCGGCGAACCTGGTCCCGGAAGATCAGTTCGGGTTCGGGGGCTCGAGCCGGTTGCTCGATCCCGGGCTGAGCATCAAGGGGGTACGCGTCGGCGTGGTGGGGTGGTTGCACTACGATATCGGGGTGCAGCTGAACGACCAGCTGCTCGGATTCCTGCGCGACTCCGTGCAGGCGCTGCCGCGCACGGGCTATGGCGTGTTGGGGGACGGCATCGCGGAAGGGGGGTTCGCGCCCACCGTGAGCTATGCCGGTCGGGTGGCCGGGGACTCGAGCACCGGAGTCTACGTGGGCGGGGCGCTGCACTACTACCTCGGCGTCGCATACGTGCGGAGCAGCATCAGCGCCGGCTTCAAGACGGGCGACTCGATTTTCACCGGTCCCAATCCCGTCACGCCGCTCGACAGCGGCCTGACCAGCTACTCGAGGCCCGGCAACGCGCTCGGCCACGGAGTAGGGGGTGACGTGGGGGTCGCCTGGATCTCCGGACCGATCGAGCTGGGCATCGGCGTGAACGACATCGGGGCGACGCTCACGTGGTCCGACACGCGACAGGACAGCGTGTTCTACCACGACTCGAGCTTCTCCAAGCCGTTCGCGAACCACGTCTCCACCACGACCAGGCTGCCGGTCTCATACGTCGCCAACGTGACCTACACGGTCGGCAAGACCACGCTCGGGGCCGACGTGCTGAACGCCGGCCGGGGCGCGACGGTGCACGTGGGCGGCGAGCAGCGCATCGGCTTGGTCGCGGTGCGCGGCGGCATCGCGCGCGACCAGCGCAAGCGGATCGAGTTCGGTTTCGGCGGGGGCGTGCGCCTGGGTCCCCTCGGCCTGGACGTGGGGTTCTGGACGCACACGAACTCGCTCTCCAACGAGCGCGGCGTCACGATGGCGACGTCGTTCTCGCTCTATTAGGAGGCTCTCGATGCGCGCGACGTGGCTGTGGATGACGGTGCTCGCGGGCCTGGCCGCGGGGTGCGGGAAGGGCGAGGCGATTTTCAACGTCAATGTCTACAGCTTCCTCCCGGCGACGCAGGACACGGTACCGTACTTCATTCCGCCTAACACGACTGCGGATACGGGAAGCGTACCCCAGAAGATCACGCTTCCGGGCGTCGGGTCGTCCATCGTCGACTCTATTCACATCTTCGGGACGCTCGACCTCTACAACCAGAGTGGCACGGGCACGATCGGACTGGAGTTGTTCATGGCTGCGGACTCCGCGGGGACGTACACTGCATCGAACGCCGTGTTGACGGTGACTCCCAAGACCGTCAGCGGAGCGCCGGCGGTCCCCGTCGCCGACACGGTGCAGGGGAAGCTGCTCTCGAACGCCAACCCCCTGTTCACCCAGAAAACGCTCTGGGTCCGCGTCGGGGCGGCGGGCTCGAATTCGAGCCTGACAACACCGGTGGTGGGGCACATGGTGCTCACGACGCTCCGGCTGTCGGCGTTCATCAACGACAAGTTCTTCTAAAAGACATAAAGGCGTCCAGCGAAGACGTCGCGCAACGACGTCCCGCAAAGGCGTCCCGCGACTACGTATTTCGCGTGACGTTGTTGCGTGACGTCTTTGCGTGACGTCTTTGCCTTATATTTCACTCGTGGCATACCAGCGAAGACAATCGCTCGTCGTGGACGTCGGCGGCGTGAAAGTGGGCGGGACCCACCCGATCGTCGTTCAGTCGATGACCAACACCGACACCGCTGACGTCGATGCGACGGTGGCGCAGGTACGTGCCCTGCACGAGGCCGGGAGCGAGTTGGTGCGGGTCACCGTCAACAACGACGCGGCGGCGGCCGCGGTCCCGGCAATCGTGGCCCAGGTCGACGTGCCCGTCATCGGGGACTTCCACTACAACGGCCATCTGTTGCTCACCAAGTATCCCAAGTGCGCGGCGGCCCTCGCCAAGTACCGCATCAATCCCGGCAACGTCGGAGCCAAGCGGCGCGACGAGCACTTCCGCACCATCATCGACGTCGCATTGGCGCACGGCAAACCGGTCCGCATCGGGGTCAACTGGGGAAGCCTCGACCAGCAGCTGCTCACGGAAATGATGGATGAAAACGCCCGCCGCCCCGATCCGCTGGATGCCCGCGAGGTGATGCTCGAGGCGATGGTGGCGAGTGCCACGCGCTCGGCCGAGCTGGCGGAGGAATGCGGTCTGGGGCACGACCGCATCATCCTGTCGGCCAAGGTGTCGGGCGTGCAGGACCTGATCGAGGTGTATCGCCGGCTCGCGGCGCGGTGCGACTATCCGCTGCATTTGGGCCTCACCGAGGCGGGGATGGGCACCAAGGGGGTCATCGCGAGCACCGCCGGCCTCGCCATTCTGCTGCAGGAGGGCATCGGCGACACGATCCGCGTCTCGCTCACCCCCCGTCCGGGCGGCGACCGCACGGAGGAAGTGCAGGTCGCCCAGCAGGTGCTGCAGTCGCTCGGGCTGCGGCACTTCGCGCCCCAAGTCTCGGCGTGTCCGGGATGCGGGCGCACCACGTCGACATTCTTCCAGGAAATGGCGGAGCAGATCCAGGCGCACTTGAAGCAGCAGATGCCCGGCTGGCGCGCCCGCTATCCGGGCGTGGAGACATTGCGCATCGCGGGACGATCGTTCCGGAGTTTTTGAAGATTCTCGAGGAGTACATCGAGGCCCGGTACTCCTCACCACTCGTTCCGGGCTAGCCGATCCGACTCCCGAGTGGAACCTCACGCTCGGGATGCACCAGCACGATGTCGCCGTCTCCCAGTACCACGCCCAGCGTGAGCACGTCAGAGGAGAAGTTCGCGATCTGGCGCGGCGGGAAGTTGACCACCGCCAGTACCAGCTTGCCCACGAGATCGGACTTGTCGTAGTACTTCGTTATCTGCGCGCTCGAGCTCTTCAGGCCCAGCTCGCCGAAGTCGATGCGCAGCTGGTAAGCGGGCTTGCGCGCCTTGGGAAAGTCGTCGACCTGCACGATGCGGCCGACGCGGATCTCGACCTTGGCGAAGTCGTCGTAGGCGATTGCTGCCATGCGGGGTCCCGTCTGGTCGGAGGTCGGTGAAGTCTACAGCCCGCCGATTCATTCCATCTTGACACGATGCGGACCGCGACGTCAATTGGCGACGCGTAGCGTTTCCTGCGCTTGGACGGAGTGTGCGTGCGGCGGTTGAGCGGCGGGAGAAAGCAGTGTTGACGCATTTTCACCCTCTCGTGGGTGGGCTCGTCGGGGTACCCAGCCTGGCGCAGCGCGTCCATCACGAGGCGTTCTCGTACTACGCCCGCCTGTCGCCCGTGCTCCGGTTCGTCACCGCCAACGTCGCGATGCCCATCTCGCTCGCCACCGCCGCGAAGCTCGCCGGCCTGGAGCGAAAGTACTTCTCCGCCTTCTTCCATTCCAAGGTCGGCGCGACGTTCACCGAGTGGGTGCGAATCCTCCGCGTGAGTCGCGCGATGGAGTTG
>WNFW01001067.1_pt1 | contig 22896 bp, 21 predicted proteins | sample 5400131 | NCBI WGS metagenome assembly WNFW01 (sample SAMN13153362, study PRJNA577476) | soil metagenome | isolation source: 20 cm soil or saprolite under grassland replicate 1 | place: USA:California | collected 2016-06-15 | reverse complement strand
GCACGGAGACCTCGTCGTCCACAACCTCGGCGACCCGCGCCCCGCTCCCGTCGACCAGCCGCACGCGGCGGCGCACCGTCGACAGCCGCGCCACAGGCACGAGCTCGGCCTTCCGCACGTAGGCGCGCACCACCTCCAGCGCCGCCTCCGGCGGCTTCGCGCCGCCCTGGAAGGTCAGCTCTTGCCGTTCGAGCACTGTCGTGTTGGGCTTGCCGGGCGTAGAGGGCGGCTCGGCGAGCTTCAGGGCCCAACCTTCGCCCGCCCGCCGCCGCAAAGAAACGCCCCACCGGGCGAGGCGCAGGTCGGGCGTGTCGAAATAGACCGTTTCCATGCGCACCGTCTCGGGCGGCGCGACCTCGACTCCTTCGACGACTCCGGCGAGGTCCGGGAGGTGGAAGGCGGGGCCCGCCCCGAGCTTCACCTCTCGCTCGATCACAGGGGTCCCCGCGAACCCGAGCCGAAGGCTCGGGACTCGTGGGGCTTATGCATTCGTTAGGCCGCTCACTCCGTTGCCGTGCGTGCTCTCGAGGGCGAGCTCTTTAAAGCGTTCGTGCGAGTTCAGTCCGCGCACGGTCGGCACCCGGTGCCATCCGCCGTCTGGTCCAAGCTCCCACGCGAGGACGTCGTCGGCGAGCGAGACGTCGAGGATCTGCTGCAGTCGGTGGCGCAGCTTGGGATCGGAGACGGGCACGACCGCTTCAACTCGACGGTCGAGGTTGCGCGGCATGAGGTCGGACGATCCGAGGTAGTACTCCGGTCGCCCGCCGTTGCCGAAGGCGAAAACGCGCGAGTGCTCGAGGAACTGGCCCACGATCGAGCGCACGCGAATCCGGTCCGAGAGGCCCGGCACGCCAGGCCGGAGCGAGCACATCGACCGGACGAGAAGATCGATCTGCGCGCCGTGCTGCGAAGCCGCGTAGAGCGCGTCGATGATCTCCTGGTCGATCAGGTTGTTGACCTTGATGATGATCCGGCCGCCAACCACCGCCTCCCGCTCGATGAGCTGAGTGATCGCGGCACGCAGGTTGGTCGGCGCGACGAGGAGCTTGCGATAGCGGCTCTGCCGGCTGTAGCCGGTCAACAGGTTGAACAGCTCGGTCACGTCCGCGCCGAGGTCCGAATCCGCCGACAGCAAGCTCACGTCTTCGTAGCCACGCGCGGTGTTCGGGTTGTAGTTTCCGGTGCCGACATGGAGGTAGTGCTGGATGTGCGCACCCTCGCGTCTGACGACGAGGGTCACCTTTGCGTGTGTCTTGAGCCCGAGGAGCCCGTACACGACGTGGACGTTCGCTTCCTCGAGCGCCCTCGCCCACCCGATGTTCGCCTGCTCGTCACCGCGTGCCTTGATCTCGACGAGTGCCACGACCTGCTTGCCACGCTCTGCCGCCCGGATCAGTGCGCGCACGATCGGACTGGCCGGACCGGACGTCCGATACAGCGTCTGTTTGATTGCGAGCACTTCGGAGTCGCCGGCGGCGTGGTCGATCAACGCCTCGACCGAGGTGGCGAAAGAGTCGTACGGGTGATGCGCGAGGACATCGCCGGCCCGCAGCACAGCGAAGAGGTCTGGCACCTCGGCCGCGACGCCGCGCAGTCGAGGCTGCGTGGTCGGCGTCCACACCTCCGCTTTCAGGTCGGGACGGTCGAGCTGGGTCAGCACAAGGAGGCTGCCCATGTCGAGCAATCCATCGAGCTGGTACACATCGCTTGGCTGCAGCTCGAGCTCACGCGTGAGAAGCTCGAGCACCTCACGCGACATCCGGGGGTCGACCTCGAGCCGGACGACCCGCGCGTGACGCCGCCGGCGCCGCAGCTCAGTCTGGATCGCGGCGAGGAGGTCCTCGGCGTCGCTGTCCACGTCGTCGAGGTCGCCATCGCGCGTCACGCGGAACGGAAAGTGACTCACGATCTCCATGCCTGGGAACAGCGTCTGCAAGTGGAGGGCGATCACGTCTTCGAGCGGCACGTACTGCTCGCCTTCGACGACAGGAATGAATCGCGGCAGGACCGGCGGGACCTTCACGCGAGCGAACCGCTGCTGCTTACGCTGCGGATCGCGAACCATGACCGCCAGGTTGAGCGACAGGTGGGAGATGTAGGGGAAGGGGTGGCCCGGATCCACCGCGAGCGGGGTCAGCACGGGAAAGATCTGCTCGCGGAACACCGTGTGGAGCTGGGTCAGCTCTTTCCTGCTGACGTCATCCGCGCGAACGAGCGAGATCCCCGCCTGGGCGAGCGCGGGCACGATCTCGCGGCTGTAGATGCCAACCTGCCTTTCGACGAGTCCCTCGACCCGAGCGCGTATCGCTCTGAGCTGTTCGGGTGGGGACATGCCGTCCGGTGACGCGACCGCCACCGCGGCCAGGACTTGCTCCTTCAGGCCGGCGACACGGACCTGGAAGAAGTCGTCGAGGTTCTGGCTGAAAATAGCCAGAAAACGGACCCGCTCGAGCACGGGCAGCTTCGGATCCTCCGCCATCGCCAGGACCCGTTCATCGAAGTCGAGCCGGGAAAGCTCGCGATTGATGTAGCGGGGGCTGGCGGGGGAGAAGACGGCTGAAGGTTCAGGCTCGGGGTGGGCTCCGACGGCCACGGAAGGAACTCTACAGTCTGATTCCGAAGGTCAGGTTAACGGGCTGTGAAGGCGATCTCGGGTTTGCCGCCTCCCATCGCCTGGCTACTGGAAATAGCCTGGCAGTCGGCCCTTTTCAGACACCCGCGCCGTGGGGACCGGCTGGCCGGCCCCCACCTCACGCGAGGATCCAGGTCATGCGCCGAGCGCGGCGACGACGTTCGAGAAGACGTTGTTGATCTGGTTGCCCATGGTCAAAAGGATCACGATGACGACGATCGAAACCAGGACCAGGATCAAGGCGTACTCGACCATGCCCTGACCACTTTGGCGGCGGCGGAACAGGCTTCCCAAGCTAATACCTCCTTTTTTCGGTGTCTTCGAGATCGTTTGCACAGTAACCCGTACAACGCCGGAGTTCAGCTTTCACCAACTCTTTTCCCGCAAATATTTGTAATGCATTCCATAAGCCGGACTAATATGTCGGCGTGCGCCGGCCCTCTTTCACCATCGAGCAGCTCCGGTCGTTCGTCGCCGTCGCCGAGCACGGGCATGTCTCCCGCGCGGCGGCCTCCCTCTTCCTGACCCAGGCGGCTGTGACCCAGCAGATCCGCAACTTCGAGCACGCGCTCGGGCTGCAGCTTCTGGAACGCGACGGGAGGGGGGTGCGCCTCACCGACCCGGGCCGCTCCCTGGCCGATACCTGCCGGGCCGCCCTCCGCGCGGTCGAGGTCGTCGACGATTCGGCGCTCGCCATCAAGGAGCTCGAGTCCGGCTCCCTGCACCTCGGGGCAAGCCCCACCTGCGCCACTTACTACCTCCCGCCTCACCTCGCAGAGTTCAGCCGACGCTATCCAGGGGTGAAGCTGAGCGTCACCGTCGACCCGTCTGCCGAGCTCAACCGGCACGTCCTCGCGGGCACGCTCGATTGCGCCTTGATCGAGGGCGCTCCCGACGCGCAGCTCGTCCAGTTCGAGCTGGCTCGCGACGAGCTTGTGTTGGTCGCGCACCGCGACCATCCGCTGTCGCATATGCGTCGGGTGACGTCCGCCGACCTCGTCCAGCACCGCTACCTGGGACGCGGTCCGCAGTGGTCCGCGGAGCGGACGGTGCGCGACATGATCGGAGAGGCTTACGACCAGGTCGAGGTGCTGAACCTGGGCCATCCGGAGTACGTGCGCGCGGCGGCCGTCGCGGGCTTGGGTTTCGCGGCGCTCTCGAAGCGCGCGGTCGCCTCCGAGATTCATACGGGACTCCTCAGGCGCCTGCCCATCCGGCCGTTTCTGCGCGCGATCACAGCGGTGCGGCGCGCGGGCCGCGGCGGGCCTTCGCAGGAAGCCTTCTGGGATCTGCTCACCCGCGGCCAGGTTGACGCATACACCAGAATTTCCGCCGATGGGTACGCAGCCGGCGGCTGACGCCGTAATCGAGACCTACGGCCTCCGCCGCGTCTTCAAGACCAGGAAGCGTCAGGTCGAGGCGGTGGTTGGAGTCGACCTGAACGTAAGCCGGGGCGAGATCTTCGGATTCCTCGGCCCGAACGGCGCGGGAAAAACGACGACTCTCCGCATGCTCGCGACATTGCTATCGCCAAGCGGAGGAACTGCTCGCGTGGCGGGATGCGACCTCGCGACCCAGCCCGGTCTGATCCGCGAACGGATTGGTTACGTCGGGCAGGCGGGTGGCGCGGACCGTGAGATCACAGGCCGCACCGAGCTTGTCTTCCAGGGCCGTCTGTACGGCATGTCCAGCGCGGCGGCGGAGAAACGCGCGGCGGAGCTCATCGAGATGCTCGAGCTGGAGGGCGCGGCGGACCGCAAGGTTGGCACCTATTCGGGCGGCCAGAAGCGAAGGCTCGACATCGGGCTCGGCCTCGTCCACGGGCCAGAGCTGTTGTTTCTTGACGAGCCGACGACCGGCCTCGACCCCCAGAGCCGGGCGCGTGTATGGGACGAGGTGCGGCGCATGCACGACGGCGGGACGACAGTGTTCCTGACCGGCACGCCCGAAGAGTTGAAGCGCGCGATCGCGGGCGACGTGGTGACGTTCAGCATCGCCGGCGAGCAGCAGCGGGCGCTCGATGCCGTGAAAGGCCAGGACTTCGTGCGCGAGGCGCGACTGGAGAACGGCTCCGTCCATTTGTATGTGGACCGCGGCGAGGTCGCGATGCCGGCCATTCTGCGGCTGCTCGACAGCGCAAGCCTCCAGCTGCTGACAGTGGAGCTGCACCGTCCCAGCCTCGACGACGTGTTCCTCCGCCAGACGGGTCGCTCCCTGCGGGAGACGGCGGCATGAAGCTGCTTCGCGACACGTGGCTCGTTTTCGGACGCTACTTCGGCATCTTCATCCATAACCCGGTCTGGGTCGCGCTCGGCGTTCTGCAACCGCTGCTCTATCTCATCCTGTTCGCGCCCCTGCTCAAGCCGATCGCGGCGATGCGCGGGTTTCCGCCCGGCGGCGCATACAACGTCTTCGTCCCAGGGCTGCTCGTTCAGCTGGGCATGTTCGGGGCGGCGGGCGTCGGATTCAGCTTGATCTCAGAGCTTCGCATGGGCGTCATCGAGCGCCTGAGGGTAACGCCGGTCAGCCGCGTCGCGCTGCTGTTCGGCCGCGCGCTGCGCGACATGTTCTCGATCGTCCTGCAGTCGCTGATCCTGATCCTGATCGCGCTCCCGTTTGGCTTGAGCATCCATCCCTTCGGCGTGGTGGTCGTGCTGCTGCTGATCGGTCTGATCGGTTTGCTGACGGCTTCGATCGCGTATGCCGTCGCGCTGGCGGTCAAGAGCGAGGACACCTACGCGCCGATCGTGTTCACGTCGGCTCTGCCCATCCTGCTGCTGTCGGGCGTGCTGCTGCCCATGAGCATCGCACCACAGTGGCTGCAGAACATCGCGCATGTGAATCCTCTGCTTTACGCTGTCGACGCGGCCCGCGCGATCTTCAACGACCACCTTGGCGACGCGAGCGTCGGGGAAGGCGTGTTGATTCTGCTCGTGCTCTCGATCATCGCCGTCGTGATCGGGGCGCGGCAGTTTGGCCGTGCGGTCGCTTAGTCGAATGCGCTGAGGCTTTCGCGCTCGGCTGACCACATCTCCTCGAAGAGGTGGTCTATCTCGTCGAGGGAGCACGCCGCTGCGGTCAATGGGTCGAGCATCAGGGCGTGCTTTGCCTTGTTGCGGTCACGCTCGAGCAGCGCTGCGACGACCAGCTCGTGCACGGCCATGTGGGCACGGTTCAGGGCGGCAAGCTGCTCGGGCAGCGATCCGAAGTGGCAGGGATGTATACCACCCCGATCGACCTTGCACTCGACCTCGACGCAGCCATCGGGCAGGTTCTCGATCCAGCCCTCGTTGCGGACGTTGCCATAGATCGTCGCGGCCCTGCCGCTCTCCGCAGCCTCGATGATCAGAGACCCATACTCATGTCCGCGCTCGCGCGGGATCGGCGAGTCGCCTCGCAGCATCGATGCGATCAGCTCGTCGTTGGCGCGTCTCCATTGCGGCCAGTTGTTGGCGTAGAAGCCGCTTTCCCCGAGATACCCCGCGCGCGTGTATTTCGCGATGAGATCGGGCCGCTTGCGGAAGTAGGGCACGTACTCGGAGAAGTGACCGCTTGACTCGGTGACGAACGCTCCCAGGTGCAGCATCACCTCGAAGCGCACCGGGTCCTTCTCGTAAGTCTCCGGATCCTGGGCTCGCTCCCGCAGACGTGGGTAGAGATCTTCGCCGCCACGCTCGAGCTTCGTGAACCATGCGTTGTGGTTCAGCCCTGCGCACTCCCACGTCATCTGCTCATACGGAATTTCCAGGTATCCGGCCAGCTGGCGCGACGTTCCCTGCACGCTGTGGCAGAGACCCACGACCTCGAGGTCGGTCGCCTTCAGAGCGGCCAGCGTGAGGATCGACATCGGGTTCGTGTAGTTCATGACCACCGCTCGCGGAGCGACGCGCGCGATGTCAAGGACAATCTCGAGCCAGGCCGGTCCCGTGCGCAGCGCCTTGAAGATCCCGCCCGGTCCGATGGTGTCGCCGATGCATTGGTCCACGCCGTAGCGCAGAGGTATCTCGTAGTCGTGTCGCACGTTCTGCAACCCGGCGACCTCGATCGAGTTGATCACATACTCGGTGCCGGTCAGGACGTCGAGCCTCTCGGTCGATGCTTCGACGCGCCATCGCTTCCCTGTGAGCTCGACCAGCCGCTCGGCGATTCCTTTCGCGAGCTCGAGGCGGTCCGGGTCGACGTCGACCAGCGCGAACGTCCCGTCCTCCAGGCCGTCGACCGCAAGGATGTCGGTCATCAGCTGGCGGGCGAAAACCGCGCTGCCGGCACCGATGAATGTGACCCTGGGCACCGCCATAGTGGAACACGACCCAGGCCGCCAACGGTGCTTGACAGGTGACGGGATGCCATGACGAAGCCCGAGTTCACGCATCGGTACCTCTACGGCAGCGAGCCCAACACTACCTGGAAGCCTGGCTCGCGGCTGCACTGGACCGAACACGGCACGGGCAACTCACTCGTCGACGGCGAGGTCATCGAGTACGACAAGCCGCGACGCCTTGTATTCAGCTGGATCGTCGAGTACGACCCGGAGCTGACCGCGGAAGGCCCGAGCCGGGTCACCTATGAGCTCGAGGAGACCGACGGCGTCACCAAGGTGACAACCATCCACGACGACTTCCCGAGCGGCAGCAAGGTCTACGACAACGTCGCAGGCGGCTGGCCGTACATCCTGAGCGGACTGAAGACGCTGCTCGAGACGGGCTCACCGCTGAAGCCCGAGAAGGCGGCCGTCTAGCAACCATCCGGGCGCGCTCGGCGTCGGGCGCGCCCTCGCCCCCTAACGACCGAACAGGCGGCGGAGAACGCTCGCGATCGCGCCGATAAAGTCGAGGCTTCCCTCCGGCTCGATGGGCTGGCTCGACTCGGTGCCGGCGCGGATTGTGGGCGCGGACGCGGTTTCAGCGCGGCGGTGACCCCTGCTTCGCTCGTAGAAGGCGCGAGCGTTTCGTTCGACTTCGGCCGGGATGCCATCGCGCTCCATCGCCGCCCGGCAGGCGGCCCGCAGAATGTCAGCCCGCTCGTCAGTTCCCGTGAACGGCATCCCTTCGAGCGTCTTCTCCATCGCGTCCGCTCCTGGCGTGCCTTGCTCGATGAGCATCTCGGCGGCCGGCCGGGCGGCAAATCGATCCTCCCAGGCGCCGATCGACTTCGCGATCTGCTCGATCTCTTCGAGCGATTGCCCGCCTGAGCCAAGGCCCGCTTTCAACCGTTGCAACTTGGTCGGTTTCCGCTCGCTCATTCCTTACAGCTCACCCCCCGATCGTGGAAGATGCTAACCCGTGCATAATGCCCGCGAGCAAGGGAGCTGTCCCCTTCGGGGCGCCCTCGGCGCGGACCAGCCACATGCATCTGGAGGCCTGTGAGGGCGGGCGCGTGCGGTACGCCTGCGTTACGCCGTTTACAACGGCCGTTAAAGCGGCCTCTCCCTTGCTCATGACCTCCCCGACCGTTGGCGTGCTGCGCTCACCCGGCTTCTGGGAGAGCCTGGTCGAGCGCTACGCGGCGCGCTTTGCGGCCCGGCCCTCGAAGGTCAAGACATACCGCGAGCTTCTCGCGTCGGGCGCGATGGAGGAGGCATCGGCGGCATACGCGGATGGGCGACTGGTACTGGCTCCTCCGCGTCGCTTGCTGATCAACCGCTCCGGCGGACGCAGGAAGACCGTCTATCTATTTCCGCCGCGCGAGGACCTCTTCCTCAAGGGTGTGAATCACGCTCTGCAGCTCATGCCGGCTCTTCATTCGCCGCTCTGTCACTCCTTTCAGCGCGGACGCGGTGTCCGCTCCGCATACGCGGCGATCCGCCAGGTCGCCGACCTCGACCATCTCTCCTGCCTGCACGTCGACGTACGCGATTACTTCGCGAGCATCCCGGTGGGCCGGCTGCTGGAATCGCTTCCCTTGCGGCTTGCGCAGGACGAGGCTCTCCTGAAATTGCTGCAAGAGATGCTGAGCGACGATTCACGAGGCGTCCTCGCCGGCACTCCGTTGGCGCCTCTGCTCTCGAACCTCTATCTACGGCCGCTCGATGACCTGTTCGAGTCATCGCACGTCCCTTATCTGCGATACGCGGACGACCTCATCCTCTTCGACAAAGCGGAATCGATCCTCTCGCATCACGACGCGATCGCGAAGCTGCTGCTCGAGCTCGGTCTCGAGATAAACGCGCGGAAGCTGCGCCTCAGCTCGCCGGGTGCAGCCTGGGAGTTCCTTGGCCTCCGCAATGACCACGGACTCGTCGACCTCGCAACGACGACCCTGAGCAAGATGCACCATCGCGTGCGCCGGCTGTCGCGGCGCGCGCAGGGACGTCGAGATCCGGCCCGCTACGTGATCCGGCGCCTCAACAGAAAGTTGTTTGGCATCGGCGCCGATACATCCGCTTTCACCTGGGCGACCTGGTTCTTTCCGCTGATCAATTCCGATGTCGGCTTGCGCCGGCTCGACCACGTCGTGCAGGAGCAGCTGCGTTTCGCGGTGACACGCCGTCACGAACGCCGCAACCGTGGCGCCATGCCTTATGCGCAACTGGCGGCGCGCGGTTACCTGCCGCTTGTCACTGCGTTTCGCGCCTACCGCCGTGGGCCGGGTGACTACGAGTGGGTGTTGGATCGAAGAGTGGGAGGTTGATGATGGGGCGACAGAACGCAATCTGGCTCATGGTCGGCGGCCTTGTCGTGCTGATCGGATCCGCCTTCTTGTTGGCCTGGGGGGTGGGATGGCACATGACCCCCGAGGATGCCATCGGCCTTGGCATCGTCGGGTGTCTGGCAGGCCTCGGACTGATCGTCTTCGGGTTCAGCGAGGCCGGTTCGGCCAAACATTCGCGTTAGCTCGACCGGAGTGGTCGGGGAGGCGGGATTTTCGCGGTTGATCAGGCAGTACGGTCGCTAACTTGACCTGCCAGACATCGTCGGGAGGGACGATCTTTGCGGAACCGCCCCTCCCGGTAAAGCTCTAGGCGCAGCTCGGCTTGTCGAAGAAGAGCGTGATGCCAGAAGCCGACACCGACATATGGAAGACGTCGTGGAACGTCAATGAGGAGCCGTCCGAACCGGTTCCGTGCACGACCAGGATGCCAGTCCCGGCAAAGTTGTGAAGGTTGACATTTTGGCCATCCCAATTTGTGAACCGGCCGCTGAAGTTAACCCCGTCGCTGCCGATAAAGGTGAATGTCCCGGTTGCGGTGAAGGTGAACCAACCGGTTCCAGCACCCACGCCCGAGGTCAGGACCGTGGAATGCGCGACGCCGTTGTAAGTGATCGTCAGCGTCCCGGGTACACCAGTGCACGGCTGGACGGCAGTCGGATCCGGCGGCACAAAGGTCTGCGTGGCGTTGTGGAACGTCTGGGTCACGCTGACGGCCCCTGCCCCGCTGGCTTGGGCTGGCAACGCCATCACCACGACCGCGCCGAGTGCGGCTACGCCTGCAATGAGTCGCTTCATAAGCGTTCCTCCTGTTCTCAACCCGCAGGGCCTTGGACGGCCCGAAGGACCTTAGCGTCGGTTGTCCCGTCACCCAAGTCAATGGGATCTATGCCCTGCAGGCGGAGTTAGAGTCTCCGATGCCGAAGTGCAATTCATGGAGGAGGTCCCCGCCTTTACACCTGCGACTAGAGGCTCCTTGGTGGTCTGTCTCGTGACGAGGTCAACGCGCCCATTCCTTGAAGAACTCATCTCGAGTTGTCTCGCGGATGTTCCTGTCGACAAAGAGGGGCTGGCCAGTGCTTGCAAAGTGGTCGGGGAGGCGGGATTTGAACCCGCGACCACTTGACCCCCAGTCAAGTGCGCTACCGGGCTGCGCTACTCCCCGATGGAGCAGTAATCGTACCGGTGGCTTGATGGGTGTCGGTGGCCGCGGGCTCTTGCTTGGCTAACGCGCGCGCGTCGTGGCCGGAACTCTCTGTGCCAGAGCGATCAGGTTCCCTTCGGTGTCCTTGAACCAGGCGCCCTTCGAGCCATCAGCCAGGTCGGCGATGCCGTCTTTGGTCTTGAAGTCCGGGAAGTTGTAGTCCTCGATCTTCACACCCTTGCTCTTCAACTCTTTCGCTGCGCTGACGACGTCCTCGACGTCGAGTCCGAGTTGCGTGTGATCGCCCGAGGCCTTACCCATGCTCGGGAACACGAGAAAACCGGTCGACCCGGTCCGGTACTCAACGCTACCGTCCTGTTGCACCTCGCCAGGGGTCAGGCCAAGCTTTTGCTCGTAGAACTCACGAGCGCGCTTGATGTCCTGCGCGGGGATGGTCGCTGTCGATTCGATGATCTTCAGCATCGATTGCCTCCTGTGCCGCATAACCAGCGGACGGAACCTTCGGAGTATGCACCTATCTAGCTCCGAGTGCCGTATGCGATCAGGCTACGGTGTGTTGGCGATAGACCTGCCTCGCGCAGCGCGGACTTGAGAGGCGAGTCCATCACCGCGACGCCGTCGACCTTTTGCAGCTCGACCCTGCCCGCTAGCGTCGCGATCGCGATCAATGCCTGCAGATGCGCGAGCTGCACGCCGCCGTTGGTCAGCAGCGACCGCCCGCCGCGTTCGAGATAGAGCACCAGCCGCCCGTCATCGATCACGCAGTAGGCGCCGGCCGCTCTCGCCATACGTCCATCGGATTGCGGCCACGGGAGGACGGTGCCATACGCGTTCGCGGGGTCGGTTGCCGCCATGGCGACAATTCCCCCACCCGACTCGCGGAGCGCGCGCAAGCGATCGACCGCTCCCGGCAGAGCGAACTGTGAACCACCAAGACCTTCGACGAAGTAACCGCGGCGGATGCGGCCTGACTCTTCCATCGCTCGCAGCACGGGATACAGGCTTGCGAACCCGCCTGGCCATCCTTCGCCGACCACGGCCTCCCGCGTGAGCACTCCGTGACGCTGCAGCAGGACGCCGGCCTCCGAATGCAGGCGCTCGGTGGCATTCGCGCCGGCGCCAACAAGCTCCGCGACCAGCGACCAACGGCCAGTGGCGCGTGGTTGTGTGAGTCGCGGCAGACGCGGCTTTCTCGCCGGCCTGCGCGCCATCGGACCGAGCAGACGAAGCGGAGCAAAGGTGTCATTGGTCACCTCGCCTGACCAGACCAGATCCCACAGCGCGTCGAGCATCACGTCCTCGTCGCCGCCCCCACACGCGTTGTAGATGTCGCGGAAGAAGCTCGCACCTCGCGCGCCCAGGTGGGTGCGAATCCGCTCGTGCAGGTCTGAATGGGACGGTTCGACTGTCGCGGGCACGAGACGCGGCGCGTCACCGCGCAGGTATAGCGCGACGCGGCCGTCGCTGGTGCCGAGTGAGCCACGGCCGACCCAAACCACCTCGCCCATCGAGACGAGCTCGTCGAGCAATCGCGGCGCGTAGTCGCCGACCCTTGCGGCGATCACGTCGCGCTCGATGACCGACGCGGGTAGCGCCAGTCCCTGCAGCTGGAAGACGACTTCCAGCAGCCGGTCGACACCGCCACCCCGAACTCCGATCCCATGCCAGGCCGGCAGGAATCGCGCCAGCGCGTCCGCCGCAACCGACTCGACCTCGCGACGCAGCGCCGCCAGCGACCGCCGGCGGAGGATCCGCAGGACATCGGGGTGGCAGTACTCGCGACCATCCGCGGCCTTGCGAAACTCGCCCGCCAGCACATCTCCGCGAGTCGCCAGGCGCGTCAGCGCCGCCTCGACGGCTGGCGTCGACAGCGCCCAGCGCTTCGCGGGGTCGGCCGTTACAAACGGGACGTGGGTCCGAGCGAAGCGGCGGAGGAGAGATTCGAGCGGGTCCACCCCTGCGTCGAGAAACACATCCGGCAGCCCGATGGGCAGGCTGGCACCCATCGCCTCTCGATAGCGGCCAGCGTCTTCGGCCGCGATCCACCGTGTCTCGCCGGCGACCCGAATGGATACCGCGCGCCGCTCTTTCTCCAGGCCGCGTAACCACTCCTCCGCGACGCCGCGCGCCTGCGCTTCGGCCGGGCTCAAGTCACCGAGCCGCACCAGCAGGTCGTGTGCTTCATCCGGGTCGCGCGGGAACCGCTCCGGCAGAAGTCCCTGCAGCTCGAGCTCCACGGCGGCGATCGCCTCGGGGTCGAGCAGCTCGCGCAGGTCCTCGCTTCCAAGTAGCTCGGCCAGCAGCTCGCGGTCGAGGGTTAGCGCCTGCGCGCGGCGCTCGGCTAGCGGCTGGTCGCCCTCGTACATGTACTCGGCGACGTACGAGAACAGAAGCGAAGCCGCAAAGGGCGAAGCGCGCTCTGTGTCGACGGCGACAACACGGATCTCACGAGAGCGAATCGCTCGCAAGAACGTAGTCAGCGCCGGCATGTCGAAGTGATCGCTCATGACCTCGCGCCATGTCTCGGCGAGGATCGGGAAGTCCGGGTACTGCCCAGCAACCTGGAGTAATCCCGCGCTGCGCATGCGCTGCTGCCAGAGCGGAGTGCGCTGGCCGGGTCGGCGCTTCGGCAACAGGAGCGAGCGGGCCGCGTTCTCCCGGAAACGTGCCGCAAAGAGCGCCGACGCGGGGAGCTGCGATGACACCAGCGCATTCACATCTTCGGGGTCGAGGATGAGGTCATCGAGAGACGGCGGCACCTCGACCTCGGGAAGTTGCATCGCTATCCCATCGTCCGTCCACAGCGCGTGCGCATCGACCCCCAGCTTCTGCCGCAGATGCGCCTCGAGCGCGAACGCGAGCGGTGCATGGACGCGGCCTCCGAACGGGGTGTGGAGGCACACCCGCCAGTCCCCCACCTCGTCGCGGAATCGCTCGACCACGAGCGTCCGGTCATCCGGCACCGCACCCGTCGCGGCCGCCTGGTCATCCAGGTACTTGAGCAGGTTCTTGATCGCGAGGTCGTCAAAGCCTGCCCGTTCGCGCAACCGCTTGGCGGCGGCGGCAGGACTCACGCTGCGCAGCTCTCGCACCATCTTGCCCAGCGCAGCGCCAAGCTCGACCGGCCGGCTCGGGGTATCAGCTTTCCAGAACGCGATCTTGCCGGGCTCGCCCGGCGCCGGAGTGACGATGACCTGGGACGGTGTGATGTCCACGATCCGCCAGGTGGACGCGCCGAGGACAAACGTCTCGCCGACCCGCGTCTCGTACACCATCTCCTCGTCGAGCTCGCCCACCCGCCGGCCGTCCTCCGCGAGGTTCACGGAGAACAGCCCACGGTCGGGGATGGTGCCGGGATTGGTGACAGCCAGACGTTGCGCGCCGGCGCGTCCGCGAACTTTTCCGGCCACGCGATCCCAGACCAGACGCGGGCGCAGCTCGACGAACTGATCGGACGGATAGCGGCCGCTCAGCATGTCGAGCACAGACTCGAACGCGCGCGGCCCGAGCTCGCTGTATGGATAGGCGCGGCGGACCACGCGGCCCAGCCTTTCGACGTCCCATTCGTCGAGCGCGCACATCGCGACGATCTGCTGCGCGAGGACGTCGAGGGGCCTCCGGGGCACGACGGTCGACTCGATGCGTCCCTCGAGCATTCCTTCGACCACAGCCGCGGATTCCAGGAGGTCGCCGCGAAACTTGGGGATCACCACGCCGCGCGAGATCTCGCCGACCGAGTGACCAGCGCGCCCCACACGCTGGATGCCCGCCGCCACGCTTGGGGGCGCCTCGATCTGCAGGACAAGGTCGACGGCGCCCATATCGATGCCGAGCTCGAGCGTCGAGGTTGCGACAAGGCCGCGCAGCCGGCCTGCCTTCAGCTCCTCCTCGATGAGCAGGCGCTGCTCGCGGGCGATCGATCCGTGGTGCGCGCGCACGAGCTCTTCTTCAGCCAGCTCGTTGACTCGCGCCGCGATGCGCTCGGCCAGCCGCCGCGAGTTGACGAACACGATCGTCGAGCGGTGTTGCCGTATGTGCTCGAGCAGGCGCGGATAGATCGCCGGCCAGATGCTGTTCTGACCCTTCGCGCTGTCCTCGTCTTCTGTCGTGAGGCGGGTCATGTCCTCGACCGGAACCTCGACCGTCACCTCCATCGTTTTGAGCCGACCGGCATCGACGATTGACACCTCGCGCTCCGCGCCGCCGAGAAACTTCGCTACCTCCTCGAGCGGGCGCTGCGTGGCCGACAGTCCGATCCGCTGGGGTTGAACCTTAGTCAGCTCACACAAGCGCTCGAGGCTCAGCGCCAGGTGGCTGCCACGCTTGGTCGCCGCGACCGAATGGATCTCATCGACGATGAGCCAGCGGACCGGAGCCAGGATCTTGCGCGCGGCACTTGTGAGCAGGAGGAACAACGACTCGGGCGTCGTGATCAGGATGTCCGGTGGGTGGCGCTCCATCGAACGCCGCGCATCGGCCGGCGTGTCGCCGGTGCGGATGGCGACCGCGATGTCGGGCTGCTGCAGGCCGTGCGACCCCATCTGGTGCCGGATCCCGACGAGCGGCGAACGAAGGTTGCGGTCGACGTCATGCGCAAGTGCCTTCAGAGGCGACACATAAAGGACGCGACAGCGTTCTGCCTGGAGGGGGGTCGGTTCCGCCGTCAGTCTGTCGAGGCACCAGAGGAAGGCGGCAAGAGTCTTGCCGCTGCCTGTCGGCGCCGCCATGAGGACGTGCCGGCCCGCCGCCACCTCCTGCCAGCCCCGCTCCTGGACAGACGTGGGTTCGGCAAACGACGCGCGAAACCAGTCGCGAACCGACGGCGAGAAAAGATCGAGAGCTTGCCCCACGACAAGAAGTTTGACGAGTACCAGTGAAGCGCCTACGTCGCGCGGGCGCTGATCACCTAGGTCTCAGAGTGAGGGCGAGGGCCACGACGGGACCAGCTGCGTAAGGCCCGCCGACAGCAGGGTCAGGTTGTTGGTCAGCAAGAGGATGCCCATCACGACCAGCACCGCTGCGGAAGCCATGTCGATCGCGCGGCGATGAGCGTTGACGAATCTGACGAGCGGCCGGGCGCTCTCCAGCGCGAAGGCAAGCGCGAGGAACGGCACGCCGAGACCCAGGCAGTAGGCGATCATCAGGCTGATACCCTGCGGCGTCGTGCCTGCGGTCACCGCCGAGCTCAAGACCGCGCTGAGCGTGATCCCGATGCAGGGCGTCCAGCCGCTGGCAAAGCCCATGCCAAGCAGGAAGGCGCCGGCAACCCCGCCGCCCTGAGGCGCGGTCTTCATCGGGCGGTACTCGGAGGACAGGAAAGGCAGCCGGATCAGTCCGGCGACGTGCAGCGCCATCGCGATGACCACGACGCCCGCGACGACCGGTACGTAGGAACGGATGGGCTGCACTGCTAGCGAGAACACATAGAAAAAGAGGATGAAGACGAGGGAAAGCCCCGCGACAAAGCCCGCACCGGCGACCGCGATGGAGGAGCCGCGCTGCGCCACAGCGCCTCCCACAGCCCCATCCCCCGCCTTCGGGGGATCCCCACGCCTTCGGCGCGGGGTCCCCAAAAGGAATGGGAAAGAGTCGCCCGGCGTTGAAGCCGATCCCAGGTACGCGAGGTAGGCCGGTACCAGAGGAAGGACGCAGGGCGACATGAACGACGCAAGACCGGCGAGGAAGGCGATCGCGGGGTTGAGACCGCTCAGCACGCGCGGCTGGCCGAGCGGGCAAGCTCGGCGATCGCGTCGGCGACCTGCGCCCACACCCTCTTGGGCACATCGTGCCCCATTCCCTCGACCTCGATGTAGCGCGCGCCGGGTATCGCGGCCGCCACGTTCCGCCCGTTCTCGACCGGGACGAGGATATCGGCGCCGCCGTGGATGACAAGGGTGGGCACGCGCACATCGCCGAGCCGCGCCAGCCTCCCGTTCGCGGCCATGATCGCCTGCAGTTGACGGACAAAGCCCGCCGGGTGATAGGCGCGATCGATCGCGCGTGCGATGCGCAGTTCCTCGTATTGCTCATTGAACGGGTCGGCTGGTCCAAGCAGCTTCTGCTTCGCCCACAAGCCGACGGCGATCCGTTCCTCGCGGGTGTCGGGCGCCGGCACCATGAGGACGGCGGTTCCTTCATCCGTCGGCCGCACCTGGTCATCTCCGTTCGGTCCCGACATGATCGAGGTCAGGGTCAGCACGTGCTCAGGGTGGTTGAGCGTGACCAGCTGGGCGATGAACCCACCCATGGACGCGCCGACGACGTGCGCGGCGCGAATGCCCAGCGCGTCCATGAGGCCCACCGCGTCCGCAGCCATATCGTCGAGGCGATACTCGCCGTCCATCCACGTCGAGAGTCCGGCGTCGCGGTTGTCGAAACGGATCACGTGGAACCCTCGCCCTGCGAGGAGACGGCAGAAGTCGTCGTCCCAGCTGAGCATCTGGGCGCCGAGACCGGCGATCAGCAGCAGCGGCGCCGCCTTGGGCTCGCCGAACGTTTCGTACTCGAGCTCGATCCCATTGGCGGTGGCGCGTGGCATCGGCCCCATGCTACTAATCCCTGGTGGTGAAGCCGCTCCCCGCTCGCGATGAGGTCGACGAGCGCTTCACCTGGAACCGGGAGAGCGTCTTCGGCGACGAGGGCGGATGGGAGAAGGCGGTGCAGGAGATCATCTCCCGCCTACCCGACCTGGCCGAGTTCAAGGGCCACCTCGGCGACAGCCCCGATTCGCTGGCCGACTGGTTCGAAGCCAGCGAGCGCATCCATCGTCTGATGGCCAAGGTGATGGTCTACAGCACGATGGCGTACTCGGTCGATGTGGGCAACCAGGAATCCGCCGCGCGCGCCGACCGCGCCCGCTCGACCGCAGCCCAGCTCGGCTCTGCCGCCGCCTTTGCGATCCCCGAGATGCTGCAGATCGGGCTGCCCAAGCTCCGCGAGTGGGTTGGCACGGCCCCACGCCTCGCCTACCTGGGCCACTACTTCGACCGCCTCGAGAAGCTGCAGAAACGGGTGCGGAGCGCGGAAGTGGAAGAGCTGCTGACCGCGGTCTCGGATCCCCTGGCGTCGGCGCTTTCAGTGCACAGCGTGCTCGCCAACACCGACCTCAAATTCGCGCCGGCAATCGGATCGGATGGCGAGCTGCATGAGGTGGCACAGGGCACGATCGGCGCGCTGCTGACGAATCCCGACCGCGAGATCCGGCGCACGGCTTTCGAGAGCTACGCCGACCAGCACCTGGCGATGCAGCACGCGATGGCGGCCAGCCTTGCCGGTGGCGTGAAGCGCGACGTCTTCTTTGCCCGTGCGCGCGGGTACGCGTCTTCTCTCGAAGCGGCCCTGGAGCCGAGCCACATCCCCACCGAGGTCTTTCACAACGTCGTGCAGACGTTTCGGGACAACGTCGGAACGTGGCACCGCTACTGGCGGATCAGGCGCGAGATCCTTGGCCTCGAAGTCCTCAAGCCATACGACACGCGCGCGCAGCTCAGCTCGACGGTCCTGGAGGTGCCCTACGAGCAGGCGGTGGAATGGATCGCCGAAGGCGTGGCCCCGCTCGGCGACGACTACGTCGCCACGATGCGCAGAGGCGCGTTTGAGGACCGATGGGTCGACGTCTATCCGAACAAGGGCAAGCGCATGGGCGCGTTCTCGACCGGCGCCATGGACACCTCGCCCTTCATCTTCATGAGCTATAACAACGACATCTACTCGATGAGCACTCTCGCTCACGAGCTCGGCCACTCGATGCACTCCTACCATGCGCGCCGTACGCAGCCGTATGTGTACTCGAACTACGGGCTGTTCCAGGCCGAGGTGGCGTCCAACATGCACCAGGCGCTCACGCGCCGTCACCTGCTCGCAACAAAGACCGACCCCGCCTTTCAGGTCGCTGTCATCGAAGAGGCGATGGCGAACTTCTATCGCTACTTCTTCATCATGCCGTCGCTCGCGCGGCTGGAGCTCGAGGTCCATGAGCGCGTGGAGCGGGGCGTCGCACTCACCGCCGACACCCTCAACAACCTGATGGCGGACCTGATGCTCGAGGTCTACGGATCCGAGGTCGATGTCAGTGCGCGAGACAGGGATCGGATCGGTTCCACCTGGGCGCAGTTCCACACCCACCTGTACAGCAACTTCTACGTCTACCAGTACGCGACCGGAATCGCCGCGGCGGACCATCTTGTCGAGCGCGTCGCGGCGGGCGACCAGAAAGCAGTTGAGTCGTACCGCGCTTTCCTGAGGAGCGCGGGGTCGAGGTATCCGCTCGAAGGACTGCGTATGGCGGGGGTGGACATGACGTCGCCGGAGCCGGTCGAGGCGGCCTTTGCCACGCTGGCGTCGATGGTGGACCGGCTGGAGAAGCTGAGCGCGAGCCTACGCCCTTCTCCCTGACCCTCTCCGCGAGGGGGCGAGGGAAATCCTGAATACGTCGGTGTCGCGGAGCTTGAAGCCGATCCTTTCGTAGAGCTTGTGCGCGGCGGCGCGAGCGGGACCCCGTCCGGACTGCAGCTCGGCTAGCTGGGCGCCCCTTTCGCGGCCGACGTCGAGGGCCGCCTTGACCAGAGCCTCGCCCACTCCCTTGCCACGCGCCGACTCGTCAACCACCACCTCGTCGAGCCGCGCCTTGATCCAGAACGGCGTCGTGTAGACGATGACCGTGGTCGTGCCGACGATCCTCTCGCCATCGCGGGCGACCAGCAGGACGACATCCGGATCGTTGAGGAGGCGGTTGAAGCGATCGACATCCGGCACCGGCAGGTTGGCGTTTAGCTGCGGCAGCAGCCGGCCGAGGGCTTCTTGGATCGCGGGCGTCAGCTTGGTCACGGCCTCGATCCGCATTGGCACACACTAAGCCTCCCCTTCAGCTCGAGCTGACCGCGCGCACCATCCGCGGTGAACCGGTTCCCTGCGAAGAGGCCACCCGCGCCGATTTCACGCCGTTTCAGATCGTGACGCTGAAACTGGAACCATAGGCGGGCCTCGCCGGACGCTCGGTGCCGCAGTCGTGAGCGCGGCGATCACGAGCATGCCCGCGCCGGTGATCACGCCGGTGGTCGCCGGGCCATAGTTCTGCACGAGCAGACCCGCGAGCAGAGCGCCGATCGGGAGCGCGCCAAACGCTGTCAGCGAACCGACGCTGGAGACTCGAGCCATAAGCCGGTCGGGGATCAGCCGGAGGTAGATCGTGCCCGTGGACACGTTCCACACCGCGCCCATCATCCCCGCCGATCCGAGCAAGACGACCAGCAGGATCGGGTTGCTGACGATACCGACCAGCGGAATCAACGCTGCCCACAGCCACAGCGTCGACATGACGACGAGGTTCGACCTCGTGCGCTGCGAGATCCAGCCGCCGGCCACGGATCCGATGACGCCACCGACACCGAAGCCCCCGAGCGCGATGCCGATCAGGGTGGCGGAGGCGCCACGATTCCGTTCGGCGACGATCACGACGAGGATGACGATCTGGAAAAACGCGTTGGTGACGGACGCGGCCAGGTTGACGATCAGGATGTAGTGCTGGCCCAACAGCCAATGGATCCCTTCCTTGATCTCAGCCAGGACGTGGTGGCGCTCCTCGGTACGCGGCTCTTCGAAAGGCACACGGATCAGGAGCAGGGTGACGAGGGACACCGCGTACGAGACGGCGTCAGCGAGAAATGGCACTGTCTTGCCGACGTCGAACAGAAAACCGCCGATCGGGTTGCCCAGCAGGGTGGCCGCCCGCAGCCGCGCCTCGTTCTGGGACAGCGCCGCGGGATACTGCTCGGAGGGAACGACGATTCGGATCGCCGAGACTTCGCCGAGCCTGAAGAAGACGAACATCGTGCCTTCGATGAAGGCCACAGCGGTGAGCTGCCCGATGGTGAGCGCGCCGAGGTAGGCGGCAAGCGGAACGCTGCCCAGGGCGACCAGGCGGATGACGTCGCAGGCGATCATCCAGCGCCGGCGATCGACTCGGTCCATCAAAGCGCCCGCCGGGAGCTGGAAGAGGATGTACGGGAGGGTGCCGATGAACCCGACGACGCCCGCCGTCGCGGGCGATCCGGTCATCGCGAGCACGAGCAGCGGATAGGCGATCTGGGACACGCGTGAGCCCAGGACCGATACGGCCTGGCCGGCCCAGAGCAGCTGGAAGTCGCGGTTCGCGCGCAGTGGCGTGCTCACAGGAGACGCAGGAGGGCAGCGGTTGCCGCTGCCACGGCGACCACGACAATGAACGGCGCGCGAAGAATCACCGCAACGACCGCGACCGCCAGCGCGGCCGCGCGCACATCGAGCACGAGGTGCTGGCCGGTGGCGAAGGTCTGCGTCGAAACCAGGGCCGCGAGCAGAGCGATGGGGAGGAGCGGCACTGTTCGCTGAACGCGCGCGTTCTGCAGCCAGCGCTGTGGCAGGGACAGGCCGGCGAGCTTCAACGCGTAGCACGCCGCTGACGCAACCAGAATGCCTGCCCAGGTCACTTGCGAAACGCTCCGAAGAGAGCGACTAGAACCGCCACCATCAGCAGCGGCACGCCTGCCGGGACGAAGGGCAGCGCGATGATGGCGATGACCGCGGCCGCCAGAGCGATGGCGAGTGGTTCGCGGGCTCTCAGTCGCGGAGCGAGGAGCGCGAGGTAGGCGGCCGGGGGTGCGGCGTCCAGACCGAAGACTTTGGGATCCGAAATCGCCTGCGTGGCCAGGGCGCCGATCAGGGTCCCCGTGTTCCAGAGGACGAACAGCGCCACTCCGGTGACCCAGAATGCGTAGCGGCTCAGCTTCGGATCGTCGCGAGCGATCGCCATCGCGGTCGTTTCGTCGATGACGAAGTGCGAGCCGAGAGCCCGCCTCCAACCGCGGACGTTCAGCATGGTGGAAAGGCGCACGCCATACAGGGTGTTGCGCGACCCCAGCAATGCGGCCGCGACTGCGCCGGCCCAGATGCTGCCGCCAGCGCCGACCACCCCGACCAGCGCGAACTGCGACGCGCCCGTGAACATGAGAAGCGACAGTGCGCCGGTCTGGAGGACAGATAGCCCGGCCGCGGTCGCGATCGCGCCGAACGAAATGGCATATGCCCCACTGGCGATGGCGATCGCAACCGCATCGCGAACGATGCCCCGCGTCGCGGGCATCGAATTGGCGAGTCTTGCCACCCGGAGAAGTTAACCGGCTACGGCCGGTCGAGTTTCTACTTGGTGGTGACGGCGGCCCCCGAGGGATTCAGCACCCACCACAGGCCGCCGAAGCCGTTGACGGCCTGGCCCTTGGTATCGCCCGGCGCTTTGTCGTTGAGGAAGTAGTAGAGCGGATGCCCCGCGTAGGTGACCTCGACCTTGCCGTCGGTCCGCGTGGTCGTGCCAAGCAACGACGGGTTGGCTCCTGCACCCGCTTGAGGCGCGCCGGTCGTGAGAACCGGAGGCCAGAAAGTTGCGCAGCTCGAGTAGCACGTCGAGGCGGTGCCGGTGTCCGCGACGAAGAGATAGACCGTTTTGCCCTCCTCATCGACGAGGATCTGCCCAAGCTTCGCGTTGTTTGCGACTGCGATCTTCTCTCCTGTCGCGGCCTGGCTTGGGCTCGGGCTTGCGGCACCTGTGGTCGGGCTCGATCCGCCACATGCCGTGGCCAACAATGAAAACAGGACAAACCCGGACGCGGCGAGCAGTCTTGCTTTCATGCCTCCTAATACCGGCGCTGGTTACGAGATCTAGTCCGGACCTCGAGGCAACCCGAAGGTGATGGTGGGCGCAATCGTGACGATCTGCTGATCTGCCGTCTTGGCCAGTTGCCATCCGCCCTCATGCACCATCCGATGATGCCGGCGACAGAGCAGGACCAGGTTGTCAAGGTCCGTCTCCCCGCCGTCGATCCAATGCACGATGTGATGTCCGTCGCACCATGACGCCGGCCTCTCACAACCTGGCCAGCGACATTGACCGTCGCGAACGTTGAGTGCCCGTCGCAGGGGTCGTGCGACCACCCTCTTCGACCGGCCCACATCGATCGTCACCGAGTCCTGGTCAAGCAGGACGCGGGTCACGCTGCAGTCGCAGGCCATCCGCTGGACCGATGTTGATGAGATCGGGAGCGAGAACTCCATCTCTGCGGCGGCCGCTCCGGCCAGACCCTTGAGGGTCTCGATGGTCGCGGTGACCTGGATGTTGGCCGGCTTGCCACCGGTGGCAAGCTCGACGAGGGCGTCAGCGTAGCGCTGCTCCCGATTCCGGTCGTCGTGCTGACCGGATGGCTTCGCAAAAGGCTCCAGCGCGGTTCGCACCGCCGCGCCACCGACCGGGTCAAGCAGGCCGCTCAAGAGAAGGCAACCGTCCTCTGCAGTGCTCAAGCGCAGGCTGCGCTCCTCGGCCAGCCTCTCCTGCTGGTCGGCATAAGCCTTGGCGTCGACCGAGTGGCGGTAGTGCAGGCACTTGTAGTGGAACTTGCCCGGGGAGTTGAGCTTGGCGAGATGC
>WNFW01001092.1_pt1 | contig 22906 bp, 21 predicted proteins | sample 5400131 | NCBI WGS metagenome assembly WNFW01 (sample SAMN13153362, study PRJNA577476) | soil metagenome | isolation source: 20 cm soil or saprolite under grassland replicate 1 | place: USA:California | collected 2016-06-15 | reverse complement strand
GCTTTTGCAATCTCGTTGATCGACTTGCGGTAGTGATGCGAAATCTTGCTCAGCGTGTCGCCGGCGGCGACAACATGGACGTTCTGGTTTGCCGCAGCAGTGGTCGGAACGGCCGGCGTGGGAGTGGCAGGCCGCGGCGCCGCCGCGGTTGCAAGGCGCGTTGGGGTCTGGCGCGGAATGACCAAGTGCTGGCCGGGATGCAGCGTTGCGGGTGCGGCAATGTTGTTCGCTTGCATGAGAGCAGAGGCCGGGACGCCATAACGCTTTGCGATGGTATCGACGCTCTCGCCGGGCGCGACTGTGATCGCCGTACCGCCGTCCCAGCTCCAGTTGCCGGAGGAACCCGATTTGCGCACCACCGATCCCGTGCCGTTCGAGACCATGGTCTTGCCGCTTCCCGCTACAGACGGCTGCGGAGCCTGCGCAGTTTGCGCTTGCGGGATCGAAGCGGTCGCCTCGGGATGGGTGAGAGACGCGAAGGGATTGTCATTGAATCGAGATGTGTCACCGCTGCAGCCGGCAACCCCAGCGCTGATCAGCGCCAGCACGGCTGCTCGCGGCAGACGCCGCGAGCGCAACATCTCGAGAACGCGCGACATGCACCCCCACCCGTACGCACACGCATGCCGAGTTAATACCTTGCGGGTTAATACGACTTTAAGCGGTTATGGGGCCGCAATCTTGCCGCCGCATGAACAAGATCATTACAGTTCGCGCGCCTTTCCGGGCAGAAGCGGCACGAAGCGCACGCCGATGAGATCCTCCTGTTTAATTCCCTGTTCACCCTTTGTGAGCTTCACCAGCTGCTGCGGACCTGCGTGCGGCCCGAGCGGCAACACCATCACACCATCTTTGGCAAGTTCCTGGAGAAGCGCTTCGGGAATGATTTCAGCCGCGGCGGTGACCATGATGCGGTCGTAGGGCGCGCGCTCGGGCACGCCGGCGAGACCATCTCCCGAACGCACCTCGACATTGTCATAGCCTAACGCCGCCAGCCGCTGCTGCGCGGCTTGCGCCAGCGTCCGGTACCGCTCGACACTGATCACCTCGCGCGCGAGGCGAGAGAGAATGGCGGCCTGATAACCTGAGCCGGTGCCCACTTCGAGCACGCGATGGTTTGCCTGCACGCCGAGCTGCTCGGTCATGAAGGCGACCACGTAGGGTTGGCTGATGGTTTGCCCGCAGGCGATCGGCAGCGCCTGATCGGCATAGGCTTTGTCCATCAACGAGCTTTCGACGAAGTGTTCGCGCGGCACTTCGTCCATGGCGCGCAGCACGGCCGGATCGCTGATGCCGCGCCTGCGCAGGCCGAGCAGGAACTGCATTCGGCCGACATTGTCGTCGCCAGGCGATTGCTTGGGCACGCCGAGCCTCCTTGGTCGACTTTAACGCAAAACCGGCTCGGCCAGACAGCGCGGCGAAAGCAACGTGAATCCAAGTGGTTGCCAGATCAGCCGGCGGGCGCCTCAACTTCGCCTTGACACTCTGCTGCCCTCTACCACGCCTGGACGATCGCAAAGTCGGAGACAGGATGACAGCTGTCACGCCAGCTCAGCCGCCCGCGGCGAAGCGGGTGCTCGTCGTCGAGGACGAGTTGATGATCCGCATGCTGCTCGAGGACATGCTCGCCGAGCTTGGCTACACCGTCGCTGCGGAAGCCGGGCGCATCGAGGAGGCCTTGCAGGCCGCGAAGACCGCGGACTTTGATCTGGCAATCCTCGACGTCAATCTCGATGGCGAGCCGGTCTTGCCGGTCGCCGACGCGCTTGTCGCCCGCGGCATGCCCTTCGTCTTTGCCACCGGTTATGGCGAGCGGGGTGTGCCCGGCCCCTACCGCGACCGGCCGATGCTGAAGAAGCCATTCCAGATGGAAGGCCTCAAGCAGATGCTGCAAACCGCACTCGAGGGCGAAAAGAACTAACGGCGCGTGGTGCGCGTCACGTCCCGAGAACGCGTCAATCGAAAAGCTCCGCCAGACGCATCATGAACGGCTCATCGGTCATGTCGAGCCGCAGCGGCGTCACTGCAATACGGTTGTCCGCAAGCGCGGAAATATCGCTGCCGTCGGCCGGCGGCTGCGCGCGCGTGCGGACATAGGCGATCCAGTAATAGGCATTGCCGCGGCCGTCCTGGCGCTGATCGATCTGCAGCCGTTCCTGCCGGTTGCGTCCCTGCGTGGTGACGGCGACGCCCCTGACGTCGCCGGGCGCGCAATCGGGAAAGTTGATGTTGACCAGCACATCGCGTGGAATGCCGGCGGCGAGCACGCGCCGGATGATGTCCGGGCCGAAGTGAACCGCCGTTTCCCAATGCGGTGGCTCGCCGCTGCGCGAGCGATAGGCTTGGGAGAGCGCGAGCGAGGGAATGCCGAGAATGCTGCCTTCCACCGCGCCGGCGACCGTGCCGGAATAAATCACGTCCTCGCCGGCATTGCGGCCGCGATTGACGCCAGCGAGCACCAGATCGGGTCGGCGATCCTTGATCACGTGCCGCGCGCCCATGATGACGCAATCGGTGGGCGTGCCCTTCACCGCGAAGCGTCGCTCGCCGATCTCGCGCAGCCGCAGCGGGTCGTTGAGCGACAGCGAATGCGAGACGCCGGACTGGTCGAATTCGGGCGCGATCACCCAGACGTCGTCGGAAAGCGCGCGGCCGATTTCGGCGCAGACGTCGAGGCCCTCCGAATGGATGCCGTCGTCATTGGTGACGAGGATGCGCATGGCTTGCGACGAGGGGATACGCAGGACCGAGCGCGGAGTTTGCTCCACCCGCGCCTCCACCGTTCGTTCCGGCTTGTCCTGCGCCATATCATCCCGCTCGATCGATGATCCTCATCCCGCCCATATAGCTCTGCAGCACGTCGGGGACCGCGATCGAGCCGCCCTGCTGCTGATAAGTTTCCATCACCGCGATCAGCGCGCGGCCGACGGCAACGCCCGAGCCGTTAAGCGTATGCACATGCCGCACCGCCCGGGCGGCCTTCGGACGATAGCGCGCGTTCATGCGCCGGGCCTGAAACTCACCGCAGAGCGAGCAGGAGGAAATCTCGCGATACATGTTCTGCCCGGGCAGCCACACCTCGATGTCATAGGTTTTTTGCGCGGCAAAGCCCATGTCGCCCGTGCACAAAGTCACCACGCGGTAGCGCAGATCGAGCCGGCGCAGCACCTCCTCTGCGCAGGCCAGCATGCGCTCGAGCTCGTCGCCACTCTGCTCGGGCGTGGTGATGGAGACGAGCTCGACTTTGTCGAACTGGTGCTGGCGGATCATGCCGCGCGTATCTTTGCCGGCCGCGCCCGCCTCGGCGCGAAAGCACGGCGTGCCGGCAACGAAGCGCAGCGGCAGCGCATCATCGTCGAGGATGCATTCGCGCACGAGATTGGTCAGCGGAACTTCGGCGGTGGGGATAAGCCACATTCTGTCTAGCGAGGGAGCTTCATCCAAATCGCGTATTATATTTGGCGCACGGGTCTGTACTCGTTCCTCCTCGGATCTATTGTCGTGCCAAGCCAGACGCTCGTCGAGCTCTAGCGTCCGAAGTGCTTGGAACTGATCATCCCTAAACTTTGGCAACTGTGCCGTGCCAAACATCACGTCATCGCGCACGAGCAGCGGCGGTGCGACTTCGGTGTAGCCGTGCTCGCTCGTATGCACGTCGAGCATAAATTGCGCGAGCGCGCGCTCGAGCCGCGCGAGCGCGCCCTTGAGCACCACGAAGCGCGCGCCGGACAGCTTGGCCGCGGTCTCGAAGTCCATCTGCCGCAAAGCTTCACCGAGATCGAAATGCTGCTGCGGCGCGAATCCGTAATCGCGCTTGGTGCCGAAACGATGGTGCTCGACGTTATCGGCTGCCTCCTTGCCGTCCGGCACGTCCTCGAGCGGCAGGTTGGGGATTTGCGCCAGCGCGTCGTCGAGCTTCTTCGAGAGCTTCTTCTCTTCTGCCTCGAGCGCCGGGATTTCGGCTTTCAAACGTGCGACCTCGGCAAGGAGCGCCTGCGCCGCCGCCTCCTCGTTGCTCTTCTTCGCCGCGCCGATCTCACGCGAAGCGACATTGCGGCGCGCGAGCGCCGCCTCCGCTTTCTGAATGGCAGCGCGCCGGCGCTCATCGATGGCAAGGAGCTTGTCCGCATGCGGCGGCAAACCGCGGCGCATCAATCCGCGATCGAATTCCTCCTTATGGTCGCGAATCCACTTGATGTCGTGCATGGTTTTTGCCGTCATGCCGCGCGCAGGCGGGCATCCCAGCCGGTTGCTTAGGTGACCTCGTGCCTGATTCCAAGGCCCGTGGATGCTGGATCGCCCGCATGCGCGGGTGAGGACGAGGCTAGAGCCCGCCGCTGAACTGCCTCATTCCGCCGGCTTGGCGGCGGCGCTGGCGGCGTCCTTGGCCTTGTCGGCGGCGGCTTTCTTCTCGACCCAGCGCACCGACCAGATCGAGCCCTCGTAGAGTGCCATCAATGGCAGTGCGAGAGAGAGCTGGCTGAGCACATCGGGCGGGGTGAGTATCGCGGCGATCACGAACGCGCCGACGATGAAGTAGCGCCGTTTGGACTTGAGCTGGTCGGAGGTGATGATGCCGACACGCCCGAGCAATGTCAGAATCACCGGTAACTGGAAGGCGATGCCGAAAGCCAGGATGAGCTTCATCATCAAAGTCAAATAATCTTCGACTTTGGGGAGGAGCTCGATGGTGGCCTGCCCGTCGCCGCCCATCTGTTGCATGCTCAGCGAAAATCGCGCCAGCATCGGCCACACGAGGCCATAGACCACAACGGCGCCTAGAAAGTGAGCTGCACTACGAAATATTCGAGCAGGCCGGTATAGATGAATTTTGAGTTTTCCGGACCCGCGACCCATACGAACGGCCAGGTCAGCACGTTGTAGATCGTCTTGGCGAAGAAGAAGCAGCCGACGAAGGCGACCGCGAAGGCGATGAGCCCCTTGATCAGCCGCGAGCGTAGCTCGACCAAATGCTCCATCAGCGGCGCTTTGGTCGCCTCGATTTCCTTCTCTTCGTCCTCGCGGCTCATGCTGGCTTGCCATCCGGCTTGGCGGCATCAGCGGCGGCAGGCGGCTCGCTCGAGCCGGAGGATGGCGCGGCAACATCCGTGCTGGGGGCGATTGCCGGATCCGTGCTGGGGGCGGTTGCCGGCGCCGCGCTCGGTTCCGCCGCGACCGGCGGGCTCGTGCTCGCCGCCGGCTTGTCCGCCATTGCACTCTCGATCTGCTGTTGCGTGCTGTCCAACTCCCGGCGGACCTCGGCGACCGGATCGAACGAGGCATAGCTCTGCGCCTGGCTCGTCATGTCGTCGACCTGCTTCTTGAGGTCGGCCATCTCTGCTTCGCGCATCGCCTCCTGAAACTGACTTTGAAACTCGGAGGCCATACGGCGCAGCTTGTTCGTCCACTGCCCGAGCGTGCGAAACACCGTGGGCAGCTCCTTCGGCCCGATCGCGATCAGCGCGACGACGCCGATGATCAGTAGCTCGCCCCAACCGATTTCAAACATGAAGGCTCAACTCCGGGCGGCGCGCAACGCGCCCGCGCCCTCCGCTCGTGTCGGCCGGCTTTGGCCGCGGCGAACGCTCAGCCCGCCTTGTGTGTCTCTGCCGACGTGACCGTCGCGGTCGGGGCGGACTGGTGATCGATGGTCTTGGGGTCGGTCTTGACCGGATCGGTCTCGGCTTTGTCTTCCTCGGTCAGGCCCTTCTTGAACGACTTGATGCCCTTGGCAAAATCGCCCATCAGCTCGGAGATTTTGCCGCGCCCGCCGAACAGCAGAAGCGCAACCCCCAGGACCAGAATCCAGTGCCAAATGCTCATCGAACCCATGCACATCCTCCGCGCAGAGGAGACTGCCCGTCTCGTCTCTTCGGCTTTGCCGTGAAAGCTAGGCTCCGCGCCGAGCAAAAACAAGGACTCGGACCCGCTCGCATCGGCCTCTCACATAGGCGTGTTGCGCCCGCAGAGCTTGGAACCGCTGCATTGAGCGGCCTTTCGCCGCATTAACCTCAATTGTGTTGCGCGGACGGCGCCGTGCTCACCTGTTGCGGGTGCGCGCCGCTCGCGACTATTCCTCGCCGGTGCGCTCCGGCGGCGGTGCAAGCCCAAGATCGAGATCGCCCGGTTCCAGCGGATCTTCGTCCTCGCGCAAGGCCGGATCGTCGGACGGCATCGGCACCGAGAAGCCCGGCGGCAAGCGACCGTCGAGCAGGCCCGAGCCCTTGAGTTCCTCGAGCCCCGGCAGATCGCTCACCGCGTCGAGCCCGAAATGCGAGAGGAATGCCTCGCTGGTGCCGTAGGTGACGGGCCGTCCGGGGGATTTGCGCCGTCCGCGTGGGCGGATCCAGCCGGTCTCGAGCAAGACATCGACCGACCCCTTGGAGGTGGTCACGCCGCGAATTTCCTCGATCTCTGCCCGCGTCACGGGCTGGTGATAGGCGATGATGGCCAGCGTCTCGACAGCCGCGCGCGAGAGCTTGCGCGTCTCGACCGTTTCCTTGCTCAAGAGCCAGGAGAGATCCGTCGCGGTGCGGAAGGTCCATTTCCCACCGATACGGACAAGATTGACGCCACGCTTGGCATAGTCCTCCTCTAGTCGCAGGAGCGCCGCGTGCACGTCAATGTTCTGCGGCAGTCGCTCCGCCAGCGACTTCTCGTCGAGCGGCTCAGCCGAGGCGAACAGCATCGCTTCCAAGAGCCGAAGCTCCTCCGCTCTCAGCTCGCCCGCCGGTTCCTCGTCCGGTACGACTACTTTCAACTTCGGCATTGCTGGCCTCCTCTAACCCTTGTCCTCCGTCGGCGGCGCCGCCACGCTGCCATCGGCCGCTGCTTGTCCAGAGGGTTGACGCTTGCGCACGTAGATCGGCGCAAACGCCCCCTGCTGGTGTACCTCCATGACGCCCTCGCGCACCATTTCGAGCGTGGAGGCGAAGCTCGATGCCAACACCGTCGGCGCGAGCGACGGCTCGACGACATAGGACAACAGAAATTGATCGAGCCGCGCCCAATCGGACGATTGACCGATCAGCCGCTCGAGCGCTTCCCGGGCCTCGGCCAGCGACCAGACCGTTCGCTTGGCCAGCCGCACATGCGCGAGCGCCGACCTTTGCCGTTGCTGCGCGTAGGCCGAGAGCAGGTCATAAAGCGTGGCGCTGTATTGCGGATGCTTGATGTGCGCGATCGGCTCGGGCTGCCCGCGGCGAAAAACGTCGCGCTCGAGCTGCGGGCGGCCGAACAGGCGCTGGGCCACATCGCGAATGACTTCGAGCCGCTTGAGCCGCAGCGCGAGCGCAATTGCCATGTCCTCCGCGCTCTGCCCTTCGGGCGCATTGGCTTCCGGCAGCAATAGCCGCGATTTCAGATAGGCGAGCCACGCCGCCATTACGAGATAATCAGCCGCGAGCTCGAGCCTGAGCTTGCGCGCCTCCTCGATGAAAGCGAGATACTGGTCGGCCAGCGCCAAGATCGAGATTTTGGCGAGGTCGACTTTCTGTTGGCGGGCGAGCGCGAGCAAAAGATCGAGCGGCCCCTCAAATCCCTCGACGTCAACGACGAGCGCCGGTTCCCCAGTCGCCCGCTCGGCCAGAAGATCGCTCTCTAATTCGACTTCGTCGGCAGTCATGAGATCGCCCTCCGGGCGGCAGCGCCAGCATTGATCAGCGCCGTCCATTCGGCACGCAGCGCCGCAACGTCATCTTTGACAACCTGCCCGCGCCGCCCGAGCGCCGCATCCGCGCGGGCCACGGCCTTGCCTGTGAGCACGGGCATCGCGGATGCGACCGCCTGCATTTCACCGAGCTCGCCGCTGCAATGCAGCACCACGTCGCAGCCGGCCGCAATGGCGGCGCGCGCGCGCGCCTCGATCGAGCCGGACAAGGCTCCCATGGAGATATCGTCGCTCATGAGCAGGCCGTCAAACCCCAGCCCCCCGCGAATCACATCCCGGATCAGAGTGACCGAAGTGGTGGCGGGAGCAATAGGATCGATGGCCGTGTACACGACGTGGGCGGTCATTCCCAGCGGGAGATCACGCAGCGCCTGGAAGGCTGCAAAGTCGGTCTTGCTCAGCGTTGCGTGGTCGGTCTCGACCACGGGAAGCGCCCGGTGGCTGTCCGCGCTGGCACGGCCGTGGCCGGGAATATGCTTGAGCACCGGGAGCACGCCGCCGGCAAGCAGGCCGTCGGCGACCGCGCGCCCCAGCTCGGCGACCTTCTGCGCGTTCTCTCCATACGCGCGGTCGCCAATAATGGGATCGGCGCCGCTCGCCGGCACATCGGCGATGGGTAGGCAATCCACATCGATCCCTACAGCGGTGAGATCGGCGGCAATGAGTCGGGCGCCGAGATATGCCGCCCTCATGCCTTGCGCAGCATCGGCGTCGTAAAGGCGGCCATAGGCGGCGCCGGGCGGATAGGGCGGCCAATGCGGCGGGGCGAGGCGCTGGACGCGTCCCCCCTCCTGGTCGACGAGCACAGGGGCATCGCGGCCCACCGCGTCGCGGATGGACGTGATCAGGCGGCTCAACTGCGCCGGCGTGTCGACGTTGCGGCTGAAGAGGATGAACCCCCACGGCTCGCGCTCATGCAGGAATGCGCGCTCGCCACTGGTCAACGTTGTGCCGGCAAGGCCGGTGATGAAAGCGCGTACCGCCATTGGCGCGGATCAATCCGCGCCTGACGCAAGCGTCAAGCGCAGCTCAGTTGTTGGGAACCACGCATTGGCCGCCGGCGGCCTTGTAGCTCGCGCAGAACTGGCTGGCCTCGTGCGCCGATGCAAATGGTCCGATCATGGTCCGATAGAATACGCCCTTGCTGCCAAGATCCGCGCGGCGGACGATCGGCTGCAGTCCGGAAAGCTCGCTCGGGAATCTCGCCTGAAGGCTGCGGAAGGAGGACTGCGCTTCGGCCTCGGTCTTTTGCGAGGACAGCTGCACCATGAAGCCGTCCGACGTGCTCTCCGTCGCATCAGGCGCGGCGCGCGTTGCGACCGGCGGCGCCGCTGCCGTGCGCGTGCGACTTGCTGGCGCCGCGGCCGGCTCGCTCTGCGGATCGAGTGAGATCGGACCGTTGCTGCGCGCGGGCGCTGCCTTCGGCGCGGCCGGCGTCGCGCTCGCATGGGGCGCGGCGTTCGCGGCCGGCGCGGCTTGGCCGCCCACCGGCTTGGCGCTCACGTCACCGCCATCCGGGCGAATGGGGACCGTGCGGACTTTCTTCGGCTCGTTCGATGCCCTCGGCGACGGAGCGGCACTCTGTGCTGGTGCGACCGGCGTCGGCAGGGCGGCGCGCGGCGCAGCTTGGTTTGCGAGATCCTTCAGCGCGACCGGCTCCTCCTGGGTCGAAATGATCTGTTCCTTGTCAGCACTCGCCAGGCGGTCTTGACCCCCCTTGCCGGACCGCGGATCGGTCGCGGGAACGATCTTCGTCGGGTTTGCAGTGTCGGCAGTAATGACCGGCGGCGCCTGCGTCGCGCCGCCAGTGCCGTAGTAGCTGCGAAAGGCGTAGGCACCGGCGGTACCGACCACGGCGCATGCAATGAGCGCGAGCGCGGTGGGAAGCGCGCTGCCCCGCCGAACGCGCGGCGGGTCGTCGTACATCGCCTCATCGTGCGGCTCGAGCGCACTATCGTCCTGGTCATAGTACTGGGACTCGTGCTGGTCCTGCTGGTGCTCTTGCCCACTGTCGTCGGCATACCCGCCGTAGGACTGCGCGTTCACCTGCGGCTCGTCATAGTAACGGCTGGCGGCGGGCCGGTTTTGCGCTGCCGGCGCGGGCGTGTAATCCTGGTTGGAAGGAGGAGCCCAACGGCTCCCTTCGCCGGCGGCAACATCACGCGCTGGAGCTGCCTGCCAGTTGGCCGGCGCAGTCGGCGGCGCGTCCTGCGCCTGTCGCGGCGTGCGGTTGCTGCGGCCCAATTCGGCAAATGGATCGGTCTGCCCCAGCAGACGGGCAAGCTCGGCTAAGGGATCGCGAGCGTTTGCCTCCTCCCTCGGCGGTGTCGGCTCGGCGCGCCGATAGGGATCATTGGAGCGATAGGATCGTAGCCTGCTGTCGTCTGCCATACTCATCCCCGGTTCCCGGTACTGGCGCCGCACTCGGATTGTTGCGCAACGGGTCCGATCGAAAGCCCGTCTGCCCTGCGCACCGAGCGGGACTAACGCATCTCGTCGGGGGCCTCGACGCCGAGCAGCCCTAGTCCCGACGCGAGAACGGTGACGACGCCCTGCACCAGCGCAAGGCGCGCCATAGTGATTTGTGGATCATTCTGGATAATGAAGCGTAAATATGACGCATCTTTCCCGCGATTCCACTGCGCGTGAAAATCGCTTGCAAGATCATAAAGATAGAAGGCGATGCGGTGCGGCTCATGGGCGAGCGCAGCTGCTTCGATCAGGCGCGGATAAAGCGCAAGCCGCCGCATAAGCGCGAGCTCCCCGGCATCTTCAAGCCGCTCGAGCGGTGCGCCAGCCAACAGCGAGGCGCGCGGCGCCGGCTTGGCCGGCAGCTGCGCAAGGACTTCACGCGCGTTGCGGAACACGGATTGCCCGCGCGCATGCCCATACTGGACATAGAAGACGGGGTTGTCGCGGGACTGCTCGATGACTTTGGCCAGGTCGAAATCGAGGGACGCGTCATTCTTGCGGTAGAGCATCATGAATCGCACGGGGTCTTTGCCGACCTCGTCGACGACTTCGCGTAGCGTCACGAACTCGCCGGCGCGCTTCGACATTTTTACCGGCTCGCCGGCGCGCAACAACTTCACCAATTGCACGATCTTGACGTCGAGATCGGCTGTCGGCGTGTTGGTGATCGCCCGCACGGCGCTGACCGCTGCCTGGACGCGTTTGACATAGCCCCCGTGATCGGCGCCCCACACGTCGATCATGCTGCGGAAGCCGCGGTCAACTTTGTTCTTGTGATACGCGATGTCGAAGGCGAAATACGTGTAGCTGCCGTCCGATTTCATCAGCGGCCGGTCGACGTCGTCGTCGAACGCGGTCGCCCGAAACAGCGTCTGCTCGCGATCCTCCCAATCTTCGACCGGCGCTCCCTTAGGAGGCGGCAGGCGCCCCTCGTACACGTAGCCGGCGCGCCGCAGGACGGCGATTAACTCGCTCACCTGATCGCGAGGGCCCTCGAGGAGCGACCGCTCGGAGAAAAACACGTCGTGCACGACCTTGAGCGCGAGCAGGTCGTTGCGGATCTGACCCATCATCATCTCGATGGCGCGATGGCGCACCAAAGGCAGCCATTCCGCCTCCGGCTTGCTCTTCAAGGCCGCGCCATACTCGGTCGCGAGCTCCGCTCCGACCGGCTTGAGGTAATCGCCGGGATAGAGGCCTTCCGGAATCGGACCGATATCCTCGCCCAACGCCTGGCGATAGCGCAGGAAGGCCGAGCGTGCGAGCGCATCGACCTGCGCACCGGCGTCATTGATGTAGTACTCGCGTGTAACCGCGAACCCGGTGAAGGCAAGAAGGTTGGCGAGCGCGTCGCCGAACACAGCGCCGCGGCAATGACCCACATGCATCGGTCCGGTCGGGTTGGCGGACACGTATTCAACATTGACGACGCTGCCGCCGCCCACGTTGCTGCGCCCATAATTTGCGCCCGCAGCGAGGACTGCGCGCAATGCGCCGATCCAAGCCTTGGGCTTGAGCGTCAGATTGATGAAGCCCGGCCCTGCGACTTCTGCCTTCGCCACCAGATCGTCGCTGCGCAGCTTTGCCGCGATCGCTTCCGCCAATACGCGCGGCTTCGCCCCGGCGTCTTTGGCCAGCACCATGGCCGCATTGGTCGCCATGTCGCCGTGGGCGCTCTCGCGCGGCGGCTCGACCACGATGCGGGACTGGTCAATCCCGAAAGGCAGTGCGCCATCCTTGATTAGCGCGGTATTGGCGGCGCGGATTTTGTCCAGGGCCGCGGCAAAGATGTTCTGATCGCTCATGGCTTGGGTCAGGCGCCGCCTAACGCAATTCCGGAATCGAGTCAAAAAGCCGCGCATGTTCGCCCAACGCGTAGCGGTCGGTCATCCCGGCAATGAAATCTGCGATGTGGCGCAGCCGCGTCGCCTCTTCGCCTCCCTCCGGCATCTGTGCCCATTCCGCGGGCATATCGCGAGGGCATTCCACATAACGGGCGAACAGGGCACAGACCACGCGCTCCGCCTCGCCCATGATCCGCATGATGCGGCCGTGCCGATACATCCGCGGGTAGAGAAAGCCTTTGATGGCGCGGTCGGCCTGCGCCATCGCCGGCGAGAAGCCGCCGACCGACCGCTTGGCGTGGCGCACCTCGTCGGACGAGCGCGGTGCTAAGCCCCGCAGGCGCGCATCGGTTTCCGCGATGACGTCCTCGATCATCTGCGTGATCAGACGGCGCACCAGCTCATGCGCCATCCGGGAAGGCTCCAGACCTGGATGTTGCTGGCGGATCGCTCCGAGAATGTCGCCGAGCAACGGCACGCCCGCGAGATCCTCGATCGAAAAAAGTCCGGCGCGCAAGCCGTCGTCGATGTCGTGGGCGTCGTAGGCAATGTCGTCGGCAATAGCCGCGAGCTGCGCCTCGGCGTTGGGAAAGCTCCACAGCTCGAGGTCCTGCGTCCTGTTATGCAGCGCGACGGCATGCGGCAGCCCGCGCTCGCGATAAACCCCGCATGGGCTGCCGTCGCGCAGCGTGAGCGGACCATTATGCTTGACCAGCCCCTCGAGCGTTTCCCAGGAAAGATTCAATCCATCGAAGGCGGGGTAGCGCCGCTCGAGCGCAGTCACCACCCGCAGCGTCTGCGCGTTGTGATCGAAGCCGCCACACGCCGCAAGACAGCGATCGAGCGCGCGCTCGCCGGCGTGACCGAAGGGCGGATGGCCGAGATCGTGGGCGAGCGCGAGCGCTTCGGCCAAATCCTCATCGAGTCCGAGCGCTCGGGCAAGCGAGCGCGCGATCTGGGCAACCTCGAGCGTATGCGTCAACCGGGTGCGGAAGTGGTCGCCCTCATGAAAGACGAAGACCTGGGTCTTGTGCGCGAGGCGCCGGAATGCGGTCGCATGGATGATGCGGTCGCAGTCGCGGCGGAAGGCGTTGCGCGTTGCGCTCACCGGTTCCGGATGAAGCCGGCCGCGGCTCCTGCCGGGAGCGGACGCATAGGGTGCGCGCGCGCGGGCCGCTTCAACCGCCATGCCGAACCGCCCAATTGACCAAAGCCCTGGGCGCACTTAACTATTGGTTAGGCTGACTGGCAAATCATTGGTACGCGGATGGACGATATTACCCTCACCGAACGGGCCGCACGCCGCATCGGCAAGATTCTGGGTCGCGAGCCGGCAGGCAGCATGCTTCGCGTCAGCGTGGAGGGCGGCGGCTGCTCGGGTTTCCAGTACAAATTCGACATCGACCGCAGGCAGGCGACCGACGACCTCGTCATTCGTCGCGACGGCGCGACCGTGCTGGTCGATCAAATCTCGGTCGGCTACCTCGCCGGCTCCGAGATCGATTTCGTCGATGACTTGATCGGCGCGTCGTTCCGCATCAACAACCCGCACGCCACGGCATCCTGCGGCTGTGGAACGAGCTTCTCGCTCTGATCACTGATTCGAGCTTAGTCCCGCCGCCTTGGCGAGCAGGCCTGTCGAGGCGATTTCCGAGCGCACGTGGGCGTCGAACTGCGCTGGCGTCAGCGGCATCGGATCCATCCCCAGCGTCTCCAAGCGCTCCTTGACGTTCGGCAATTGCATCGTCTTGACCGCCTCGCGATGGAATCGATCGACGATGTCTCGCGGCGTCTTCGCCGGCATGAAAACGCCGATCCAGAACGCGTAATCTGAATTGGGGAACAGCTCGACTACGCTCGGCACGTCCGGCAACAGCGCCGCGCGTTTTGGGCTGCTCACCGCAAGCGCGAGCAGCTTGCCCTCGCGAACCTGCGGCAGCGCCGTACCAAGCGGACAGAAATAGAACTCGGCCCGTCCCGCTAGGACCTCCGTGATCGCCTCGGCACCGCCCCGAAACCGAATATGCACAGCGTCAAATCCAGCGGCCATGCGAAAGCGCTCCGCACTTAAATGAGTAGCGCTGCCCACACCGGCGGAGGCGAAGTTGAAAGAGCCCGGCCTCGCCTTAGCCGCGGCAACGAGATCCTGCGCTGTCTTGAAGTCCTTCGCCGGCGATACCACCAGCACATTCGGGCCGCTTCCGAGCGAGACCACCGCCGCGAAATCGGCGGCGGTATCGTAGGGCGCGCTCGGATAGACGGTGGGAACCAAAGTATGGGCCGAGGATGTGGCGAGCAGGGTGTAGCCGTCCGCCTCCGCCTTGGCGACGAGGGCTGCGCCGATTGTCGTTCCCGCGCCGCCGCGGTTCTCGACCACGATTACTTGGCCGAGCTGCGCTGACAATGGCTCGAACACGACGCGCGGAACAACATCGGTCGCGCTGCCGGCGGCAAAAGGGATGATCGCGCGAATCGGCTTGCTTGGCCAAGTCTGCGCAAGCGCGTCACCGTGGCAGAAGAGGAGGACGACTAAGCTCACCAGCACCACGCGCGGCATACCGCAATCCTCCTCGGCTTGTGCATGGCAGATCGAAGAAGGTCCTGGCGCCGCAGCCGTCACTCGGCGGCGACGGCGCTTGGGCGCTCGGCAGGCTCTGGCAGCTCGCGCAGCTGCGGCTCCAGCCGATGTTTGAGCATGCGGTCGATACGGTCGAGATAGATGTAGATGACCGGCGTGATGTAGAGCGTCAAAAGCTGCGACAGGAGAAGCCCGCCGACCACAGCGATGCCGAGCGGCTGGCGCAGCTCGGCGCCCGCGCCGGTGCCGATCGCGATCGGCAGGGTGCCGAAGATCGCGGCAAAGGTGGTCATCATGATCGGCCGGAAGCGCAGCAGCGCCGCCTCGCGGATGGCGCTCTCCGCGCCCATGCCCACGCGCCGGCGATCGATCGCGAAGTCGATCATCATGATCGCGTTCTTCTTCACGATGCCGACCAGCATGACGATGCCGATCATGGCGATGACCGACAGATCCATGTTGAACATCATCAGCACCAGCAGCGCGCCGATACCGGCGGAGGGCAAGCCGGAAATGATCGTGATCGGATGAATGAAGCTCTCATAGAGCACGCCGAGCACGACATAAGCGGCGAACACCGCCGCCAAGATCAGCACGCCCTGCCCTTTGAGCGAATCCTGGAACACCTGCGCCGAGCCCTGGAAGCCGGTGCTGATCGTGATCGGCAGGCGAAACTCGCGCTCGATCTCCTTGATGGCGTCGACCGCATGCCCGAGCGAATAGCCCGGCGCGAGATTGAATGAGATGGTCACCGCCGGCTGATTGCCCTGATGATTGACCTGCAAGGGGCCCACCGCCGGCACAATGCGGGTGACCGCCGACAGCGGGATCGCGGTGCCGGACGGGATGCCGTTTCCGTTCACGCCGGAGCCGGGCCCGGTCCCAGTTCCGCCCCCACCGGTCACGTTGGTTTTCACGAAGATGTGCTGCAGCTGCGACGGATCGGCTTGAAACCGCGGCTGGCTCTCGAGGATGACCTGATAGTCGTTGGTCGGCGTGTAAATGCTCGCCACTTGGCGCGCGCCGAAGGCGTTGAACAGCTCCTGACGGATCTGGTCGATAGTGACGCCGTAGACGGCCGCCATTTCGCGGTCCACTTCGACCGTCATCTGCGGATTCTTGATGTAGAGATCGGTGGTGACGTCGCGCAGCCCCTCGATCTCGGCGATCCGGTCGCGCAGTTTCGGCGCCATGTCGTAGAGGAGTTGGGTGTCACTCGACTGCAGCGTGTACTGGTACTCGCTCTTGGAAATGCGGCCGGTGATGTTGATGTTCTGAACGTTCTGGAAATACACGGCCATGCCGGGAACGGCATTGGCGGTGTTGCGCAGGCGCTGAATCACCGCGGTGGAATTTTCGCCGCGCTCTTTCCTCGGCTTGAGCGCAATAAACATGCGCCCGATGTTGGCCGTCGGGTTCGGCCCGCCCGCTCCCACCGTCGAATTGACGTAGTCGACCGCGGGATCGGAGCGGATGATTTCCGCCACCTGTCGCTGCAGGTCGACCATACCCTGGAATGAAATATCCGAGCCCCCTTCGGTCGAGGCGGAGATGAAGCCCGTATCCTCGGTTGGGAAAAAGCCCTTCGGAACGATGATGTAGAGCCAGACCGAGAGCGCGAGTGTCGCCAACGTCACGATCAGGGTCACGGCTTTGTAGCGCAGCACCCGAGCGAGCGACCATTCGTAGGCGCGCAACCAGCTCTTGAACAACGCCTCGAAGATGCGCAGCACGACGTTCTGTTTCTCGCCCTCGCGGTGCGGATGCAGCACGCGCGCGCACAGCATGGGCGTGAGTGTCAGCGAAACGAAGCCGGATAAGACGATGGCGACGGCGATCGCCACCGCGAATTCCCGGAATACTCGGCCGACCATGCCGCCCATCAGCAGCACCGGAATGAACACGGCGATCAGGGAGAACGTGATCGAAACAATTGTGAAACCGATCTCGCGCGCGCCCTTGAGCGCCGCCTCGAAGGGCCGCATCCCGCCTTCGACATGGCGCACGATGTTTTCCAGCATGACGATGGCGTCGTCGACCACGAAGCCGACCGACAGCGTCAACGCCAGCAGCGTCATATTGTTGATCGAGAAACCGAACACGTACATCGCCGCGCAGGTGCCGATCAGCGATACCGGTACCGCGAGCGCGGGGATGACGGTGGCGGAGATGGAGCGCAGGAACAGGAAGATCACCAGAATGACGAGAACGATCGCGATGAGAAGCGACTCCTGCACGCTCCGTACCGAGTCGCGGATCGACACCGAGCGGTCCATGAGCACTTCCATGCGGATCGACGGCGGTATCGACGCGCGGTACTGCGGCAAATGCTCACGTACGGAATCGACGACGGCGACCGTATTGGCGTCGGGCTGGCGCTGGATCGCCAGCACGATGGCGCGGTCATTGTTGAACCAGCTTGCGATCTTGTCGTTCTCGACGCTGTCGATGACGCGCGCGACTTGGTCGAGGTAGACCGGGGCTCCGTTGCGGTAGGCAACGACCACCTTGCGATACTCCTCCGCCTTGGTCATGGCTGAGGAGGCGGTCAGCGTCACGCTCTGCTTGGGGCCGTTGAGCGTTCCCACCGGCGTGTTGGAGTTGGTCTTGGCGACGACGGTGCGGATGTCGTCGAGTGAAATGTTGCGCGCCGCGGCGGCGACTGGATCGACTTGCACCCGCACGGCGAATTTCTGCGCGCCGAACACCAGCACCTGGGCGACGCCGGCCAGTTGAGAAATCTGCTGCGCGAGCGTGATCTCGGCGTACTCGTCGACGGCCGATAACGGCAAGGTCGGCGAGATCAGACTGACATACATGATCGGGAAGTCGCCGGGATTGACCTTGCGAAAGCTCGGCGGCGTCGTCATTTCCACCGGCAGCTTGCGCGCGGCAACCGTCAGCGCCGTCTGCACGTCCAGCGCGGCGCCGTCGATGTTGCGATTGAGATCGAACTGGATCGTGATCGAGGTGATCCCAAGCGACGAGGAGGAGGTGAGCGAGGAGATGCCGGCGATGGTGGAAAGCTGGCGCTCGATCGGCGCCGCCACCGATGCTGCCATCGTTTCCGCGCTCGCTCCCGGCAAAACCCCTTGAATGCTGATGGTCGGAAAGTCGACGGCCGGGAGCGCCGCGACCGCAAGTAGCCGGTAGGCGAAGACGCCCAACACGATGATCGAGGCCGTGATCAGCGTGGTCAGCACCGGCCGGCGGATGCAGGTCTCGGAGAGTACCATGGGCTAGGATCCGACCTTGGGTACGCGCGCGGCCACCTTACTTCCATTGGACAGCAACAGCTGGCCGTTGGTGACGACCGTTTCCCCGCCCTCGAGCCCGCTGGCGAGGACCGAGTCGCTGCCGAGCACGCGCGCAACCTGAACGGGTCGCACGGTCGCCACGTCGTTGTTGACGACGAATACGTAAGTTCCGGTCTGACTCACTTGGACCGCGGTTGAGGGCACCGTGACCGCCTCCTCCTCGCGGAACGTGAGTCCGACCGTCACCAATGTCCCCGGCCAGAGCAATTCGTCGGTATTCGGCATGGTGGCGCGAACCGGCACCGTGCCGGTCGGCGCGTCCACGCTGTTCTCGATCATCGTGACCTGCCCGCTCGCGCGGCGCGGGTCGCCGGGAATCATCGCCTCGATGGTGGCGCTCTCGTTGGCAAGCGCCTGGCGCAGGTCCGGCAGGTAGCCCTGAGGAAGCGAAAACGTCACGTAGACCGGCGCGGTCTGGATGATGGTTGCCAGCGGTGCAGCGTCGGCCTGATGCACGAGGTTGCCGACCTTGACGGCAGCCATGCTGGCGCGCCCGCTAATCGGCGCCCGGATGGTGCAATAGCTGATCTGGATGTTGAGATTCTCGAGTTGCGCGGTATTGGAATCCACCGAGGAGCGCCAGATATTGACCTGAGTGCGCGCGTTTTGCAGCGTGACCAGTGTGGTTGCGTTTTTGGCGAGAAGCTCGGTGTAGCGCGTGACGTCGCGTTCCGCTTGCTCGAGGTTCGCTTTGGCGCCGGCGAGCAAGCCTTCAATCTGCCTCGCCTGCGCTTCGATGGTACGGCTGTCGAGGGTGAACAGGAGGTCGCCTTGGTTCACCATTGCGCCGTCGCGGAAGTGCACGCCGGTGATCTCGCTATCCACGCGCGGTTTCACCGCGACGCTGGCAATCGGTGTCACCGTTCCAAGCGCCTCGATGCGCACGGGAACGACCTGCTTGGTGGCGGTCACGATTTCGACCGGGACCGCGCGGGGCGCGTTCTGGCGGGGAGCCTGCGCAACGGCGCCGCCCGGCCACAAACCGCTACGCGTGGCGGCGACGGCACAGCCGGCTGCGACCAGCACTACCACCGCCCCCGCCACCAGGATCCGCTTCTTCATTACCGCGCCGCGCGGGCCCTTGATCGGCCCACCCGAACTCCCTCCGTTTCCCGGTGCCCGCTCATACGGCTCTTTTTATGACGCGGGGACAATCCCTTAGCATATCCGCGTGAGGCCCCGTCGTAAAAACGGTGTAACCTGGGATTAAAAGTTGGTCATGCCGGCGCCGCGTGCTGCCGAGTTGAACCGCACGATCTTACACTATCTTACCCTGTCATGCGCATCGCCACCTGGAACGTCAATTCCATCAAGCAAAGGATCGATAATCTGACCGCCTGGCTCGCCGAGCGGCGGCCGGACATCGTTTTCCTGCAGGAGACCAAGTGCGTGGATGAGGCCTTCCCGCGCGAGCCTTTCGAGGCGCTCGGCTACAATGTTGCGGTGCACGGGCAGAAGACGTTCAACGGCGTCGCGGTATTCTCCAAATTTCCGCTCGAGGAGGTGACCGCGCGGCTGCCAGGAGACGAGGCCGACAGCCATGCCCGTTTCCTGGAAGCTGTGGTGTCGACCAGCCAAGGAGTGATCCGCCTCGCATCCGTTTATTTGCCCAATGGCAATCCGCCGGGCACGGACAAATATGCTTACAAGATTACTTGGATGGACCGGCTCATCCACTACGCGCGCGAACGCCTGCAACTGGAAGAGCCGCTGGTTCTCGGCGGCGATTTCAATGTCATTCCCACCGAGCGCGACGCCCGCTATCCCGAGCGGTGGGTGAACGACGCGCTATTTTTGCCGCGCACCCGGCAGAAATTCCGCGCCCTCTACCACCTCGGACTGCTCGACGCGGTCCGCGCCGGAAGCGACGGCCCTGGCCCCTACACGTTTTGGGACTACCAGGCGGGCTCCTGGCAGAAGAATGACGGAATCCGCATCGACCATCTTCTCCTCTCGCCGCAGGCCGCCGATCGGCTGATCGGCGCAGGCGTCGACAAGCACGTGCGCGGCTGGGAAAAACCTTCCGACCACGTGCCAGTATGGGCCGATCTCGAACTCAGCGCTTGAAGAAGCTGTCCAGCACGTTCCACGGCAGCTTGTAATTGACCCCGACGCGGACGATGTGGCCATCGAGGTGCAGACGCTGATTGCCTGGAAGCGCGGGACTCGGCACCGGGTTGAAATAGGATTTGTCCTGTAATCCGACGTAGAGATACTCGATCTTCGCCGACCAATCCGCATTGAGCTTGACCTCGACGCCGCCGCCCGCGGTCCAGCCCCAATGCCACTGCAGGTCAGAAATCATACCTGCCGGAGCGACAATGCTGTTTGCGACATTGGCAAGCGCGGCGCCACCCGTGGCGTAGACGAGCCAATTATCGCGCGCATAACCGACGCGCCCGCGGAAGGTCGAGAGCCACTTCCCGCACTTCGTTGCTGAAGGCCGCATTGGGCGGAAACTCGAGCGTGCTGCCCTTCTTGCTCGTGGCCGAGATATCAGCCTCCAACCCGAGCACGCCATTTCCGCCCTCCGCGTTGATCCCCGTGGTGACGCCGAACAGGCCCCCAGCAAGATCGAAGTGCGACGTCTGATCGGCGCCGGTCGCATTGTTGCGCACAACCGCACCGCCCCATGCGCCGCCGCCGGCCACCCCGACGTAGATACCGGCCCAGGTCGGCAGCGCGGCCGCAGGTGGTTTGTAAATCGGTGCAATGTTCAGGTCAGCAGCACCGACCGGCGCCAGCCCCGCCGACGCCGCCACCAACGCCAATGCCGCCGTGCTTGCGCACAGCGATGTCCTCATCGCACGCCTCAACGCCACGCATCCCGCATTGGCGCACAGAAATAGGCGCGCCCGGCCTCGGGATCCATCAACTCGGTGGCGCGCTGAGCGGATTTCCGGCGAGTGTGGCGCGAACGCCACAGATGCTCACTCGCGGCGATTTTTCAGCCAATCTTCGAGATACTTACGGGCCATGGCGCGCTCGCTCTCGTTGGCTTGAGCAAGCGCGCTGGTGTACATGTCGGTGATCCAAGTCTCGTCCGGTCCCGCAGCGTCTTTGGCGACGATGAGCCAGAACAGCCCGAGCGCGGGTTGGCGGGATACGTCTTCGCCCTTGAACAGCATGCCGCCGAGCAGCGCCTGCGCGCGGTGCTCGCCCTTGTTGGCGGAGAGCCGCAGCCAGCGCGCCGCCTGGATGGCGTCCTTCGGCGCGGCTTTGCCCATCAGATAGATTCGGCCGAGGTAATATTGCGCTTCCGGATCGGCGTAATACGCCGCCGCGTAGCGAAACATTTCCCGCGCGAGGTTGGGATCGGCCTTCAGCGTTCCGGGTATGCCATCGAGATGATAGAGCCCCAGTGCGACGAAGGCATTGGCCAGGTAGCCCGCATTGGGCGTCGCGGCGCTATCGTCGCCGTGCATCGCAGTGAGGCGGCGGAAATAGTCATAGGCGCGCGCCTTGTTCATCTTGATGCCGTCGCCGTCGGCGTACATCCGCCCGAGCTTCCAGATGGCGCCGTGAACGCCGTGCTCGGTGGCGTATTCGAGCTCTTTCACGCCCTGTTCGGTCTTGCCCTGGCGCAACGCCAGCATGCCGGAGCGGAACGCCTCGAGCGGGGTCGGCGGCATGGCCGACCGCGGCGGCAGGATCAGCGGCGCGACCGGCGGCGAACCGGGCACCGCGACGAGCGGCGTCGCGTTGCCGAGCGAGGTGCTTCCCGCCGCCGGACTGGGACTGTCCGGAAGCGGCACCGCGGTCGCTTCGGGGAGGCGGCTGCCATCGAAACTGATCGCCGGCGAGAGGCCGACCGCAACTCCCAGCAAGGCCATGCTCGCGATGAACTTAGATATCCGCATAGCACGCCCTCTCGGCCGCCGCGCCGGGATGGGTGACCGCGCCTTGGCGCGCCGCTCCCACCTGTTGGGCGTATTTCCACAGATATCCCGAGGTGAATTCGGGAGCCCTGGGCCTCCAGGACTTCGCCCTTGCCTCGAGTTCAGCCTTGCTGAGTTTGACCTCGAGGGTACCCTTTACCGCGTCCATGGCGATGATGTCGCCGTCGCGCAGAAGGGCAATCGGGCCGCCGACCGCTGCCTCAGGACCCACATGACCGATGCAGAAACCGCGGGTCGCTCCGGAGAAGCGCCCGTCGGTGATCAGCGCGACTTTGGCGCCCATGCCCTGACCGTAGAGGGCGGCGGTCGTCGCCAGCATCTCTCGCATCCCGGGGCCGCCTTTGGGCCCTTCGTAGCGGATCACGAGCACGTCGCCTTCCTTGTACTTCTTCTTCTTGACGGCCTCGAAGCACGCTTCCTCCCCGTCAAAGCAGCGTGCCGGGCCGGTAAATTTCAAGTCCGCCATCCCAGCAACCTTGGCAATGGCGCCCTCCGGCGCGAGGTTGCCCTTGAGCCCGACGACGCCGCCGGTGGCGGAGAGCGGCTTGTCGGCGGGGCGGACCACGTCTTGGTCCTTGTTCCACTTCACTCTTTTGAGGTTCTCGGCGACCGTGCGCCCAGTCACGGTCAAGCATTCCCCATGAAGATAACCGTGATCGAGCAGCGTCCTCATCAAGAGCGGAACGCCGCCTGCTTCAAACATATCTTTGGCAACAAAACGGCCGCTCGGCTTTAAATCTGCGACATATGGCGTCCGCTTGAAGACTTCCGCCACGTCGAAGAGGTCGAACTTCAGGCCACACTCGTTGGCAATGGCGGGCAGATGCAGCGCGGCATTGGTCGAGCCGCCGGTCGCCGACACCACGGCGGCGGCGTTCTCCAGCGCCTTGCGGGTCACGATGTCGCGCGGACGGATGCCCGCTTTGACCAGGTCGAGGACCTTCTCGCCTGCAGTCATGCAAAAGGCGTCGCGGATCTCGTAGGGCGCCGGAGCGCCGGCCGAATAGGGTAGCGCCAGCCCGATCGCCTCGGAGACGGTCGCCATCGTATTGGCCGTGAACTGCGCGCCGCACGCACCCGCCGAGGGGCAAGCATGCTGTTCCAACGTCTCGAGATCGGCGTCCGAG
>WNFW01001900.1_pt1 | contig 22911 bp, 17 predicted proteins | sample 5400131 | NCBI WGS metagenome assembly WNFW01 (sample SAMN13153362, study PRJNA577476) | soil metagenome | isolation source: 20 cm soil or saprolite under grassland replicate 1 | place: USA:California | collected 2016-06-15 | reverse complement strand
ATGGCCGCAGGGGTAGCAAGGAGAATACAATCTATCCGAGGTTGTCATACGCTTCGGCGGCTCTGATTTGGTATTCTGACTGAGAAACACTGAGCGAGGTGAGCTAAATGGACAAGGAGGAAGAAAGCTGCTGTACGATCGACTATCAGCATCACAAGGAGATCTTTGAGCAGCGTCGGCAAGCTTTCCTGAAAGATCCGGAAAAGGCGGTCACCACCCACCAGGCGAAGATCCGTTTGATCAAGGATCACTACAAAGAAGCACAGGTACCCGGCGGTTACACGATCGCCTGCGACGAGCCGGCTGAGAGGGGAGGTTCGGGCAAGGGCCCGGCACCGTTGCAGTATCTGGTCGCCTCCGTGGGACTTTGACTGTTGAGCCAACTGACGCAGTGTGCGTCGTACCTGAATGTCCGGATCGAAAAGGCGGAGTTAACGGTACAAGGGGAATTCGATCAGAGGGGCAAATTCGGCCTCGCCGACGTTCCTTCGGCCTGCAAACGATTCACCTATCAGCTCGATCTGCAAAGTCCAGAGAAAGAAGAGCGGGTGGTTAAGCTTCTGGCATTCATGGAGCGCTCCTGCTACGCGACTAACACTCTGCGGCAGCCTGTAGAGGTGGTGCCACGCCTGCTTCTAAACGGGCGCGAAGTGGCGGTAAATCTGGGTCGCTAGGACGACACAGACTTGCGTCTGAAAGCCGAACTGCGCGCATCAATCGCGACAAAGCCGCTCGATGTTTTCTGGCGCAGAGAAGAAAGTTTGGAAGAATCCGACAACCTTTTCGATCCCAACGCGTTCGCGATGGGCTTATTGGCATCGTGATGGACCCCAACGCAGTGCTCGGGCCTGAGGATCCGCAAATTGGGGAGTTGCGTGCGGCTTCTATTCTATAACTAAATGCAATCTTATTAGGACTAAACCGCCCTATTACCGTCATCATACCTAGCCTCACGGCATTTACGCACCTCGGTACGTGGGAGTTTCTCGGACTTTTGGACCAATCCCTGCACTCTTAGCCCAGTTTCGGTTCGGCATTCGCGTTGCTTTATAGAACGAGCCACTAGGCACAAGCCATGGCGCCATCATAATTCCGATGAACGCGACTGGTAAGTTGTCGCTTGAAACACATCCAGTAATACTCAACACCCAAAGACTGGCACATACTGATCAAACGACTAATGAATTCTCTTATGAACAACTCATTGGTTTTTAGAGACCCTACGGACAGTGGACTTCTCGAGAGACTGCTTCGGAAAAACATCCAGGAGGGAGAGGAGGGGCTCATGCTGGCGGTCCTGGCAGATGCTGTCGAGTATTTCCAGAAGTATGTCCTTGCAGAGGATGAGAAGGGAAAAAAGCTATTTCAAGAGGAGGAAGAGTGGATTCTGGAGAAAAATAGCGATTGGCTATTTTCTTTTGAGAATATCTGTGAGGCCTTACGGCTAGACCCAAATTACATACGTCAGGGGCTGTTGTCCTGGAAGGAGGCGCAGCGCAAGTTTCATTCGAAAGCCGTTAACAATCATAATCGCCGAAGATGCTACGGGCGCAAGACTGCCTGAGTTTTTGTGAAGCGCTCTCTGTCGGACTTCCGTCGTTCACGCTTTCGCCCTCCATTTGCGTTCAAGAAAATAGCGTTCGCTTTAACCATAAGTGGCTCTTTACATGAAGCAAATCTCGTATCACGGCTATAAGGTCACAGGCACGGCGAAGAACGAGGAAGGAGTTTGGCGGCCCCATACTCATATTTCATGGGCAGGCGGACGGCAGGAAGAAAAGCTACAAGATTCAAATGGCTTCACAACTCAACGTGAGGCCGAAGAGCACGCGCTGCAGTCGGGAAAACAGTGGATAAGTGATCACCGTCAAGGCAGCCTTTTTTGAGAATTCGGCCACACGCCGTCGGGCGAGGAGGCTAAGGACTTCAAGGGAATCATCACCATGGTCGCTGTCAAACAAGACGGAAAGTGGCTAATCCGCGCGGTACAGAACAATGTGAGCGGCATTCCCGCGATGACGAAGCCATCGGAAAAGAGTCACTGAGCCATCTAACCTCAGGCTCAAGAGGAGCCAGTGCCGGTTAGCGTGAAGCGGTAGGCCTTCTAGAGTTACATAGGATAGAAAGATATAATAAAAACGGTAATGTGTAAGCAAATAATTAGTCAAGATCCTCAAAATATTCTACCCGCCGATCAAAGCTGGCTCGATTTGCAACACGTGGCGCGAGTGGAACTCACGTCTGAGGATCGGCGTACCCGATCGAAGCGGCGCTGATACCGGGCGCGGGATCTGGCTGGCAGGCCGCACAAGCCGGAGAGCAGACGATCCGCCTTCTGTTTGACAAGTCGCAAAGGATCAGCGTATTCAACTAGTGTTTCAAGAAGAGCAACAGGCGCGCTCGCAAGAGTTTTTGGTACGGTGGTCGCCGGACGGTGGTCAATCTTACCGGGAGATTGTGCGTCAGCAACATAACTTCAGTCCGCGTTGTATTCGAATTCGATGCCCGGAAGTTGACCGTCGTGGGCCGTCAAAGTAGGCTCTGAATAGGGATACGCCGTCAAATAATGGCGTCTCGTAAACAGCTCCCTGATAGTTATGCGATTCGGAGAAGAGAAGATGATGGTGCAACTCGAATATCGGTTCCCAGCTCATCAAATTTTCTTCTCTCAATCCATCTCTGCATTTTCTTTGTAGGATCCTAACTCACTGCCTTGGCGCCGCGGTTGGAAAAGTGGGTGAAAGAATGGAAGACCGACGCACTACCAAGAGAAAATCTCTGATACCGTGCCTTATTATTTTGGTCTCGCTTTTTCCGCTTGATGCGCGGTCTGGGAGTATTGATGAGGTGACCTTTGTTAATAAGGTTGAGGTCTACGAGACGATAGTGGACACAAGCCTCATTACCCAGGAAGGAAAACGCTTCCCAATTGCCAAGGGAATGAGGCTAAATGTTGTGGGGTTCACCACGACAGAGGCCTTTGTTATCTCCCGCATGGATAAGCCCAACGGTTTTGTCAGAAAGACCGACATTTCTCCGATTAGAGGTGAGTCGGGAATTAGAGAAGAGATTATCAAGGAGGAAACTTTAAAGTGAAGGGCACCAACCCTTCGGCAATAACTCTCCGTTATAGAAGCGTTCAATACGATGTAACTGCCTTAGAAGAATGCTCCTGATCCTATCTACAGATCAAATCTGTTTTTCGCCCCAGAAACAGCATACCAAAGTATTGTCGTGGACTTCGTTCGCCGGGCATCTGCGAAGCTTGTGAAATGAGGTTTTCTCCCGGCTTGCTGGTGAGTGCGGCGCTGTTCTATTTCGCCAAGCGAAATACCGGTTGCAAGGCAACAATTCCGCGAAGTCACAGTAGACTTATGTAGAGCGGAAACCGAAACTGAAAAGACCCGAGCGCCATGGCTAATTTGTATTACAACGACCGGCTCATTATCGCGTATGCATCTATACATCAAAGCGCCAAATTGTGGAGTCCGGGAGCTGAAATCACTTGGAAGCGCGATGGCCGGCGATACTCACATACCATTGGCGGCCTCGCGGATCGATTCAAAACTTGTGAGGAAGCGGAAAGGTTTGTGACAAATCTCGCCAAAGCATGGATTGACGCTAACTTGTAATTCGGAAACGGCCAAGATTCTGGGCCAGATTCTTAGTTGAGATCTTACGTGCCGAGAGGATCTGGCGAAATTATCGCGTTACAAAGACTGGCAGCGAAAATACTTTTTTATATTCTGTTTACCCGCGCGGCTGAGGCAGAGGCTAGGGAGGTGCAAGTGGCCGTCGTTGAGCCAGTCTGGCTGCCCTTAGTTGTGACTCAGCAGAGACCAGCTTACTTTTGCTTCCCCCTAGCTTTCCCCTGAAGATAGAAACGCCAAATGAGTCTTTCGATCTTAGCGAGCAGCTCCAGTGATCGCTCTGCTGCTCGCTATAGTGGATAGTCTGCTCCTGGTCCCGAAGTGGTTGTGTTAAAACGGCTAGACTGCTTTAACATTCTCGGCTGACCGCCCGCCGTGGGCATCAGTCAATTAATAGGAACCAGAAATATCTGCTTATCGTTTTTCTGCGCATATTGTCTTCCAGTTTTCGGGCATTGAACCCGCGTATCTTTTAATGTGGCCAGGTTTGCAGGGAGATCCTTCGCCTCGTACCTGTCGCCGATGCTTTGCTTCTCGACGGGACCGTCATCCAACGTAACGGAAATCCCCATTGGATGAAGATCACCACATGCGTTGCACATGGCATAAACATTGTACTTCGGCATGATGGTACCCTCCCACGAGGATAATCGAGCCACTTATATTTTAGTCACGAAGGGAGAGGAAAAGAAAGAGGGGCCAAGCCGAACTCAACCGTCTCCTCCTTGTCAACAAAAGAATTCTCTTGAACCTCTTGTCTTAAGCCGGCTCTGAGACCTCTCTTCAAAGACAATTTTTTTGCTGCTTTGAAAACTTACTGTACCTGCGTTTGCGCTATTTGAACTCGGAACACTTGGCCCCTAATATTTGTGCTCCTCGATGCGCTCACTCCATTAATTTGTTTTTTTCATCTCGATTCGTGAGCGGCAAATATGTCGCCGGAAAACCGGCAAACCGTCTCATGGCCCTGCTCTTGCTCTAAGAACCTCTCGCCGCATGGCGCGCCATGGGATAGCAGAGGGTTCTGCCAGCCGGTACTCTCCGCAACGGTTGGTGAGGAGGGGTAACGGCCTCCATACCTATCCCATAAGTGCTCAGCTAGAGCACTGGACTCCCTGAGGCAGATGGTGCCGCACTTAGGCAGCGGGCGGACCGGGATTGCCGTATTGTATATGACTCTTCAGGTACGATTGCCCTTTGGATCATTATGATTCCAGCGATTCTCTCTTATGCCCAATCCCTTAGAGCAATCGACGAATCAATCCAGCTGCTGGCTACTACATCGTTCGAGTTAACCAAAATCGGTGAAGATTCGCAGTGCATGTGACGGCCAGTAACTCGGCAAAGATAGAACGTTTGAAGAAAAGCTTAATGAAAAGAATCACTGGAATGATATCGACGTCGAATGAGAGGCGGAAAAATGGCTTAGTTGTTGGGCAACAGTTAACCGCTTCGGAAGTCTCCCAGCTACATACTCAGAAGCAGTTGGAGCGTGACAAGGACTATGTCATGCCCGAAGCTCACAAACTTTCGCAAGTTCTTCGGCTCGTCGACGACCATCTGGCTCAGCCGCAAAGACTCAAATCTTCAAGCTCGGGGCATCATGTACAACCGGCACTTTGGATTCCTGGAATCACCCTTTAGCATTACCCCCGACCCGCGTTTTTTTTACGCCAATCCAGTTTACCTGGAGGCCTACGCCAATCTCCGGTACGGCATCGACGCAAAAAAAGGCTTCATTGTTATCACCGGCGAAGTAGGAACAGGAAAAACCACGCTGTTGCGTAAATTAATGCGTGAGTTGGAGAGCACCATCCATTTCGCCTTCATCTTTAACACTGATCTCACTTTCAACGAGGTGCTCCGGGTCACATTGCGCGACCTGGGCTTATCGACGCAAGGAAAAGACCGATTGGCGATGGTTGATGAACTCAACGCCTATCTGATCGAGCAACTTAAGAAGGGCCATATCGTCTGTCTGCTGATAGACGAAGTCCAGAATCTGAGCGATGAATCGCTCGAAGGACTAAGGCTCCTCTCTAATCTCGAGACCGATAAAGAAAAGCTTCTGCAAATCGTGCTGATGGGCCAGCCCGAGCTCAACGCCAAACTAGATAAGCCGAGTCTACGTCAGCTCAAGCAGCGAATCGCAATTCAATGCGCGATCGCTCCCCTTGAGGAGGATGAGGTCGGTTCCTATATCAATTTTCGGCTCCGAGTTGCGGGCTATGAAGGTAAGGATCTGTTCGATCGCGAGGCTCTTCAGAATATCGCCTTCTATTCGAAGGGCATCCCGCGGCTGATCAACATCCTCTGTGACAATGCCCTACTTATCGCTTTTGCAGCGTCTCGAAAAACTGTTTCGGCACATATGATCAGAGAAGTGGCTGGTGATCTCAGGTTAGAATCGGAAGCCGAGCGTACCGAGGCGAAAAACACTTTTACTGTATCGGTATCTAACGCCGAACGGGAAACACCCATTCGTGAAGCACCCAACCGGGTTTCTCAGCACAAAGTGACAAACATGGTAAGAGCTGGAGTTGGAACCTTCTTAGTCATGCTCGTTTTTGTCGGCACAGTCTCCGTTACCGATCCTCAAAGCTTTTTCACGATTGCTGCGAGATCTCTTGATCTCTTTAAGCATAATTTAAACCAATGGGTTCTGCTCGTTACTCGCCAAAAAATCATCCCACAAAAAGTCAATGCAGAAGCCGAGAATGCGGGACTCAAGAACGCACAAATCGAGTTCAAATGGAAGGAGCACCGGGTCATCATTCAATATGGCTCCACTATCTACAAAATCGCGAGTGATGCCTATGGAGTTAACGCAGTTCTCGGTATGGACCTTATCAAAGAGTTCAATCCTCAAATCCAGAACCTAAATTCGGTCTCCGCAGGGCAGGAGCTCTTGCTCCCTGTTCTCACGCCGGAAACATTGTTACGGCAGCAACCCGACGGTTCGTATCGTCTTATTGTAGCATCGTTTCTCAGCCGAACAGGAGCCGATGAAGCCGCCGGCCGCATAGGCAAGGGAGGCTATCAAGTCATAATCATACCGAAAAGAGTCTCGAACGATCTCTTGCTGCATCGGCTTGAAATTGGCGGTTTGAAAAACCTCGAAGAGGCCACTCAAACCTTGGAAACCGGACTAAAGAACCAATGGCTTACATTCGCTCGCAAACCACGGCATGGGGACGGAAGTCAGGCGGATATAAGGTATTAGTCGTCGGAGCTCCCGTGAGCAACGTGTGTGATGCGGTGATGGGAGGGCAAAGAATCTCCCGTGGCCTGAACCGCTCGTCCACCTCCGCGCAGGCTAGATCTACACAAGATGCTTGTGACTGCATCCTTGCATCTTTGCCTCCCGTCATCCTTCGCATGTAATCTCACCGTGCGTCTTTGTCGTCTCTCAAACCCACGAACTTCGAGTGTCTCAGGTGACCGTCGGACGTCCACTCGGTAAACTCTATCTGCGCGACCAACTCGGGTTTGAGCCACCGGCTTTTTTATTTCTTCCCTCGTTAGCGCCCATTGCGTGCGGATAGAGACAACGAAGGTACCGGAGCCGCAACGTATCTAAGATTAAGAGGAGAGGCGAATTGTTTACGCGTCTTCGCGATGACAAAGGCTACATGTATGCCAGAAAAGCCAGACCATACCTGCACACTGGACAAACCGGCGACTGTGCCCGGTGTCAATATCACCGACTATTCCCCCTGCTTCCCTGGACCACTCATCTCGGGTCTCTTTTTCCCTGGCCGTCCCTTTGCTCTTCGCCATGGCCCATGAGTGCATCGTCTAGGCTGCCATTGCCTTTCGGAATACCCGCGACGGACACGCAAACAGAGCAAGAGATTCTCGGGGCGGTTGAGGTGGCCACCGGAGGCAAGGAGCGTAGCGAAACTCTGTGGCGACTCGTGCTTTTTTATCAAGAGCAAGCGAAGCGCAGTGACCTCGCTGTGGCACTTCTCCAGCTAATGATCCAGGAATCCTCCGATGATACGGAATCTACAGCTATCATTTACTTCGTCCTGGGGCGGATCGCTCAGGCGGATGAGAAATGGACATTAGCTTTGGAGCACTACGAAAACGGTCTATGTCTGCTGCCGAAACAACGCGAGACAGCGTATTTCCTCCGTAATAATGCGGGCTACTGTTTGAATGCGCAGGGACTTTATAGCGCAGGTGAAAGGTATTGCCGGTGGGCGATTGAGATTGATTATGAACGGCCGGACGCATTCAAGAATCTTGGAATAAGTTTGTATGGCCAAGGTGACCTTAAGGGCGCGGCTTGGCTCTGGGTACAAGCAATCAAAGTTGATCCCTCTAATCCCGAGGCGCGAAACCTTCTCAAGCGGTTGCTGACGAACCATCCTGCTTTAAAATCGGAGTGCGCTTGGATTCAGCAGGAGTTAAAGGACTTCAGGAAAATAATTCAAAGCTGATTTGCCTTTCGAATCGTCTCAGCGAGGGAATTCAAATAAACGTCAAACAAGTCACTGTCGTCGCTGAGAGACCTACCAAGCGCGATACATGACTTCTAAGATTTGCCCGTGGGTCTCCGGGTTGTCGAGCCCTCTCGCCTGGAGCTCCGCGCGGCAGATTCTCTTGCAAAAGGCGATGACGGCTTGATTGATGATCATGGCTCTGCCGTTCATCGTCCGGTGACCCGTGAGTTTGCCGTGACGAAGAAAGACGGTTTCCTCGGGGAAATAAATCAAGTCATAAAAGCCGACACTCTTGGGAATCGACGAGGCGATGCTCAGAGAAGCCTCATTATTCACGTGAATGTCGGTTTGCAAAGCCTTCGCCGCGCTGTTTTGGGAATCTGGTTTTCCGTACTCCGACTCGGGCACGGCAACCGCATGCGCCGGCGCGAGGGCGGAGTAGGGCTCCAGGGTTGCGATGTCGCCGTTTTTGAGCCTGCGCAGACCTCCTTGGCCTTTAGTGGTGCTGTTGACAATGAGGCCAACTCGAGGGGCCCAGGTTGATAATTCCGATTCGGCCACCGCGCGGGCAGGGCGTCCATTCTTACGAATCTCGGATGCTAACGCCTGGGCGTGCTCGAGGTTGCGGTTGCATATGAGGAGTTCCCGCTCTTTCAAGAGTTCGCTAACGCGGAAAGCGACGGCGCGAGCGGCACCGCCGGCGCCGAGGAGCAACCCGTCCATACCAGCGAGAGATTCAAGAAAACTGTTTTTTTCTCCGGGCTGCGTTTTTAAGACGCTTTCTACAAAACCTTCCCCATCGGTGTTGTAGCCGATCAATCGGCCGTTTTCCGCGCGGACGATGGTGTTTACGGCTTGGATGCGCGCCGCGTCCGGGTCCAGTTCGTCGAGATATTCCATGATTCTGAGCTTGTGCGGAACCGTGACGTTGACGCCCAGCACACGCTTCGAAGCCCGCATGGCCGCTGCCAGGTCTTTCAGCCGCCGTTCTTCGACGTCGAAGGGCAGATAGATCGCGTTCATGCCCAGGTGACGAAATGCCGCGTTCCACAGGGCGGGGCTCTTAGAGTATAGGGAGGGCGCGTCGCCGATGACACCCGCAATGCGACGGTCACCGATGGCGACCGGGTCTATTTGATTGGCGATACAGGTCCGAATCGCGGCTATGTCGTTTTGAGAGGCCATCGAGCGCGGCTCCGGAATATCTCAGAGTTATATCCCGGGCCGGATTTTCGCAACTGACGGAAGGAACGAAAAACTAAAGGCGGGGTTTTAATGAACGGGCTTAATCGCCAGTTTATCTTCAGAATAACAGAGCAACGATTTCTTATCGTTGACGACGGTTTCGAGCACAACGTCGCGTCCCCACAATTGGCGGAGATACTGAAGGGTTTTCTCGGCGTACTCGATTTGGAGATCGCGGCCGTCGTGGTAGTGCTTGAGAAAAAGGCTACGATTGTTGTTGTAGTCGGCGTCTTCGACTTTGATGACCGGAATTGTTCCGGTGCCGACGTTTTGCAGTAATGTATCTTTGATCGCCTGCCAGTTCTCTTCGTCGGCGACGCGGCTCACGACCTTTTCGTTGCCACGAGACTGATACTCAAAAAGATTGAGTTCACGGATGAGCTCCTCGGTGAGATAGCGGCGGAGAAAAGAACTGTCCCGCTCGACTTCGCGAACTTCTATGAGTTTTTCGCTGGCGGTTTCCTTCTTCGGTCCGAATTCTTTCACTTCCTCCGGACTCGGATGGGTCCAGCGTTTTTCTATGTCTTCCCAAACTTTCATCCCAACGTAATAGGGATTGATGGCGCCGGGGGTAGGGCTTAGGACCTGGGTATGCCGGACGAAAAATTCCAGTCTCAGGCCTTGAGGCAGATCTAAGGCTTCAAGGATGCGTTTATGCCAGAAACTGGCCCAGCCCTCATTCATGATTTTGGTTTCAATCTGCGGGATAAAATACTGGGCTTGTTCATGGACCATCGTCAGGAGATCCCTCTCCCAATCGGCTAGTTGAGGATTATGGTCGCGGATGAAGAGCAGAATATCTTCCTCCGGGTACAGCGGAACCTTATCCAGGTCGGGTGACACCCAGTCTTTACGCCGATGGATCGATTGAAACGGGTCGGTCGAAGGCTTCGAGTTTTCGAGCTTGGCTATCCTTTGTTCCGTTTCCGTTTGTTTGCGGATGGAAAGATTGCGCCGGCACTGCAGAGATAGAGCATGGGCAGCATCCAGAATGCGCTCTACTTTCTCCAGACCGATGCTCGGATCTTCAACGTAATGCCGCACCCGGTTGGCGTGGGCCTTGAAAGTCTCGATGGTGAATTCCGCCCGGATCGTGCGAAACGTGAAATTGTTCTTAAAAAAATCGTTGTGGCCGTAAACGTGGGCAATCGTCAGAATCTGCAAAGCCAGGGTATTGTCGCGCATGAGATAGGCGATGCAGGGATCGGAGTTGATCACCATCTCATAGGGCAGCCCGCTCAGGCCATAATCGTAAAGCGTCTTGAGTTTTTCGTAGGCCTTACCGTAGGACCAGTGTGGGTAATGGGAGGGCATCCCGGAATAAACCATGTAGGAGAGCATCTCCTCGTAATCACAGATCTCGAACTCCTGCGTGTAGGGATCCAAGCCGAACCGTTGAACCAGCTCGACGATCCGCTGATTCCATTCCTGCAAATCTTCAACGGCGTAATTTGCGGCCATAATGGAAGCGGCTAAGCTGCGTCGTCACGCACGCGGTCCTTTGCCAGAAACGATTTAAAAGAAGGCCAGATATCTTCTTTGCGTTGAATCTGAACGGTTTGGAAATTGGACTCTTCGATCTGAGAGAAAAACTGGATCATGCTGCTGCCGTAATAGCCCGAACCCAAAGGCTTGATCTCGCCGTAGCCAAACAGGTTCGAAACCTGAGCCAGCTCGGTAGCGGCTTTGAGCGCCGTGGCATTGTCAGATTCGAAGTTATCGCCGTCAGAACAATGAAACGCATAGACGTTCCACAGAGCCGGATGGTATCTTTCATTGATGATTTCCAGGGCTTTGAGATAGCCGGATGAAATAAACGTTCCGCCGGATTCGCCTTTGTGAAAGAATTCCTCCTCGGTGACCTCGCGCGCCTCCGTATGGTGCGCAATGAAAACGATCTCGACATTTTGATAGCGCGTCCAGAGAAATCGATAGAGCAAGAAAAAGAAGCTCCGCGCCAGGTATTTTTTCATCGTGTCCATGGAGCCGGAAGTGTCCATGATACAGAGAACTACCGCATTCGATTCGCGGCGCGGTTCTGTGACGGTATGATGATACCTCAAGTCGTCCTGGTGAAAGGGAAACCGGCGGTTCTGCGCTGCGGTGATGTCCACCCGCTGGGCGGCTTTTTTGCGTTTTACCCGCGAGCGTGCAGTGCGCTTTTTGTCCAACCGAACGCGGATGCCCTTCTTTCTGTATCCTTTCTGGCGAAGCTGCCGTTCGGTCTCCATCTGACGCAGATGCTTTCGTTCGAGGTCCGGCAATTCAAGATCCTCAAACATCACCTCGACAAGCTCGTCCAGACTCACCTCGGTTTCATAATAGTCGACGCCCGCCTGATCTCCCGCCTGGTGCCCCTGCTGACCCTCTTTGCCCCTGCCGACGGTCTGGCCGGGTTGAACTTCCCCATCGCCTCCTTGGCCGACACCAGGGACGTTTTCGCCGTACACGAAGCGGTATTCTTTGACGCCGCGAATGGGCACTTTGATGATCCGATTATTGTCCTTGCCGATGATCGATTCCTCGGCAATGATGTCGGCGATGTTGTTGCGGATCGCCTCGCGGACTTTTTGACGGTGGCGCAGGCGGTCGCCGGCGCTGCGATCACTACGCTGCCCGGATGAAGGATGATAGGGTCGAAAGATCGTTTCCACTTATGTCCAATGGCTGAAGCGATTCAAAGGGCGAAATATCCTCGCCGGCTAATCTTTCCAGAGATTATTCGCCGCGTACTTGAGGACCACGTCGACGCAGCTGGGGCAGTAGCCGTGGTCGAGAAGATTTTTCACCATCGCGTTGTACTTGTCGGACTGCTCCTCATCGCGCATCCTGGATTTGGTGATGACCCGACTCAAGTCTCTCACGGATGTGATCAGCTTCTTTTCAATCGCCTCTTTGAGTGGCTCGTAGCTCCGATAATCGATCTTTTCTCCCCGTCGGTTGGCCGCCCACAGATAGGCAATGACTTCTTGACGGAATCCGTCGGCCGCTGAGCCGATAATAGCGATCTGCTCCTCGATGGACTTCATGAAGGCTTCGTCCGGGGCCAATTCTTCCCTGGTATTGCGATCCTTGACCTTGCTCTTGTTCACGTAGGCTTCCGCATGATCAAGATAGTTTTGGAACAACACCTCGGCCTGCTCCTGATAGGAATAAACAAACGCCCGGGTGATCTCTTTTTCGAGAATTTCCAAGTACTCCTTGTGCAGGGTGTCCTGGAGGGATTCTAAATATTGCTTCCGGGTGTCGTCCGAAAGGTCGGCTTCCTTGACCATATTGATGAAGGCTTCGCGAACGTTAATGGGATTGATGCAATTGCCCGCTGTGTTGTCAGAAAGCGCATTGTCCAATGCCTTCATGATGAAACGCGTCGAGATGCCGCTCATGCCTTCGCGTTTGGCGGACTCGCGTAACTCCTGAACATCGACTTTTTTGGTTCTGCCTTTTTCCACGACCTCTTCGCCGTTGTAGAGCCTGAGCTTGCTCATCAGATCACATTTGCTGGTGGGCTCGAGGCGGGAAAGGATGGCAAACATGGAGGCGATCTCCAGCGTATGCGGCGCCACGTGCGCGCGGAAGTCCGAATTGCGGATGATCTTCTGATAGATCTTTACCTCCTCCGACAGCCGCAGGTTGTAGGGCACCCGAACGACGACGATGCGATCGAGAATCGCCTCGTTGGTGTGATCGGCCTTGAACTTTTGCCACTCCGCCTCGTTGGAATGGGCGACGATGACGGTATCGACGTAAACCAAACCATGCCGGCCCGGCGCTGGAACCACTTTTTCCTGTGTCGCCGTGATCATGCAGTGAAGATATTCGATCTCGTTCTTAAAGACCTCGATGAACTCGACGATCCCGCGATTGCCGATATTCAGCGCGCCGTTAAGTTCTAGGACTCGTGGATCGCCTTCGGAGTAGAGGTCCAACTTGGAAATATCTTCGCTGCCGATGAGGACGGAGGTGTCCTGGTTATTGGGGTCGACCGGGGGCACGACTCCGATGCCGATCCGCGCTCGCTTGGAAAATTCCACGGTGCAGATGGGAAACTCTTCATATCGGCCGCCAAACTCTTCCTTTAATCGGTAGCGGCACACAGGGCAAAGATCACCCTCGAGGTGAACGCCCAACATCTTTTCAAATTCCTTTCTCAGGTGGCGCGGGATCAGGTGGAGTGGATCCTCGAACATCGGGCACCCTTCGATGGCGTAAAAGGGATCGCTGTCTTCCAAGCCGCGGTGAAGCTTCTCAACCAAAGAGCTTTTTCCCGAACCAACCGGCCCCATGAGATACAAGACCTGGCGGCTCTCTTCCCCTTTGAGAGAGGCGGCGTGAAAGTAGCGCACGATCTGGGAAACGGTCTTTTCGATTCCGAAGAACTCATCCGCAAAGAAATCGTAGACTTTGATGGACTCATCTTTATAAAGACGCCTGACATGGGGATCGCCGCTGTCCTGGATATCCCGGACACCGATCTTCATAATCACGTCGTACAGCCGAGCATGGGCGAGCTTGGCGATGGAAGGATCTGCCTTGACCTCGTCCAGATACCCCAACAGGTTGCCGCGCCAGGATCGCGCTTGATGAAGGTCACGGTCATTCTTAATGAGCTTTTCAAAATCCTTGTTATTGTCCATTCCAGCGTCCTCCCCTTTCGAAATTGATTCGCACGGTTGTGTACAGCAGAACGCAAACCGAGCCACGTGTCCGAGACGGGGTCAGTAACAGTAATGCACGATGAATTCGATCGCGGAGAATGAGTGCCCTCATTCTTCAGTATACCCTATTCCCTGACACATTGAACCGCTGTTTAGAGTGAAAGTCAAGGATTTTCCTAGCGGAGTGGATTCTCATCTGACATGATGAGTGCCGGGTTAGCATCAGCCAATTTGTCTGTTACACTAAGCGAACCCGAAGATTTCTGGTGATGTGGGTTTAGGAGCGAGGTTGATTCTATGAGACAGGAGTCTCTCCAGGTAGAACCGGGCCTAAAGTGGTATGCGATTCGAACCAAACCCAACAGAGAAAAAGAGGTTGAGAAACGATTGTCGGCTCTCAATTTAGCAGTCTTCCTTCCCTGGATGCGGACGCGCCGGAGAATCGGGACTCGATTTTATTGGGTGTTGGTGCCGCTGTTTCCGGGTTATCTCTTTTGTCGGCTGGATATTGTTATTTCGGGAAAGGCGGCGCGTTATTCACCGGGAGTCAAAGATTTCGTTACCTTCGGTAATCGGATTGCCGAGATCGGAAGCGACATTATTCAAGGTTTGCGGGAACGATGTCCGGATGGAGTCGCACAGATCGAACCGGTCACTGCGAAGCCCGGCGATACAGTGAGAATCAATGAAGGGCCGTTCTCCGGACTCGAAGCAGTTTTTGAGCAGTCTCTCAAAGGCAGCGAGCGCGTGGCGGTATTGCTGGAAATTCTCGGCCGTCAGACCAGGCTTGTACTGCCGAGTGAGACCATCGCAAAGATTTAGCTCTTGTCCCCCTCCCAGAAGCAGGCTTCACGAAGGCTCTGCTGCCTATTTGTCCCCCTCGATCTTGACGTCACGTAAGAGGGTCACCTATCGGGTCCCGCCAATGGCGCGGTATTTTACAGTGTCGTCCCGAATCTCATTTGTCTCGGAGATTCACACCTCAATTGTCCTGACTGGGTCTTTCAAGTGTGAGGCTCATTTCCGTCCGAGGGAGTGAAGGCTGCAGGCGGGGGCGAAGGAGTAAAGAGTTCCACGACAGACCCTAACCCTTGGAGTATGCACCCTTTGGGGTCGATGTGGGTGACCCTCAAGGTACAGGCCCACCGGCTGCTGCCGTAAGACTCGTCGCCGAAGCACGCATAGAGAAAGGCCGAGCGTGAGAGAGTCGAGGTTTGGAAAATAGGACAATTGAGACAGAGTTCCCTTGACGGGTTCGTGCCGGCTTGATAAAGGCGATGCGTTTAGATCGATCCTAAAGGCATTCTTCCAGAGGGAGGACTGTATGGGCCACCAAAGCTACCAGCGACGAGTCCTACTCGCGGTGATCGCTTTTCTTGCTGTCGGGCTCATCGCGCAGACGATCAACTCTTCGGTTCAGTGGATTCATAAGCCCTTCCCGGGCTTCTTCGTGCACGAGAATTTGACGGTGGGCCCTTACTTCCTTCCTCAATGGAGTGGGTCAGTAGCCGGGCTCAAGTCCCTCGATCGCGTGATCGCCGTCAACGGTCAAGTGCTACGCCAGCGGGTTGAGCTGTACGAGATCGTTAAGAATTCGCCCGCCGGCTCTAATTTCCATTACCGAATCATCCGCAATTCGCAGACCCTGGAACTCACCGTTCCATCGATGAACTTCCTGCTTCACGACTGGTTTCTAAGCTTTGGCGTTTACGTGGTGATGGGGGTGGCGTTTGTTCTTATAGGAATTGCGCCTTACTTTTTTCGCGCATCTTCTCCGGCCGCGTTACCGCTTTGTTTCATGGTGCTGGCGGTCTTCGTCTGGTTTGAGACGACATTCGATTTCATGACTGCGGGAACATTGGCAAAGGAAATGCGCATCTTTGGTTTGACGCTCACGCCAAGCGCCGGGATTCATCTGGCATTGCTGCTGAAAACGGGTCGACCGCTGCGGCGATCGCACCCGGTTTATCTCGCCGTCATCTACGGAATTTCGTTGGTTCTTGGTTGCTTGAACAGCGTCATGTTTTTTGGCCCGACCGAAGGCTGGATTAATGTTTTCCGGGCCGCTTATTTTTATGCTTGCGCTGGCGCACTAGGCTTTTTGGCGATCATTTGGTCGGCGCTTCGGGGAGCCTCGGGAAATTTGGAACGATCAAGGCTACGGGTGATTTTCGTCGGCGGTGTGCTTGGATTCCTGCTCCCTACGCTTGGCACCGTCCTGACGAGTTCCCTTGACTGGGCTATTCCCTACAACTTGGCTTTGGTCCCAACGGTTTTCTTTCCTCTTTCTGTCACCTATGCACTCTTAAAATACAGCCTGTTTGAGCTCGGCAATGCTTTAAAAGTTGCATTAAGTCGGATCGCCTTGATGGCGCTTCTGTTGGGGATGTATGCGGCCGTAGTTTTGCTGATACGCCCCTGGATTGGCGTTTATGAAAGCGATCCGCTCGTGCCGCTTTTCTTTTCGGTGCTGGTTGTTTTGGTTTTCAATCCCTTGCTGGGTTGGATTGAAAAGGTGATCGATCGATATATCTACCGGCAGGATTATGATCCTGCGCGAGTGCAAAAAGAAGTAAGTCTATTCCTTCGATCTCTGGCCAGCGCGCCGATCCTTGCAAATGGTTTCATTCAACGGCTATGCGCACGCATTGGGATTGAAGCTGCAACGCTCGCCTATCGGCCCCAAGGCTCTAGTCAATTTTTGATGGCGGCGACTGACGGAGCGGAAACAGACCTGGCTGGCATTGCCGGCAGAGTTCAGAGTTTGTCCGAAGAGCCTATCGGCAGCCACTCCCACGGGCTATCCCGCGGTGAGGTGACAAACCATCCCAGATTTCGAAAAAGCCGCGGCGTTTTGCTCGAAGTGTTTGACCAGCTGAACTCAGAATTGATGATTCCATTGATTTTCGAAGGAGAGGTCCGCGGCTTGGTCGCCTTTGGTTCGAAACGGTCGCGCAAAGAATACAGCGCCGAGGACCTACGCTTGTTGGGAACCTTGACCGATCAGTTGGCGCTTTCGTTGGAAAACGGCCGGCTTTATGAACAATCGGTAGACGCCCGCAACCGGGCCGAAGCGGCGAATCAGAGATTGATTGAAGCGGATCGCGTCAAGAAACAATTTGTCGCCAACATCTGCCACGAACTCAGGACGCCCGTGAGCACGATCATCGGTTATAGCGAAATACTCCTCGATCACAATTTTAGCAGCGATGCGCGAGCGATTTTGGAAAGGTTGGTCCATAACAGTCAGGAGCTGGCGGAATTGATGAACAATCTGCTTAACTTCTCGAGAATGGAAAGCGGCACCGCCAGCACCAACTATGAAGTGGTCAAGCTAAAAGAAATATTGTCGGCATTGGAAATCATGACCCAAAGACTCATCAGAGAACGGCCCATCGAGTTTGGAGTCAAGTCGGAGTCTCTCATCGATACCATTGAGACCGACGGCCAGAAACTACAACAAATCCTGATGCAGCTTTTAACCAATGCTCTAAAGTTTACCGAAAAGGGAAAAATCGAACTGAGCATCAGGGTTCTTAACGAGCGCGGGCAAGACATCGTGGAGATTGCCGTCGCGGACACCGGCATTGGCATCAAAAAGGAAGATCAAGAGATTATTTTCGAGGAGTTTCGCCAGCTCGACGGATCATCGACCCGTCACTATGGCGGCACCGGATTGGGACTGGGCCTGTGTAAGAAACTTGCAGAAGCGCTGGGTGGAACGATTCGGGTAACCAGCGAAATCGGGTCGGGAAGTGTGTTTTCTTTGCTGTTGCCGATAAGATCTCAGCCCCAGTCGCTGGAAAACGGAGGATTGGCGTACATCAGCGGAGGCGTTCACTAAGTTACAGTGCGTCGCGACCTATGGTAAGTTGGTCCAAGGTTAACGGAAAGGAGTATTTGAAGATATGCCGCAGTTACGTCGATTAGCGATCCATGCCGAGAATCCGGCTCAGTTGGCTGCGTTCTACCAGAATGTTTTTGATCTCGAGAAAATTGGCGAAGCGGGCGGCGCTGTCTTTGTTTCCGATGGGACTTTCAGCCTTGCCTTCCTTCCGATGCCTGACGGCATCTCCAGCGGTTTTAGTTATATGGGTTTTGAAACGGTCCGAATCGAATCGATCCGGAAAAAACTGGCACATACAAGAGACGGAGATCCATGCCTTGTGGAATTATCCGGCGGAGAGATCGAGTACGAAATGCGGGATCCGGACGGCAACGCGATCGGCCTTTGCAAAAGGGCTTTTGACGCATCGTATCAAAAGACCCCGGTTCCGATTCGTCATATCGCGCTTTACACAGCCGATCCGCAACGCCTCGCCGAGTTCTACTGCAAGGTGCTCGACATGAAGGAGGTCGAGCGGACTGACCGCTCATCCATTTTTGTCTCCGACGGTTATTTTAATCTCGCCTTGCTGTACAAGCGGACGGAGGAACCGTTGGGGTTGAACCATTTCGGCTTCCATGTCCGAAGCAATGAAGAAATGCGGGCCAGGGCGGAAAAAGCCGGCGTTGCGCCGGGCGCGCGGCGACCCGACCGGATTCCCTTCGCCGAATATCGCGTCCACGATCCCGAAGGCAATGGGATCGACATTTCGGAAAAGGGCTGGAAGTTTTAAACGGATTAAATACAAATCTTACGGAGAGAATTGTCGTGAATAGCGTAGCCTTTGTGCAAGAACTGCTCGGGCCGGTGCATGACTTCTGCCGAAGCCTCGATCTTCAGCCGCCGGCGTACAGTTATATTCCGCTGAATACCGACGAAGAGCGCATTCGCGTCATGCAGAGTCGCTTGTTCAACGAGCTGCGTGCCGCCGATCTCTTCGGCACCTGGCTCAAGACCACGCCTGAATTGGACGTCAAGGCCACGATGGCGGAATCGGCCCACGAAGAAATGGTCCATGCGGATCTGTTGAGCAAACGCATACGCGATTTGGGTGCCGAGCCGTTCGATTACAAACCGCTGCCTGCGCAAATCGCCATGTTCAACGCCATGGAAGGGCTCAACGATACCTGTGAGCGCATCGCCGGTCTATCCCTCGCCGGCGAAACCGTCGCCAACTACCTGATTCAGATGTGTCTCAAGTCACCCTCCGTGCCGGAATGGATCAAACAACCCTATCGAAGAATCACCGAAGACGAAGAAGGACATGGCAGCGTGCCGCAAGAATTCCTCAAACGTTACGCCACAACCGAGGAGCGGCAAGACCGCGTGCGCCGCGCCGTGGCGATGCGCATGGTCTTGTTTCGCGAATATCTGGCGAGCCTGGATCGTTGGGCAATGGGCAAGGATCGGTGGTAGGCCGCAGTTGTTTCTGCCGAGAGAGTCCAGATGTAAAGGTCTGACCCGGATTCATGACTTGACCCAGCGCTGCAGCGACCCCGCAAGGGGAAACAAAAACATTCTTTCCGTCTTGGCGTGAGCATCGTTTCCTCGTATTTCGGACAAGAGTGGTAAGCCCAACCAGAAGGAGGCGACATGACCGGATTGACTCGAGTGTTTTCCCTCGCCGTTCTTGGCATGATGATGGCAACGCCATCGGGCTACGCCGCCGAGATCGACCGCAGCGCGGTGGATTTTAAAACCCCCTCCGACATCAAATGGGTCAGGAACGCCGCCGGAACGAACGAGCAGGCCGTGCTGTTTGGCGACCCCAGCAAGCCGGGCCCCTACGTTGTGCGCCTCAAATGGCTGCCGGGGAACATGAGCCGGCCGCACTTTCATCCGAATGACCGCTTCTTCGTCGTATTGTCCGGCACCTGGTGGATGGGGACCGGCGAGAAGTTCGATCCGGACAGCACCATGCCGGTGCCCGCCGGAAGCTATGTCATCCATTACGCGGGCAAGGTCCATTACGACGGCGCCAAGGACGAGGAGGCCGTCATCCAGGTGTGGGGCATGGGACCGGCGACTTCCACTCCCGCCGAAAAGCGCTGACATGGAGCCCGCGGCAGGGTGAAGGAGGAGAGCGGACATGTTTCCCTATCGAGACGAGAATGAGACGCAGCGCCCGGCCATAGTCACCGGGACGATCATCGCGCTCAACGTCCTAACCTGGCTAGTCGTGCAAGGGGCTGGCACCGAATTTCCACTGGCCAAGTCCGTCTGCGACCTCGGGCTCATTCCCGGAGAGTTGACCGGTTCGCTCCCCGTCGGAACGCGCTTCCCGATGGGTGAAGGGCTCGTCTGCTCTACCGATCCTGGCCGTCAGGTTTCGCACTTGTTTACCCACATGTTCCTGCATGGGTCGTGGATGCATCTGTTGGGGAATATGTGGTTCCTGTGGCTTTTCGGCAACAATGTCGAAGATTCCATGGGGCGGCTGCGCTTTATTGTCTTTTACCTCTTCTGCGGATTGGCCGCCGCGGTGGGACAGATCCTGACGAGTCCCAACTCGGCCGTTCCGATGGTCGGCGCGTCGGGAGCCATCAGCGGGGTCATGGGCGCCTATTTGGTGCTCTATCCCAATGTGCGTGTCTACACGTTGGTGCCGCTCGGTTTTTTTATCACCTCGATGGCTTTGCCTGCGTGGGTGATGCTCGGCTACTGGTTCCTGATCCAGTTTGTGAGCGGCCTGGTGGCCGTCGGAGGCGAGATCGGTGGCGGCGTGGCCTTCTGGGCGCACGTCGGCGGGTTCGTGGCGGGGGTGGTGCTGATAAAGCTGTTTGCCCGCTCAGATTACATCGCGGACCATCGGGCACATCAGTGGCGTCCGCGCCGCGTCATGAGCGACTGGTGACAGCCACGCGTCGATTCCGTCCGGTGATTGCACCTTCAAATTAAATAATTAAATGTCAGACACCGAGTCATGCCCTGACCCGTTTCTCCTTTCTTTAGCGTCGTCCGCTTACAAGCCAAAGATTTCCCGGAAGTCCTTGATAGCCTCGCGGTACTGCGCCCCGGTCTCCCTCGGCTGGATCGTGAGCTTGAGCTTGGACTGTTCCATTCTCGGCGAGATGGGCTCGACGTCGGAGCGCGCGGGAATTCGCCGAAGCGCGCGCAGGCGCTGCTGCGCGGGCTTGGACAGAAGAAAGTCGATAAATAGCCGCGCCGTATTCGGATGGGGCGGCTTCGGACTCAAGCCTGCCGAGTTCAACGTGACCACCACCGGGTTGACGGTACTCACCCATTCGATGGGCGCGCCTCGTTGCTTCATCTCTTCGATGCGGTGCACGTAGATGATCCCCAGGGGAAACTCTCCGGCGGACACGAGCTGCGCGATCAGCGTATGCCCCTTGCGCCATTGTATCTCCTGCTTCGCTAGAGCCCTCATGTATTTTTGCGTTCTCTCTTTGCCCCAAGACTTCGTCAGCGTGGCGTACCAGTTGTACTCCTCTGGATCGACCGAAATCTTGCCTTTCCATTTCGCCTCCAGAAGATCCTCCCACTGCTTCGGGGCATCATTCTCGGCAACGAGTTTAGGATTATAGCCGATGGTCCTGTAGACTACGTAGACGGCGTTCCAGTAGCCGTTGGGATGTTTAAAGTCAGCGATGAAGTTTTTGGCTTCGGGCGACTTGTAAGGGGCGAGCAATTTGGCGTCCATCAGCGCGTCCACTTCGTTGATCGTGATGACGTCGAAGTCCCACCTGCCTGCGCGGGTCTCGGTCATGATTCGATTGAGCGTCTTTTCGCCGCTGGCGCGGAAGATTTCACCCTTGACGAAGGGATGCTGCTTCTCGAAATCGTCCAGCAGCGGCTTGGATTCGGTCACGTTGGCCGACGTGTACCAAACTAACTTCCCTTCCTTCTTGGCCGCTTCGATTTGCTTGCCGCGATCATCTTGGCTCGAAGCTCGATCGGTGGCACACAGGAAAAATACCGCAAGAAATAGCGCGCTAATTTTGTCCATGACGTTTCGCCTCATGGCTCCATTTAGCCACGAGCCATCTACCAATAGCTCGGAGCCAGTCCGACAAAGGGAGACATTTCGAAGCGGAAACTATTCGATAAGATGTGCTATGTCAACTTGGCCTTTGTTAATGTTTCTTATTGACTGAAGGAAAGAAATTGAAGGAAATTGGGTTAGGTTCTTCTCCACGAGGTGCGGAAATGGAAATGATAGGCTTTGTTGGTCTGGGAACCATAGGCGGGGCCATTGCCAGGAATATTCAGAAGGCCGGCTATCCCATGATGGTCCGCGACATTCGACCGGAGGCAACGGACCCGTTGGTTAAAGGAGGAGCGGAGTTCGCAGGATCGCCCGCGGAGGTAGCACGGCATTGCCGCATAGTGTTCACCTCCCTCCCAGGTCCACGGGAAGTGGAGGAAGTGGCGCTCGGGGCCGACGGCCTTTTGGAGGGAGTTCATGATGGCAGTCTCTATGTGGATCTTTCCAGCAGCAGTCCAGATCTCATTCGGTGCATCGAAGCCGAGTTCCGTTTGCGCGGCGCGCGGGTCATGGATGCGCCGCTTATCGTCGGTAAAGATGGAGTCGCCAACAGAAGCCTACAAGTGCTGGCGTCGGGAAATTCCCAAGCCTACGAGGAAGTGAAGCCTCTCCTCGATTCATTCGGCGACACGGTTGTCTATACGGGAGAGCTTGGAACGGGAACCGTGATCAAGTTGGCGCACAACCTGGTGCGTCGTGGAATCGGTCTGGCGATCGGCGAGGGGATCGTCTTGGGGGCCAGGGCCGGGGTGGACCCCCAACTCCTCTGGGATTGCATGCATTGGGGCCTGGAGGTCCAACTCCATCAGTTGGGAAAAACTTTTTCGGAAACGATTTTCAAAGGAAACTACAAGGCGCCCGCCAGTTTCGGCATCGGCCTGTCACGAAAGGACGTCGGCCTTGCGACGGAACTCGGCCGTCAGCACAACGTGCCGATGCCCATCGCCGCTTTGGTGGAGCAAATGATGGTCCAGGCTATCAACCGAGGGTGGTCCGAGCAAAGCACCGCGTCTCTCTT
>WNFW01000619.1_pt1 | contig 22920 bp, 17 predicted proteins | sample 5400131 | NCBI WGS metagenome assembly WNFW01 (sample SAMN13153362, study PRJNA577476) | soil metagenome | isolation source: 20 cm soil or saprolite under grassland replicate 1 | place: USA:California | collected 2016-06-15 | reverse complement strand
GACCGCATCGGCGGTGAAGTCGCGCGCGCAACGTCGCTGGTGCGCTATGCGCCCGCCAGCGCCTTTCCCGCCCACGAGCACGCGCTTGGCGAGGAGTTTTTAGTCCTCAGCGGGGTATTTTCGGACGAGCACGGCGACTATCCGGTCGGAACCTATGTTCGCAACCCGCCTCACAGCCGCCATACGCCGCGAACCGCGCCCGGATGCAGCATTCTGGTCAAGCTGAGGCAGATGAGCCCGTCCGAGCAGGAGCGGGTCGTCATCGATACGTCATCGGCAAAATGGAAGCAGGCCGACGATTCTGGTGCGACCGTGCTGCCGCTGTATCGGGCTCCCGATGCGACAGAACAGGTGATGCTGGAGCGGCTCGAGGCGGGGGCTCATCCTGGCGAGACGCAATGTCCTGATGGTGAGGAGATCTTTATCCTGTCCGGCGAGCTCGGGGATGAACGTGGGACATACCGGGCCGGGACCTGGATCAGGAACCCGGCGGGATTCCGGCGCAGTCTGGAGTCAAAAGGCGGGGCGACCTATTGGGTGAAGCGAGGTCATCTGCGCGCGAAGTCATGACCGCAAGCTCATGACGACGACCGGAAGCGGCGGTCGAACAGCGCCGAACGGATCCCCGCGGGCTCTCGGCCGAATGCCGAGACGAAAAGTGTCGGCGATTGGCGGATCGCAGATCTCACGCCTCCGAAGCGCCGCGAATTTTACCGATTCCGTTTTCAAAAACGTCATCGCGATGCATTTTTTTGCACTGCGGTTGGCGTTCACGATCTGGACTCTTACCCGCCGACTCCCGAAAGGGGATATTGTCAGTCGATTCGCGAACGAACGGCGAGGTGCGCCGGGCGTAAAGTCGTGCGGTTTGGGGCAAACCATGTCGGGCGTGATCGTGGCGATGCGTCGGACACAGCTGTCGTGCACATCACCTGCGCGCAACGGCTTGATTGGTCTCGGCACGGCCTCATTGCTATCGATCGCACCGGCGTATGCTGGCGATCCGGCTTTCCATCAGGTGATCTCGGCATTCTTCGATCTTAACCGCCAGGAAATCGCGGTACTGACCACGGCGCTGGCGCTGCTCGGCTTTTCGGTGGTCGCGGCGGTGCTGCTGATGCGCACGCGGGTGCGCGCGGCCAGAACCGAGGCGCGGCTGCGCTCCGAGGTCGGGGATCTGCAAGTCCAGGCCGACCGCTTGCGCGCGTTGCTGTTCGCGGAACCGCAGATCCTGATTTCGTGGGCGGCCGGCCACAATCGCCCACAACTCAGCGGCGACATTTCGCTTCTGATACAGGATGCCCATCAACCGCAGCGCATCCTTGCATTCGGAACCTGGCTGCCACCGGAACCGGCGCTGCACATGGACCGCGCTGTCGGCGCCTTGCGCGACGCCGGCGAGGGTTTTCTGCTCAATCTGACGACATCCAACGGAAACACCGTCGAGGCGATGGGCAGGGCCATCGGCGGCCAGGCCATTGTAAGGATTCGCGGACTGAGCGGATTGCGGCGGGAACTCGCCGAAATGAACCTGCGGCACAAGGCGCTGCTGGACGAAACCGAGATCCTGCGCGCGTTCCTGGCGGCGGCCCCCTGGCCAATCTGGGCCAAACGCGGCAAGGGCGGCCTCAGCTACGCCAACGCCGCCTATGCGCGGGCAACCGAGGCCACCGGCGTCGCGGATGCGATCGATCGCGGCCTCGAATTGCTCGACAGCGACGACCGCAACGACATGGATCGCGCGTTGAACGAGAAAGCGGCCTTCACGGCGCGATTGCCGATCGTCGCCGGAGGCGAGCGGCGCATCTACGATGTCCATGCGTTAAATCTCGGCGACGGCAGCGCCGGCATTGCGATCGACGCCAGCGAAGCAACCGCGCTCTCAGCCGCGCTGGTGCGTATGGCGGACGCGCATCGCCGCACGCTCGATCAATTGTCATCCGGCGTGGCGGTGTTCGACGCGCAGCGGCGGCTGGCGTTCTACAACGATTCCTATCGCCGGTTGTGGGATCTGGACCGGGCGTTTCTCGACGGCAACCCCGACGATTCGAGCGTGCTCGACCGGCTGCGCGCCGCGCGCAAAGTGCCGGAGCAGCCTGATTTCCGGGCCTGGAAGGCCAGGCTGCATGAGGCCTATCGCGCGGTCGATCCGCAAAAGGATACCTGGTACCTGCCCGACGGCCGTGCGGTCAGCGTCGTCACCACGCCGAACCCGGAAGGCGGCGTCACCTATCTGTTCGACGACGTCACCGAAAGCCTGGATCTGGCGCGGCGGTTTGACGGTTTGATCCGGGTTCAGCGTGAAACGCTCGACAATCTCGCCGAAGCGGTCGCGGTGTTCGGCAGCAATGGCCGCGCCCAATTGTTCAATCCGGCTTTTGCGAAGATGTGGAAGCTGTCGCCGGAGGCGCTGCAGGAGCAGCCGCATATCGAGACCGTGGAAGCCTGGTGCAAGCCGCTGTTCGATGACGCGCTCACCTGGCGCGCGCTCCGCGAGGCGATTACCGCGATCGAGAACCGGATCGAGGTAACGCTCAAGCTCGAGCGCAAGGATGGCAGCGTGCTCGACTGCATGACCATGCCGCTGCCGGACGGCGCCACCATGCTGACATTCCAGGACATCACCGATACCGAGAATGTCGAGCGGGCGCTGCGCGAGCGTAACGAGGCGCTCGAGACCGCCGACCAGATGAAGGTCGATTTCGTCCACCACGTGTCCTACGAGCTGCGCTCGCCGCTGACCACCATCATCGGGTTTGCCCACTTCCTGAGCGACCCCGTCACCGGTCCGCTGATGCCGAAGCAAGCCGAATACCTCGGCTATATCACGGCGTCGACCAACGCCTTGCTCGCGATCATCAACAACATCCTCGATCTCGCCACCATCGACGCCGGCGCGATGTCGCTCAATCTGGGCGCCGTCGATATCCGCAAGACCATCGAAGCGGCCGCCGAAGGCATCCAGGACCGGCTCGCGACCGACCGCATCGAACTCAAGGTCAACGTCGATCCCAGCATCGGGAACTTCATGGGCGACGAGCGCCGCGTGGTGCAGGTGCTGTATAATCTGCTGGCCAATGCCGTCGGCTTTTCGCCCCAGGATGCGACCATCGGCTTGAGCGCCAGGCGAACCGGGCACAGCGTCGTTTTCACCGTGACCGACTCCGGTCCGGGAATTCCGCCTGATGTCAAAGACAAGGTCTTCGACTGGTTCGAGAGTCATTCCAACGGCTCGCGGCATCGCGGCGCCGGCCTCGGCCTGTCGCTGGTGCGCTCTTTCGTCGAACTGCACGGAGGCAAGGTGCGCGTCGATTCGATCGTCGGCAAAGGCACGACCGTCACGTGCGATTTTCCGGTCGATCAGACCGCGCATCGTAACGCCGCCGAATGACCGGTCCGACGACATTCTCGCTTGCGCTACCGGACGAGACGGCCACCGCCGGTTTGATGGCGGACCTCGCATTGCTGATCGGCCCCGGCGATGTCATCACGCTTTCCGGCGACCTCGGGGCCGGCAAAACCGCCGCTGCACGCGCCATGATCCGGTATCTCGCCGCGGACGCCGCACTCGAAGTTCCAAGCCCGACCTTCACCCTCGTGCAAAGCTACGACCTGCCGGCATTTCCGCTAGTGCATGCGGACCTTTACCGCGTCAACGATCCAGCCGAGCTGGAGGAGATCGGCCTGTCGCCGTTGCCCGAGGGCCATTTGGCGCTGATCGAATGGCCGGAGCGCGCTCCCGCGGCACTTGCCCAGGACCGGATCGATATCGCGCTCAGCCATGATCCGGCGCTGGGATCGAGCGCCCGCGCCGCCGAAGTCACCGGCTACGGCAAAGCGGCCGCGCAGGTCGCGAGGCTCAAGGCATTGCGGCAGTTCCTGACGGACGCAGGCTATGCCGACGCCAGACGCGAGCGCATGCCCGGCGACGCCTCCACGCGCTCCTATGCGCGGCTGATCCGCGACGATGGCGCCGTCATCCTGATGAACTCGCCGCGGCGGCCGGACGGGCCGGCGGTCTATGATGGCAAGTCATACAGCGGGGCGGTTCATCTGGCCGAGGATGTCAAGCCGTGGGTCGCCATCGCCAATGGCCTGCGCGCGCACGGATTCTCGGCGCCCGCGATTTTTCACGCCGACCTCGACGCCGGATTCCTGGTCACCGAGGATTTCGGAGCTGCCGGTTTTGTCGAAGGCGATCCACCGCGGCCCATCGTAGAGCGCTATCAGGCCGCCACCGATATGCTTGCGGCGCTGCATCGCGACCCCTTGCCTGAAATTCTTCCCCTGGGGCGGCAGATCAGTTACGCCATCCCCACCTTCGATACCGACGCGCTGCTGGTCGAGGCCGGATTGATGCTCGAATGGTATCTGCCGGATCGCGGGGTCGAGCCATCGGACGATACGCGCGCCGAATTCGTCGACATGTGGCGCGATCTCCTGAGCAAACCCGCCGCCGCGCCCAAAACCTGGGTGATTCGGGACTTTCATTCGCCTAATCTGATCTGGCTCGACCAACGGCTTGATATTTCGAGGGTGGGCATCATCGACTTCCAGGACGCGGTGCTGGGCCCCGCCGCATACGATCTGGCATCGCTGCTGCAGGATGCGCGGATCGACGTCCCCGAGCCGCTCGAACTCGCGCTGCTGTCGCGCTACGTCAAGGCGCGCCGCGACGATGACGCCAGCTTCGATCCTGCCGGTTTCACCGAACTTTATGCCATCATGTCTGCGCAGCGTAACACCCGGCTGCTCGGCACCTTCGCGCGGCTTAACCGGCGCGACGGCAAGCCGCAATATTTGCGCCATCAGACCCGGATCTGGGCCTATCTCAACCGTTCGCTGGCTCACCCGCTGCTGGTCCGGGCGCGGGCCTGGTATTCGGCCCACGTCCCGCCACCGCAATCGTAAATTTACCGCTTGTTAGCTATCCCCTTCTAATCTGCGGCGGGCCCTGCGCTGGAGCGGGGGTGGCAGCGTTGAGCGGGAGCAAGAACCATGGTGGCAGAACGGCGCAAGGGCGAACGCGTCGTATTCGAGCGCGGGATCGCCGCGCATATGATGGGCATCGACGGCACCTGGCGGCGCGATTGCACGATGGAAGACGTTTCCGAGACCGGCGCAAAATTGACCATCGAAGGCTCCGTCGAGGGGCTGCACCTGAAGGAATTCTTCCTGCTGCTGTCATCCACGGGCCTCGCCTACCGCCGCTGCGAGCTGTCCTGGGTCAACGGCGACCAGATCGGCGTCAATTTCCTCAAGCAGGGCGACCAGAAGAAAAAGACGGCACGGCGCGATGGGGCGCAGGCTGAAGCCTGAGTTCTTATCCTTGCCCCGTCGTACAGCCGTCATCTCGGACAACTATCGCAACACCAATGCGGTGCACAGATCGCCGTGATATGATCGGCGGCCCGTCAAACAACAGCCTGAGAATTTCTTGAAATGTCCGTTACTCCCTCCAAGGCCATGGTCCTTGCCGCCGGTCTCGGCGTGCGGATGCGCCCGCTGACCGACCGGATGCCGAAGCCCCTGGTGCGCGTGGCGGGCCGGGCGCTGCTCGATCATGCACTCGACAAACTCGGCGACGCCGGTGTGACCGAGGCGGTCGTCAACGTGCACTACCTGCCCGACCAGATCATCGAGCATACAGCCGCCCGCCAACGCCCCCGCGTCATCATCTCCGACGAGCGAGACCATGTGCTCGGCACCGGCGGCGGCGTCGTCAAGGCGCTGCCTCTGCTTGGCCATGCTCCGTTTTTCCACGTTAATGCCGACACCCTATGGATCGATGGCGTGCGGCCCAATTTGGCGCGGCTGGCCGAGGTCTTCGATCCCGAGCGAATGGACATCCTGCTGCTGATGGCGCCGACCACGAGCAGCATCGGTTATGGCGGACGCGGCGATTACGCGATGCTGCCCGATGGCGCGCTTCGCAAGCGCCGGGAGCATCAGGTGGTCCCGTTCGTCTATGCCGGCGCCGCGGTCATGTCGCCGTCTTTGTTCGCCGGTGCGCCATCCGGTGAATTTTCACTGACCAAATTGTTCGACCGCGCCAATGAGCAGGAGCGGCTGTTCGGCCTGCGGATGGACGGCGTCTGGATGCATGTCGGAACCCCCGACGCGGTTCCTGCGGCGGAAGAGGCCTTTTTCGCCAGCGTGGCGTGACCTTTTTCATCTTTTTTTCGTCGTTGCCGGGCATAGTCGTCTGCCTTGTGCAGACGACGTAAACTTGTCTGCACCCGGTGATCCGTCATATTCGCAAGAATCTTGTGAAGATAGATGGATACGCGGGTCAAGCCCGCGTATGACGAGTTAGAAGACGAATTAGAAATCGCACCCAAAATATGCCCATGCCATGATGCATCCTGACCCGCGAATCAGGAAGCCCATGCGCGTTTTCAGCGTTCCACTCTCCGCGCCGTTCTTGCGCACCGTCATCGCCGCGCTGGTCGACGGCAGGCTGGTCGACGGCTTCGAGCCGCGCCGACATCCGGCGGAGCTGGCGCGAGCGACGCTGTATTTGCCGACCCGGCGATCGGAACGCATGGCGCGGGAAATCTTTCTCGACGAGTTGAAGACCGACGCGGTTGTGCTGCCGCGCATCGTCGCACTCGGCGACATCGATGAAGACGAACTGGCATTCGCCGAGGAATCGGAATCCTACGGCGGCGCGGCGCCGCTGGAGATGCCGCCAAAACTCGCGGAAATCGATCGCCGGCTGACGCTGGCACGACTGGTCGCCGCCTGGGCCAAGAGCCCCGTCTCGGCGCCGCTGGTGGTCGGCGGGCCGGCATCGACGCTCGCATTGGCCGGTGATCTGGCGCGCCTGATGGACGACATGGTTACGCGAGGCGTCGGTTGGGACGCGCTCGACGGCCTGGTGCCGGAACAGCTCGACCGCTATTGGCAGCATTCGCTCGAATTCCTGCAGATCGCGCGGCAAGCGTGGCCGGCGCATCTTGCGGAAATCCGCAAGATCGAGCCGGCGGCGCGGCGCGACCTCTTGATCGAGGCGGAAGCCAAACGCCTCGCCGCGCATCATGACGGCCCTGTGATCGCCGCGGGCTCGACCGGCTCAATGCCGGCCACCGCGAAATTCCTCCATGTCGTCGCCGCGCTGCCGCAGGGCGCGGTAGTGCTGCCGGGGCTGGATACCGATCTCGACGACAATTCCTGGCAGCTGATCGGCGGCATCAGGGACACACAAGGCAAATTCACCACGCCACCAGCGTCGAACCATCCCCAGTTCGCGATGCATGCGCTGCTGCATCGCTTCGGCATCAAACGCGACGATGTCGAGATTCTCGGGGCGCCTGCGCCGCAGGGGCGCGATGTGCTGGTGTCCGAGGCAATGCGGCCCTCGAACGCGACCGCGCAATGGCATCGACGGCTGGCCCAGCCGGAGATCGTCGGGCGGATTTCCGCCGGCATGGCTGATCTCGCCGTGATCGAAGCTGATAATCCCGAGATGGAAGCGCTAGCGATTGCGGTCGCGATGCGCGAGGCGCGCCATTTGGACAAATCCGCGGCGCTGGTGACGCCGGATCGCGCGCTGGCGCGGCGCGTGACGGCGGCACTTGGCCGCTGGAATCTGCAATTCGACGATTCCGGCGGCGACGCGCTGATCGACACTTCAGCGGGAATCTTCGCGCGGCTCGCGGCGGAAGCAGTGGCGAACGGCCTGGAGCCGCCGACATTGCTGGCGCTATTGAAACATCCGCTGTGCCGGCTCGGTGGCGCCGAAGGCGCATTGACGGGTGCGGTCGCAACGCTTGAGCTGGCGTTGCTGCGCGGTACACGGCCGCAGCCAGGCAGCGGCGGCCTCGCGCGAGATTTTGCGCGTTTTCGCAGTGAACTTGGCAAACTAAGGCGACGCGAGACGTCGTCGCTGCACGCTTCGGAGCAAAGGGCCAGGCTGAGGGGTGAGGAGCTTGATCGGACGCAGTCGTTGATCGAGCAGTTGCAAAAGGCAATTGCGTCGCTTGATAGCCTCAGTTCCTCAAAACCCCATGATTTCACCGAACTTGCCGACCGCCATCGCGACATCCTGATGGAACTGTCGCGCGACCAGCATGGCGTCGCGGTCGTGTTCGATGGGCCCGAGGGCTCGGCGCTGGCCGCCGCGTTCGACGATCTGCCCGGCGAACGAACCCAAAGCGGCCTGATGGTCCAGCTCGGCGACTACATGGAAGTGTTTCAGATCGCGTTCGGCGACCGCATGGTGCGCCGGCCCGAGAACTCCACCGCGCATCTCCATATCTACGGCCAGTTGGAAGCGCGGCTGACCCAATCCGACCGCGTCATTCTTGGCGGCCTGGTGGAAGGCGTCTGGCCGCCGACGCCGCGGACAGACCCATGGCTGAGCCGGCCGATGCGCTATGAACTCGGCCTCGATCTGCCGGAGCGGCGCATCGGCCTCTCCGCGCACGACTTTGCGCAATTGCTCGGCGCCGAGGACGTCATCCTGAGCCACGCCGCGAAAGTCGGCGGCGCACCCGCCGTGGCGTCGCGCTTCCTGCACCGGCTGGAGGCGGTCGCGGGCGATCAGCGCTGGCAAGCCGCAAAGACGGCAGGCGAGAAATATGTCCGCTTTGCCGATGAGCTTGATCGGCCCGGCAAGATCGAGCCGATCCCGCAGCCCGCGCCAAAACCGCCGCGCGCCGCGCGACCCCTAAGGCTGTCGGTGACCGCGATCGAGGACTGGCTGCGCGATCCCTATACGATCTACGCCAAATATATTTTGAAACTGGACCCGCTCGATCCCGTCGATATGCCGCTGTCATCAGCCGATCGCGGTTCGGCGATCCATGATGCGCTGGGCGAATTCACGCAGACCTACTCCACCAAGCTCCCCGAGCATCCTGCGTTGGCCTTGCGCGTCATCGGCGAAAAACATTTCGCGCCGCTGATGGAGCGGCCGGAGGCGAAGGCGCTATGGTGGCCGCGCTTTCAACGCATCGCCGCGTGGTTTGCGGATTGGGAAATTGCGCGACGCGGCCATGTCGGTTCACTCGAGGCCGAGATCCGGGGTGAAATCCCGATCCGGCTCGACAATGAGCGCGCTTTTGTCCTGTCGGCGCGCGCCGACCGGATCGAACGGCGCCATGACGGCACGTTTGCCATTCTCGACTACAAGACCGGGCAACCGCCGACCGGCAAACAGGTGCGGATGGGGCTGTCGCCACAGCTCACGCTGGAGGCGGCGATCTTAAGGGAAGGCGGCTTCGCCTGTATCCCCGCTGGCAGTTCGGTCGGCGACCTCGTCTATGTCAGGCTCAGCGGCAACAATCCGCCGGGCGAGCAACGCGTGCTGGAGCTGAAGATCAACAAGAGCGATACGCCGCAGCCGCCCGATGTCGCCGCCGATGAAGCGAGACGAAAGTTGGAGGCGCTGATCCGCGCCTTCGAGGACGAAGGCCAGGCCTATACCTCGCTCAATCTGTCGATGTGGTCGAACCGCTACGGCACTTACGACGACCTCGCTCGCATCAAGGAATGGTCGGCGGCCGGCGGCTTGGGGATCGAAGAATGGTAGGCGCGCCGCGGCAAATCCCCGAGGCTGTCCGCGCCACGCAGGCGCGCGCGTCCGATCCCGCGGCTTCCGCGTTCGTTTCCGCCAATGCCGGCTCGGGCAAGACCCACGTGCTGGTGCAGCGCGTGATCAGGCTATTGCTCAATGGCGTGCCGCCCGAGAAAATCCTCTGCATCACCTTCACCAAGGCCGCGGCGGCCAATATGGCCGAGCGGGTGTTCACCACGCTCGGCCACTGGGTCACGCTCGACGACGAGGCGCTCGATGCCGCGATCCGGGATGCGGGCATCGCCCGCGCCGACGCCATCTTGCGCATGCGCGCCCGCGAGTTGTTCGCCTGCGCGCTGGAAACGCCCGGCGGATTGAAGGTGCAGACCATCCACGCGTTGTGCACCCGGCTGCTGCAGCAATTTCCGTTCGAGGCCAATGTGCCGGCGCGTTTCACGGTGCTCGACGAGCGCGACCAGAACGAGATGATGGAGCGCGCCAATCTCGCGGTGCTGCTCGACGCCGCCCGCGATCCCCAAAGCGCGGCGGGACGCGCACTCAACATCGCCATGGCCAGTGCCGCCGATGTTACCTTCAAGGATGTCGTGCGCGAGGCTTGCCTCAGCCGCGATCACTTCATGGCCTGGACCGACCACGCCGGCAGCGCCGATGCCGCGGCGGCGCAGCTGTCGGCGGCGCTTGGCGTCGATCCCGCCGACCGTATCGAAGACGTCGAGCGCGAGATTGTCGACGGGCCGCATCTGCCGAGATCGCAATGGGAAGCAGTCGCCCTTGCCCTTGAAACAAGCAGCAAGTCCGATCAGGACCAGGCAGCCCGGCTGCGCCAGGCGCTCGACCTGATCGGCAGCGCGCAGGTGGACGACTATCTCGGCCTGTTCCTCACCGATGAGCGCAGCCCGCGCAAAACCGTGGTGACAAAGAAATTCAGCGACAATAATCCGGCCACCGCGCGCTTGTTCGATCGGGAATCCGGCCGCATCGGTCCCCTGATCGAGCGGCGCCGCGCGGTCACGGTCCGGGACCGGACGCAGGCGCTGCTGCAGATCGCAACCGCCGCCGCGGCAAATTACCGGCGCGAAAAACAACAGCGCGGCCTGCTCGACTACGACGATTTGATCGACAAGACGCTGGCGATGCTGGACCGGATTTCCTCCGGCTGGGTGCATTACAAGCTCGATCGTGGCGTCGATCACGTGCTGATCGACGAGGCTCAGGACACGAGCCCGCGGCAATGGGACATCGTCGCGCATGTCATCTCCGAATTCACCTCGGGCGCAGGCGCGCGCGGTGGCGTCACGCGGACGATCTTTGCGGTCGGCGACGAGAAGCAGTCGATCTTTTCGTTCCAGGGCGCGGCACCGCGTGAATTCGATACCCGCCGCAGAGGGCTGGAGCGGAAGTTCATCGATGCCGGCCTGAAATTCGATCCTGTCACCTTCACCTACTCGTTTCGCTCAGGGCCCGCGATCCTGCAATCGGTCGATCATGTGTTCCGCGAACAAGCGATCTATCGCAGTATCCATTCCGTCGAGATCGGATACCCGATCCACAACTTCCTTCCCGACGCCGGCCCGAGCCTGATCGAGCTGTGGGAATTGCAGCTGCCGGACAAGAAGGAGGACATGGAGGGCTGGCGTGCGCCGTTCGACGGGGTTTCGGCGACCAGTCCGGAAGTAAAACTCGCCAAGCGCATTCAGGCCGAGATCAAATCACTGGTCGAAAGCGGCAGCATGACCGGCCCGGCCGGCGATCGCCGCGCCCTTCGTTACGGCGACGTGCTGGTGCTGGTGCGGCGGCGCGGCAACGCCTTCGACGCGGTGATCCAGGCCTTGAAGCACGCCAGTATCCCGGTCGCCGGCGCGGACCGCCTCAAATTGACCGAGCACATCGCGATCATCGACCTGATGAATCTGGCCGACGCGCTATTGTTGCCGCAGGACGATCTGGCGCTCGCGGTGGCGCTGAAAAGTCCATTGTTCGGCCTCACCGAGGACGATCTGTTCAAACTGGCGTGGGAGCGCAAGGGATCGTTGCGCGATTCCTTGAACCGTCATGCCGCGACGGACGCAAAATTCGAAGCCGTGCTACGCCGCATCCACGCCTGCGAGGCGCGCGCGCTGCAGGAGACGCCATTTGCGTTTTATGCCTGGCTGCTCGGCGGCGACGGCGGCCGGGCGCGAATCCTGCGACGGCTCGGGCATGAGGCCAACGACGCGCTCGACGAATTCCTCGAGCTTGCTTTGGGCTATGAGCACAAGGCCCCCGCCTCATTGCAGGGTTTCATGGCGTGGTTGCGCACGGCCGACCTCGAGGTGAAGCGCGACATGGAAATCTCCCGCGACGAAGTCCGGGTCATGACCGTGCACGGCGCCAAGGGGCTGGAAGCGTCGGTGGTGTTTCTGGTCGATACCACGACCTCGCCCAAGGATACCCATCGCCCCAAGCTGATCCACCTGCCGCGCGCCAATCTGGCACCTCACATGCCTGGGATCGTGGTCTGGGCCGGCAAAAAGGCCGATGATCCCGCCGAGGTCGCGGCGGCGCGTGCGGCCATGCTGGATGAGACCGAGGACGAATACCGCCGCCTGCTCTATGTGGCGATGACCCGGGCGGCCGACCGTCTGATCGTCGGCGGCTGCTTGCCGGGCAACATGAATTCGGTACGCCCATTCTCCTGGTACGACCTGATCGTCAAGGGGCTCGGCAATTCCGGATTGCACGAGCAGAACATCGAGACCCCGGACGGCGTGGTGAAGCGCTATTCAAAGGGAGAGGATGTCACGATCGCCGCGGGCGCCGTCAGCGCTGCGGCGGCGACCGCCCCGATTGCGTTGCCGGCATGGTTGCGCGGTAGCGCTCCTGCAGAACCGGCCGCCGACAGCCTGCTGCGCCCATCCGATGCCGCCGCAGGGAACGAAGGCCACGGCATCCGAACCGGCGAATCGGTGCGAGAGCGCGCCCGGGCCCTGTTGCGCGGCACGCTGGTGCACCGCCTGCTGCAATCGCTGCCGGATGTCGCCGCCGGACGCCGCCACGACGCGGCGCTTAAATATCTGGCCCGCAACGCCCAAGCCTGGACCGATGGCGACCGGGAGGCGCTCGCCTCGGGGGTACTCGCCCTGCTTGAGGACCCGCGTTTCGCGCCGGTATTCGCGCCGGGCAGCCGCGCCGAAGTCTCGATCGCGGGACGGCTGGACCGGCCGGGACGGCCGCCCGCTTTGGTCTCGGGGCAGCTCGACCGCCTGGTGGTGACGCCGGACGAGGTCCTGATCGTCGATTACAAGACCAACCGCGCCCCGCCGAAGCTTCTGGCCGAGGTGCCGTCCGCCTATGTCCGCCAGCTCGCGCTGTACCGCGCGGTGTTAAGGAAGCTTTATCCCCAGCTACCGGTCCGCACAGCACTGCTTTGGACCGAAACGCCCGAATTGATGGAGATTTCTGCTCCTGCGCTGGACGCGCAGCTCGCATCCATCATGTCGGCGTGACCAAGCTTGACCCGGCAACGCCGCGTTCATACGTTGGCTGCATGATCCCGGCGGCGATTCTCAAAAGCCGCAAGCTTTCCCGAACTGAACGAGGTATTTCCATGTCCGTTGGCAAGGTTTCTGACGCCGATTTCGAAGCCGAAGTGCTCAAGGCAACCGGCCCGGTCGTGGTCGATTTCTGGGCCGAATGGTGCGGCCCCTGCCGCATGATCGCACCGGCACTCGACGAGATTTCCGGCACGATGGGCGACAAGGTCAAGATCGTGAAGCTCAACGTCGACGAGAGCCCGAAGACGGCCTCCAAATACGGCGTGATGTCGATCCCGACCCTGATGATATTCAAGGGCGGCGAGATGGCCTCCCGCCAGGTCGGCGCCGCGCCCAAGCAGAAGTTGCAGCAGTGGATTACCGCTGCGGTGTGATCAACGCGCCATCATAAATTTCTAGAAGCGGCCGGCGAATAGCCGGCCGTTTTGTTTTGTGCTCTCACGAATCCACCAGGATTATCGCTTGAGGAACGTATTACGAAAGGCCTCCATATGGGAGCAAATCGAGCGTCGCGTTTAAGGTCGTAGCGCCGGCCCTGCCGCCGGGGCTTTTTATCTATCGGTCCTAAGATAACTCAGCCCAATGGTCAGTCGCATCCGCGCGTTCGGTTTCGTCAATGCAAACTCGCCTGCAACGAAGTCGAGAGCGCTCTTGAGCCTCTTCGCTGCCTGAGGTTCGCCACAACGTAACCATATGCGACTGAGCTTCCGAAACCGCTTTTTCTGACCGTCCGGTATTCGGGGCGAGATGACTTCAAAGTCACCGTCGAAGCTTACGAGGATCGCATCTAGCTCTTGTGAGACCGTTGCGACCACCGGGTCCGGCGATCCTGGCGGAACGTAATCCCGAATGAACTCTGCCTTGTGACCCTGCTCATTGAGCATGTCGGCCACGTCCTGAGGCACGTTTTCATCCAGCATGAAATACATTGGTCACAAGTATGACCAATTACCCGCTCCGGGCGAGTCCTTCTTCGTGAACAAGCGCGGCTTGCACGTCTTTCACCGTCAGGGTCGGGTACTGTTTGAGGATTTGTTGGATCGAATACCCGGTCTCTTTGAAGCGTCGGATGGCCGCCGTAGGAATACGCGTGCCGGCAACCACCGTTGAATTTCTAACGACGTGTTTGTGGCGCTCGATGTGACCGAGTTGACTGTCGTTTCTTTTCTTCAGCTCTTGTACGCGCGACTCAACGTCATTGATTACGTCGATCACGGGCACCATCGCAAGCTGACCGTCCCACACGCCTTCAACCTCATTGGATTTGGGGCGGCGGAAATACACTTGGCGCTTGAGCACGTAGAGCTTTACTTCCGCCCAGTGGCCATAACCGCGTTTAATTAGTTCCTGCGCGACCTTGCGAAGTTGCTGAAGCGATATTCGATAGTCCTTCATAAGCACAGCAATGGTGCGGAGGCCAACAACGTCTTGGAAAGAGTAGACCCGACTGTACGGCGCATGGCGATCTTCATATGCGTAGCGAGGCGCAAAAAAGCCAGCACGATCCCACGACTTAAGCTGACCCTTGGTCAACCCAGTCAGGCGTTCGACGTGGTCCTCGCTAAAGGCCGCTATGAGGGTGTTCCGGCTCATGCTCGTTATACCGTATGCCTAAGTCGCGTGGTCGGAAAGAGGCACTTTGGACGCACCATAGCTCATCATACGACGCTTTCTGAGACCTTAAGGTCGATGTGTTGCCGGAATTTGTGGCTCCGGAAGAAGCCGCGGACGCTCCGGCGGCCACTTTGTGACATGCACATTAAGGGGATAATCCCCTGATCCACCCCGTCGCCAGCGCCGACGCCAGCTCGCCCTGGCCATTGCGGCGCGCCAGGGCCGCCATCGCCTGGTGATTGTAGGGCACGTGGCGGAAGGTTACGCGCCAGGCGCTATCGGCGAACTCCAGGATCGCGTAGCGCTCGTCCGGCGTGCCGGCCTCGATGACATGCGGATAAGGATGGGTGTCGCGATAGCCGGGTGAGCCGACGCTGCCGGGATTGACGACCATCCGCCCGTCGCCAAGTCTTGCAGCGCGCGCGACGTGGGTGTGGCCGCAGAGGATGAGCCGCTGCACGATACCCCCGGCGGCCTGCTCGATCGCTTCCAGCGACGACATCCGCACCGTGCCGTCGGGCAAAACGGTTTCCAGCCAATAGACCTGATCGCTGGCGGGCGTCGCGTGACAGACAAAGACCTGATCGCGGAACACAAGCGTTGGCGGCACCGCGCGCAGCCAGTCGAGATGCGCAGCATCGAGTTGCGCGTGCGCGGGCCGGTCCCACGATCCCATCTTCTCAGGGACCCGGTCGATCAGATAGCGGTCGTGATTGCCGAGCACGTGAACGGCATCGAGCGCCATCAGCGCGTCCATCGTCCGCCGCGCATCGAGCGGTCCGCTCGCCATGTCGCCGAGGTTGACGATGTCATCGATGCCTTGCGCGCGGATGTCGGCAATGACCGCTTCCAGCGCGAGGTAGTTTCCGTGCACATCGGCAATCGCGGCAAAGCGCATCGTCATTCCAGTCATTGTCCCGGCGAACGTGCCCCGGATGCTGCGCAGCGCGCTCTCGGCGATGCATAGCATGGTCCGGACGGTGCGCTGCTGATCCGGGGTCCATGGATCCCGGCTCTGCGGAGTGTCACTTCGTGCCGCACCGCGTCCGGGACAAGCCTATCCCGGCGGCGTGCCGTTGGCGGCGAGCACATGGCCAGCGAGATACAGCGAACCCGTGATCAGGATACGCGGCGGCACTTCATAGGCCAGGCGGGCGAGCAAGCGCAACGCCGCTTCGACGGTGTCTGCGATTTCCACGCGCATGCCGAACGCGCGCGCGGCATCGACCAGACGATCCGGCGGCATCGCGTTGCCGCGATCGGGTATCGGTACCGCAATGATGTGGCGCGTCAGTCCGGCGAAATTGGCAAGAAACGCGTTCGCATCCTTGTTGGCCATCATCCCGACGATGGCCACCAGCGGACGCGATACCCGCTCTTCGAGATCGCCCAGCGCCGCCGCGGCGACGCGCCCGCCCTCGGCATTGTGTCCGCCATCGAGCCAGACCTCGGATCCCGGCGGCGCCTGATCCACCAGCGCCCCCGACGCCAGCCGCTGCATCCGCGCCGGCCATTCGGCGTTGACGATGCCGGCTTCGAACGCCGCCGGCTCGATCCTGAACGCCTGGATCGCGCGCAGCGTCGCAATGGCGAGGCCGGCATTATCGAACTGATGCCGGCCGAACAGTTTTGGCGCCGCCAGGTCCATCAGGCCGCGATCGTCCTGATAGACCAGGCGGCCGCACTCGACATTGACGTGCCATTGCTGCCCCGCCGCAAGCAGCGGCGCGTGGGTGCGCCTGGCCTGCGCCTCGATCACGGCCATCGCCGCGGGCTGCTGCTCCGCGCAAATCACCGGCACGTGGTGCTTGATGATGGCGGCCTTCTCGCCGGCGATCGCCGTCAGGCTCTCGCCAAGAAACTCGGTATGATCCATGCTGACCGGCGCGATGACGCTCGCCAGCGGCGCGTCGATCACATTGGTGGCGTCGAGCCGCCCGCCGAGACCGACCTCCAGCAGCACCACATCGGCCGGATGCTGCGCGAACAGAAAAAATGCCGCCGCGGTTTGAACCTCAAAAATGGTGATCGGCGCGCCCGCATTGGCCCGCTCGCAATGTTCGAGCGCGCCACTCAATTCGTCATCGCCGACAAGGGACCCGCCACCCGCCCGCGCGATGCGAAAACATTCGTTGATCCGCACCAGATAGGGCGAGGTATAGACATGAACGCGCAAGCCCGCCGCCTCCAGGATCGCGCGCAAATAGGCGATCGTCGAACCCTTGCCATTGGTGCCGGCAACGTGGATGACCGGCGGCAGGCTGCGTTCGGGATGGTCGAGCCGCTCCAACAGCCGCTGCATCCGCTCCAGATCGAGATCGATGCGCTGGGGATGCAGGGCGGACAGCCGTGCCATCAGTTCGCCGAGCAGCGGCGATGGTTTGGCCGCCGGCGCGTTCACGCGTGCGGTGCTGACGGCGCGGCTTCCGCGCTCGATACGATCTCGGCCGGAATGACGATCTGCGGCGCAGGTTTTGCGGCGGGTTCCAGCGCCGGCGACTTCGTCAGCAGACGGCACAGCCGCGCCAGCGTCGGGCGCAGATCATGCCGATGCACCACCATGTCGACCATGCCGTGATCCTTCAGGTATTCCGCACGCTGGAACCCTTCCGGCAATTTCTCGCGGATGGTCTGTTCGATCACGCGCGCGCCGGCAAATCCAATGAGCGCGCCGGGCTCGGCGATCTGCACGTCGCCCAGCATGGCATAGGAGGCGGTGACGCCGCCGGTGGTCGGATTGGTCAGCACCACGATATAGGGCTGTTTGGTCTCGCGCAGCATCTGCACGCCGACGGTGGTGCGCGGCATCTGCATCAGCGACAGGATGCCCTCCTGCATCCGCGCGCCGCCGGAAGCTGCGAATACGATGAACGGTGTTTTCTTTTCGACCGCGAGTTCAAGCCCGCGCACGATCGCCTCGCCGGCCGCCATGCCGAGCGAGCCGCCCATGAAATCGAAATCCTGCACCGCGATCACGACCGCAGCGCCCTCAAGCTTGCCATAGCCGACCTTGATGGCGTCGTTCAGCCCGGTCCTGGCGCGGGCATCCTTGATGCGGTCGGCATACCGGCGCTCGTCGCGGAATTTTAGGGGATCGGCGGTCACCTCGGGCAACGCCACGTCGTACCAGGTCTCGTTGTCGAAGATCGATTTCAGCCGCGCCACCGCGCCCATGCGCATATGGTAGTTCGAGCCGGGAATGACGAACTGGTTGGCCTCGACATCCTTGTAGAACACGAGCTGCCCGGAATCGGGGCACTTGATCCACAGGTTCTCCGGCGTCTCGCGACGCAGGATGTTGCGGATCTTTGGTCGGACGACGTTGGTGAGCCAATTCATGCTTCGCTCCGAAATGCGATCAATACGCATTTACTCCATTTATCCGCAACGCGTTTTCTTCACGCGAACCGGTACCCACTTCGCTCGAAAACGCTACCCTGGAATATATGGCGGCTGGGCCGAAGCCCGGCAAGCGGCTATCTCCCCCGCAATTGTGGCTTATTCCGCAGCCTGTCTGGCGCCACGCACACCTTGCGCCAGCGAGGCCACGAGATCGGCCACCGCGCCGACGGTCTTCGCCGTGGCGCGGCCTTCGGCGCCGAGGCTGCCGCGCAGGGCGTCGACCAGGGCGGTGCCGACCACCGCGCCGTCGGCCTTCCCGGCGATTGCGCCTGCACCTTCCGGGGTCCGGATGCCGAAGCCGACACAGACAGGCAATTTGGTGTGCCGCTTGATGCGGGAAACCGCCTCGCCGACCACGGCGGTATCCGCGGCGGCGCTGCCGGTGATCCCGGTAATGGAGACGTAATAGACAAAGCCTGAGGTGTTGGCGAGCACCGCCGGCAGCCTCTTGTCGTCGGTGGTCGGCGTCGCCAGCCGGATAAAATTGAGCCCGGCCTTCATCGCCGGCAGGCACAATTCGGTGTCTTCTTCCGGCGGCAGATCGACGATGATCAGCCCATCGACGCCTGCGGATTTGGCGTCGGCGAGAAATTTGTCGACGCCGTAGATGTAGATCGGATTGTAGTAGCCCATCAGCACCAGCGGCGTCGTGTCATCGCCTTTGCGGAAGGCGCGGACCATATCGAGCGTCTTGCTCAGGGTCATGCCGGCCTTGAGCGCGCGTAATCCCGCCGCCTGAATCGAGGGACCGTCCGCCATCGGATCGGTAAAGGGCATGCCGATCTCGATGATGTCGGCGCCGGCATTCGGCAGCGCCTTGATGATGTCGAGCGAGGTCGCGGGATCGGGATCGCCGGCCATCAGGAAGGTGACGAAGGCCGAGCGGCCCTGCTTTTTCAGCTCAGCAAAGCGTGTGTCGATGCGGGTGGTCATTGGCGGATCCCGCACGCGCACTGCGCTTTCTCGTCGTGCGGAGAGAGGCCTCCACTCCAGCCCTCCCCCGCAAGCGGGAGAGGGGGTGGACTTTGCCGAGTCGATGGCCTGTTCAAAGCAACACGACGCAGAAGTCGATGACATGTGATCGAGTCTCGTGCGTCAACGTCGGTCGGTCCCCTCTCCCGCTTGCGGGGGAGGGCCGGGGTGGGCGCGCCGCACGACGGAAGCAAGCGAGTTAGCACCATCACTTCTTCTTCCCCCGCAAGATGTCCGCGACCTGCGGGATGTCCTTGTCGCCGCGGCCGGAGAGGTTGACCACCATCAGATGATCCTTCGGCCGCTGCGGCGCGAGTTCCATCACCTTGGCGATGGCGTGGGCAGGCTCCAGCGCCGGGATGATGCCCTCCAGCCGCGACAGCAGTTGAAACGCCGCCAACGCTTCGTTGTCGGTCGCCGACAAATATTTCACCCGCCCGGTTTCATGCAGCCAGGAATGTTCCGGGCCGATGCCGGGATAATCAAGCCCCGCCGAAATCGAATGCGCGTCCTGAATCTGGCCGTCGTCGTTCATCAAGAGATAGGTACGGTTGCCGTGCAGCACGCCGGGGCGGCCGCCGGCGATCGACGCCGCATGCAACTGCGTCAGGCCATGGCCCGCGGCCTCGACGCCGAAAATCTCGATGCCGGGATCATCGAGGAACGGATGGAACAGTCCCATCGCATTGGAGCCGCCGCCGATACAGGCGATCAGCGAGTCCGGCAGGCGGCCTTCGGCCTCCTGCATTTGCGCCCGGGTCTCGACGCCGATCACGGACTGGAACTCGCGCACCATCATGGGATAGGGATGCGGGCCGGCGACGGTGCCGATGCAGTAAAACGTGTTGTGCACATTGGTGACCCAGTCGCGCAGCGCGTCGTTCATCGCATCCTTCAGCGTGCGCGAACCCGACTGCACCGGAATAACCCTGGCGCCCAGCATCTCCATGCGGATGACGTTGGGCTGCTGCCGCTCGACATCGACGGCGCCCATATAGACGACACACTCAAGCCCGAACCGCGCGCACAGGGTCGCGGTGGCGACCCCATGCTGGCCGGCGCCGGTCTCGGCGATGATGCGCTTCTTGCCCATGCGCCGCGCCACCATGATCTGGCCGAGCACATTGTTGACCTTGTGCGAACCGGTGTGGTTGAGTTCCTCGCGCTTGAAATAGACCTTTGCGCCGCCGAGATGCTCGGTCAGGCGCTCGGCGAGATAGAGCGGCGACGGCCGGCCGACATAATCCCTGAGGTAGCCGTTCATTTCGGCCTGGAACGCCGGATCGGCCTTGGCGTCGGCATAGGCCTTTTCCAGATCGAGGATCAGCGGCATCAGGGTTTCCGCGACAAAGCGCCCACCGAAAATGCCGAAATGGCCACGCTCGTCGGGACCGCTGCGGAAGGAGTTGGGCAGGTTTGAGTTCATCGAACCATCAATTCTTCTCGACGCATCGTGACGCCGCCTCTGCTCCCTCGTCCCGTCCTTGCGGGGAGAGGGTTGGGGTGAGGGGCTCCTCTTGTTCGATCACATGGACCCCTCACCCGCCCGCGCGATGCGCGGTCGACCTCTCCCCGTAAACGGGGAGAGCTGAAGTAGGGTCGCTTGCGCGTGCGGCGCGGATGAAGGCGCGGATCATGTCGGGATCCTTGACGCCGGGCGCGCGCTCCACCCCTGAGGAAACATCGACGCCGCCGGCGCGGGTGACACGAACGGCCTCCGCGACGTTTGCAGCAGTGAGGCCACCCGAGACCATGAACGGCGGCTTGAGATCGAGATTCTCCAGCACATGCCAGTCGAACACCGCACCAAGGCCGCCGGGACGGCTGGCTTCCCTGGGCGCGCAGGCATCGAACAGGATGCGGTCGGCCACCGCGGCGTAACCGGGCAGGCCCGCGAGATCGGCCGCTGTCTCCACCGCGATCACCTTCATGACCGGCAATCCGAATGCCTGCTTGATGTCGCGGAGCCGCGCCACGGTTTCCTTGCCGTGCAATTGCAGGATATCGGGCTGCAGCGCCTCGACGATATTGCCGAGCGTGGCGTCGTCGGCATCGACCGTAAGCGCGACTTTTGCCGCGCGGCGCTTGACCTGCCGGCCGAGATCGCGCGCCATCTCAAGGCCGAGATGACGGGGCGAGGGCGGAAAGAACACGAACCCGACCATGTCAGCGCCGGTATCCAGCGCAACGTCGAGCGTCTCAGGCGTGGACAGGCCGCAGATTTTGACGATCAGGGACATGTTTCAGGGCACGGGTCATGGCAGGTGACAAATAAGAAAAGCAGTGTGACGTGAGCCGCGTTCTACAACGTCGCGCCCTGCTTGTCTCGCCTGCTGGCTTCATAAAGGCCGCCCTGGGAGGGGGCCGGAAGGCGCTGCGGATCATACCGTGAGGGCGAATGGCCGCCCACGCGCAAATCCGCCAGTTGCGCCCGCGCCTGCCGCGCATCGGCCTCGTGCAGGCGCGCGGCGCGACGCCAGCGGCGCTGTCGGAACCAGGTCGCGGAACCACCCGCCACCACACCCGCGATCGCGACCGCGATGATGACGACAAATAGCGGCAGAGTGAACCCGACCGCCGGGTCGCTTGAATTGAAGGGATCGAACGACACCGTCACCGGATGGCGGTTGGCGACCGCGAAGACGACAAAAATCACACCCAGCGGAATCAGTACCAAGCCAGTTAAAAACTTGCGCATGACCATCTCTCGCGGTGATGGAGGCCGGCGGGTGCGCATTCCGGAAAAGCGAACCGATTTTACGGCCCGGATACGCTGGGATCCGAAACGTTTACGCGCCGGCCTCGGATGCCCCGCCTTCGCGGTTCAGACGTTCGCGCATTTCCTTGCCGGTTTTGAAGAACGGCACGCTCTTCTGATCCACCGGCACATGCGCCCCGGTGCGCGGATTGCGGCCGGCGCGGGCCGGACGATGCTTTACCGAAAATGCGCCGAAACCGCGCAGCTCGACCCGATCGCCCCGCGCCAGTGCCGCGACGATCTCATCGAGGATCGCGTTGACGATGTTCTCCACATCCCGCTGATAGAGATGCGGGTTGTGCTCGGCGATACGCTGGACGAGTTCGGATTTGATCATCGAGGCTGGGATCCGGCAATGTGCTGATATCCATTTCCGTGAAAATGCCCTGCACTGTCAAGACGCTAAATGAAATTGCGCGCCGCGAAAACGGGTGACAAGTGGGCCGGTTGGGGATTGCGGTACTACGCCGCAATGCGGGAGAACCGCGCCGGAACCGGATTTATGGCGTTCAGTTGGACCCGGCGGGATACCAAAGCGCCAGCATGCCTTCGAGACCGAGACGATCGACCGCCTGCGCGACGCCGCCCTGTTCGACTTGCCGCGCAATCGCGCTCAGGCCGAGCGCGTCGAGCGTCATGGACGCCGCCGCTCGCAGAAAGGTCAGGTCGCCGAACCGCGGCGACAGCGGGAAATCGCGCACCGGCAGATCGCTCTTGATGTTTTTCTGCGCGACCAGCCACGCAACGGCGGTCTTCTCGTCGCCGAGCTGATCGATCAGCTTGAGGTCGACCGCCTGACGGCCGGTGAAGACCCGTCCGTCCGCGACTTGTTCGAGCAGCGCATCGTCCATGCCGCGCCGCTCCTTCACAAGGCCGCGAAACCACGCATAGGAATCCTTCACCAGCGCCTCGAGCGCCGCGCGCGCTTCCGGACTGGTCGGCTCAAAGCCATTGGGCGCGGCTTTCAACGGCGAGGACTTCACTTCCTCGACCTTGACGCCGACGGTTTTCAATAATTCGCCGAAATTTGGAAACTGAAACAGCACGCCGATCGAACCGACCAGCGAACTTTGCTGGGCGACGATATGATCGGCCGCGAT
>WNFW01001078.1_pt1 | contig 22926 bp, 25 predicted proteins | sample 5400131 | NCBI WGS metagenome assembly WNFW01 (sample SAMN13153362, study PRJNA577476) | soil metagenome | isolation source: 20 cm soil or saprolite under grassland replicate 1 | place: USA:California | collected 2016-06-15 | reverse complement strand
ATCCGGCGTGAAGTGCTCTTTCGAACCATCGACCGCAGGCGGGCCGTTCGGTAACGCGCCGGCGATCACTCGCTGCGGCGAGCCGGTGCAACTTCAGCTGTCGAAAGGTTTTGCGTGTCATCGCACCGAAGCGCCCGTCATTGGGCAGGGCCCATGGGCGTCTTATGGATTGCGCGATGATGGATTACTGCCGCTGATTTGCCCGACGTGTCAAATATTTTCGCGTCATCGCTCAAGGCATGTCAGCGACTACCTGCTACTTTGCATGGGGTTGTTTTCCATATTTCAGTTGGGATGTTCACTGTGAGACGCCCGCGGCGCCTGTCATCGGGCCGCGCTACGCGCGGACCTGTTGGCGGGCTCCTCAGGACAAGGTCCACCGATAGGATTGGTTTCATGGAAGCGATCGTCTAGTGAGCCATCATGCGTTGCGGCAACCAGGTCGCCAGCAGCGGAAATGTGATCAGAATGACCAGCCGAATGAGGTCGGTGGCCACGAACGGTATCACGCCTCGGAAAATCGTCGCAAACGACACGTCCTTGACCACGCTCTTGATCACGAACACGTTCATTCCGACCGGCGGATGAATGAGGCCAAGCTCCACCGTCATCACGATGATCACGCCGAACCAGATCGGGTCGAAGCCGAGATGGCTGATCACGGGAAAGATGATCGGCACCGTCAGGATGATCATGGCCATCGCGTCCATCAGGCAGCCGAGCACCAGATACATCACCATGATAAGGGCGAGCACGCCGTAGCTGCCGAGACCGAGGCCGGTGAGAAATTCCGTCACCTTTTGCGGGGTCTGCGTCACCGTGAGGAAATATCCAAAGATCAGCGCGCCGATCAGCACTGTAAATACAGCGGCAGCGGTGCGGGTCGCCTGCAGCAGCGAGTTAAGAATCTTGTCCTTGTCCAGCCTTCCGGTGAGCACGCCGATCAGGAACGCGCCAGTGGCGCCGACGCCGCCCGCTTCGGTCGGCGTGAAGCGCGGCAGGAACGGCAGCCCGTAAAGCCCGCCGATGACAAACACGAACAGCAGCACCGGCGCCCAAATATTTTTCAGGCCCGCGAACCGCTCGCGCCAGGTGGTTTGCGGACCGGTGGGCAGGAAGCCCGGCCGCAAATAGCCGATCAGCGCGATCGTGATCATGTACATCGTCATGGCGAGGATGCCGGGAACGATGCCGGCGATGAACAGCTTGCCGATGTCCTGCTCGGTGATGATGCCGTACACCGCCAGCACGGTCGACGGCGGCAGCATGGCGCCCAGCGTGCCGCCGGCCGCGATCACGCCGGTGGCGAAGGACTGCGGATAGCCGAACCGCCGCATTTCCGGATAGGCCACGGCCGAAAACGTCGCGGCGGTCGCCACCGACGAGCCGCAGATGGCGGCGAAGCCGCCGCAGGCCGCGACCGTGGCAATCCCCAGCCCGCCGCGCAAATGTCCGACAAAGCCGTTGGCGGCGCGGAACAGTTCGCGGCTCATGCCGGAATTGCTGACGAAGGTTCCCATCAGCAGGAACATCGGAATCACGCCGAAAGTATAGTCGGTCACCGTGCGCATCGAGGTCTGGCCGACCAGTTTGAGCGCCGGCGTGCCGCCGACCAGATAGCCGAAGCCCGAGACGCCGACGAGACCCATCGCCATGCCCACCGGGACGCGCAGCAGCATCAGCGCGAACAGCGCGACGAACCCCAGGATAGCGACCGCGTCGGTGCTCATCGCCACCTACTCCACGGTCTTGATATCGGGATCGTGCATCAGATCCGGATAGAAAATCAGGCGGTAGGTGCGGATCGCGATCAACAGCACCGCGGAGACGTCGCCGGCCCACGCGATCGCGAAAAACGGCCAGGTCGGCATGTGCATGTCGAAGGTAAGGACATTGTCATTGTAGGTGCCGCGCACCTTGTCGAACAGTGTCCAGGTCTGAACTGTCACGACAAACAAAAGCACCAGCGTCGCGAACACGTCGATCATGCGCTGATATTTCGGACCGACATTGGCCCAGATCAGGTCAACCGTGATGTGTCCGCCGCGATAGCTGGTGGCGGCGATGCCCCAGAAAATCAGGATACCAAGCAGCATGCGCCCGATGTCGAAGGAATCCGGGATCGCATAGTTGAGGGTATTGCGTAACAAGACCGCGATGAAAATGTTGGCGGCGACGATACCGACAAATCCGGCCGCAATCCATTCGATCGTGTCGATGAAACGGTCCATAGACGCGCGATTCATGTGCGCTCCACACTCAGGCGGCTGCAGGAAAATGCGGCGGCCGGGAGATTCCAGCCGCCGCATCGATACGTGAAACGATCGTTACTGCGTCAAGGCGTTATATTTGGCGAGCGCGGCGCGCAATTCGGTCATCGCCGCGTCCGGGTCGGCGCCGGTCTTCTTGGCGCCTTCGGCCCAGGTCTTGACCAGCGGCTCGGACGCCTTTTTCCACAGCGCCATCTGGTCCTGCGTCAGTTTATAGACTTCGTGATCAGACTCGGCCTTCACCTTGTCGAGGCCGGCGTCCTCAAACTTGCCCCAGGGTTCGCCGACGCGGCCGGCGGCCTCGGTATTGCAGTTGTTGTCGATCGCCTTTTTCTGCCGGTCGGACATCTCGTTGTATTTGTCCTTGTTCATCACGAAGGCAAATGTCGTGACATAGAGCGGCGCGTCCATGTCGTATTTCGTCACCTTGTCGATACCGAACAGCACCAGCGATCCCCACGGGAAGGTAACCGCGTCGGCGACGCCGCGCTCGATGATGTCGCGGACTTCCGGCGCCGAGGACTGCACGTTGGTGCCGCCGAGCTGCGTCACGAAATTCGCCATGGTGGCGTGCGCCGGGCGGATCTTCATGCCCTTGACGTCATCCGGCACCATGATCTTTTTCGTGCGCGAGTGGAACGAGGACGGCGAATGGATGAAGGCGAGGCAGAACTTGACGTCCTTCATCTCCTTCTCGGCATATTTCCGGTACCAGGCGTCGAGCGCCATGGAGCCGCCCTTGGCGTCCGACATCAGGAATGGCAGTTCACCGGCGCCGATAATCGGGAAACGGCCGGGCTGATAGCCGGGATTGATGTAGGTGACGTCGGCGATACCGTCGCGCGCCATATCGTAATGGTCGAAAGCCTTGCCGAGCTGCTGCGCGGGATAGACCTTGTATTTGATGGTGCCGCCGGATTCCTTTTCCACTGCGGCGCCCCAATCTTCCAGGGCCTTTTGCAGCGGGTGCGACGCCGGTACCCAGTGCGACAGTTTCAGTTCGAAGGTCTTTTCCTGCGCAAGCGCGGGCGTCACGCTCGCGGCCAACAGCAACGCCAAGAACGTTTTCCTCATCTGCATCATCTCCCTCGTGAAATCAGGGCTTTAATGGCCCTTTGCGGATACTGTTATATGATATAATTATCATTGCAAGTACGTGCGGCCACGTGCCTGCCGTCAGCGTTCAAGCCCATAATAACCCGGGGAGGCAAGTATTGCGGACAAAAGTGGCAATCATCGGCGCCGGCCCCGCGGGATTGCTGCTGGGGCAACTGCTGCACTGCTACGGGATCGATAACGTCATCCTGGAGCGCCAGACGCCCGACTATGTGCTCGGCCGCATCCGCGCCGGCCTGCTCGAAGAGGGTACCGTGGCCCTGCTCGACGAAGTGGGCGCCGGCGCACGCGCGCACCGCGAAGGCCTGGTCCACCATGGGGTTGAACTCGCCTTCGGCGGCGCCCGCCATCGCATCGATATGACGGCCGTCACCGGCAAGACGGTGATGATCTACGGCCAGACCGAAGTGACGCTCGACCTGATGAACGCGCGCAAGGCGGCCGGTCTCGCCACCGTCTATGAGGCCGCCGAGGTCAAGCCGCATGATTTCGACAGCGATCATCCGCGCGTTTCCTATGTCAAGGATGGCGTCGGCCACGAGATCGCCTGCGATTTCATCGCCGGTTGCGACGGCTTTCATGGCGTCAGCCGCGCCAGTGTAAAACCCTCGGCTATCGAGACCTTCGAACGGGTCTATCCATTCGGTTGGCTCGGCATCCTGTCGGAGACGCCGCCGGTCAGCCACGAATTGATCTACAACAACCACGCCAGGGGGTTCGCGCTTTGCACCATGCGCTCGATGCACCGCAGCCGCTATTACGTGCAATGCTCCCTCGACGATCACGTCGATCAATGGCCGGACGATCGATTTTGGGATGAGTTGAAGCGGCGGCTGGATCAGAAGGCGGTCGACAGCCTCGTCACCGGCCCCTCGATCGAAAAGAGCATCGCGCCGCTGCGTAGTTTTGTCGCCGAGCCCATGAGATTTGGCCGGATGTTTCTCGCCGGCGACGCCGCGCATATCGTGCCGCCGACCGGCGCCAAGGGCCTCAACCTCGCGGCCAGCGACGTGCATTACCTCTCGCAGGCGTTGCGCGAATATTACGACGAGAAGTCCGCCGCAGGCATTGACGGCTATTCCGAGAGGGCGCTGGCGCGGGTCTGGAAGGCAGTGCGGTTTTCGTGGTGGATGACCTCGATGCTGCACAAGTTTCCCGATCAGGGAGAATTCGGCGCCCGGATTCAACTCGCCGAATTGGATTATCTGGTGAGTTCGAAAGCAGCGTCGACGTCGCTGGCGGAGAATTACGTCGGATTGCCGTATTAAAAGCGTCCCTCATGGGCCGTGCACATCGCGCTGCACGAGATTGGCGTGCCCTACGAGGCACGGCCGATGTCGTTCCAGAACAACGACATGCGCTCGCCCGGCTATCGCAAGCTCAACGCGGAAGGCAAGGTCCCCACGCTTGTGATCGACGGGCGCCCGCTCACCGAAGTCGCGGCCATCCTGTATTATCTCGCCAAGCGCTTTCCGGATGCGGAGCTGTTGCCGCGCGACGATATCGAGGCCGATGCGCAGGCGCTGTCGTGGATGTCGTTTGCCGCTTCCACGCTGCATCCGGCACGCCAACACGGACTGGATCATGCCAAGGAGGTCTATCGGATCGCCGACCGGCGCCTGGGAAGCGGCTGGGCGCTGGGCCGTTACTCGATCGCCGACATCCATCTGTTCCGGCTGTATTGGCGTCTGGCCAATTCGCTCAAGCCGGCGCCAGAAATGTTCCCGAATCTGACCTCGCATTATGCGCGCATGATGGCCCGACCCGCGGTGCAACGAACGATCGAGATCGAATCCGCGATCGGATACGAATTGCCGGCGTGAATGACGCTGTCACGCAATAACGGCGCGTTACGTTTCAAACATCCACCGAAATCCCGTTTTAAACTTTGTAAGCGGTGCATTCGGCGCCCGGATCGCGTTCAATGGCAGCAAGCATCATCAACAGCTGAGCTTCGCGCATGACCTCCACCGATATCCCGGATGGCTTCGAACGCCACTTCCGGCAGAGCCCGCTCACCGATCCCTGGGAGCCGCTCTATTCGAAGCGGACGGACAAGGCCGTGATCATCGGATTGCGCTTGGCAAAGCCGCATACCAATGGCCGTGGCTCGATTCACGGCGGGCTGATTGCCGCGCTTTCAGACAACGCGATGGGCTATAGCTGCGCACAGCAGATGAGCTGGACATCATCGCTGGTGACGATCGGACTTGCGGTCGATTTCGTCGGTACCGCGAAGGTCGGGCAATGGCTTGCGATCGAGACCGACGTGATCAAGACCGGCAGCACGATCTGCTTCGCGCAGAGCCTGGTAAAAGCCGATGACGTCGTGATCGCGCGCGCCAACGGGACGTTCCGCGTGGTGCCGAAGAAGGAATGAGCAGTCGAAGCTGCAGAGGTCGCCGTCGACCGCACGATCCGTGGTGCCCCCGATGCGGCGCAGTGCCGCGATCCTTACAGACCAGGTGTCGGAACGGCGTCTCCAACCAGATTGCGACAAGCGGCCACCGAGCGCGCTATTCGCTCCTGCGCCGCTAGATCGGGACGCGGAACTTCGACGCCGACAACGATACCCTCCGGCAGGCTGCGGACGAACTCGGCAAGTGGAAGCACACCGTCACCCGGAATCTGGCGGTGAGAGAGCGATTCAAGCTTATATTCGTCGTCAGTCGCGTGTGCCGGTCCGTCAGAAAACTGCGCTCGTCCAATCCATTCCTTGTTGAGCTTGATCTCTTCAATGTTGCCGCTGTAGCGAAAGAAATGCAGAGAATCCAGTTCGATCTTGAAGTCGATCTTGAATGTCTTTGCGAATGCAACCGCCGCCGCAATGCTGTGGTGCGCCAACGTTCGATGAACTTCCGTATACACGGATAGCCCATATTCGCGCACGATCTCACAAAATTTGCCGTAGGTGTCGGCAAGGCGATTCTCAACACGATCGATCGCGAGAGTATTGACTGCTGTGGCCCCAAGAAACACTGCCGTTTCGAACGCCGGGCGAAACAACTCCGGTTCGCAATGCCTATCAATGACGAACGCTTCGATCGTGTCGATGCAGACATCGAGTTCGCCAATCTTTTGATGAAGGGCGCGACGGGCAGCGGTGTTGCCGATCAGATCGTAGTCTGGCGTGGACGGGAACAGTCTGGATCGCTGTACAATGACGCTGACGGTATGGCAGCTGTTGCGCACAGCAGCCTCGGCAAGTTCCGTCGGCTGCAGTTCCAAGGCGGTCAGGGCGTCGAGCGCTAAGGTCATCGTCATTGACTCTCTCCGATTCCGATGGTCGTACCCCTTGCTAGCGCCGCCCCGCTTCCTAACGCCTCGCCGGATCCCGGGGTGACCGGAACTGCCGGGCTGGCTCTATATAGACTGGCCCAGATAACCAGAATTTGACAGCATCCGCTTGTCGGTGGCGGGGCCGCGCCTGCAGGACTGTTGGTCAGGTGAAAAACGCGCGAGCCGGTGCGGCTGGCTCTACTTCCGTTCGCCGAAATGCCAGTCGCTGATTTCGGTCACGAGATCGATGAAGGCCCGCACCTTGGCCGACAATAGCCGCGAGGTTGGATAGACGATGTGGATCGGCAGCGGCGGTTGCTCGAATTTCGCCAGCACTATTTTGAGCCGCCCTGCTTTGAGCGCTTTCGCCGCCTGATAGGCCATCACCCGTGTCAGGCCGCCGCCCTGCTCGGCATACTGGATCGCGGCGTCGGCGCTGTTGGTGATCAAGCGCGGGGTGCTTGTGATACGGATCTCGCTTCTGTCCCTGATAAAGCGCCAGTCCGGCGACGCGGTCGTGGCGCCGAACTGGATCGTGTCATGCGACGCGATCACCTCCGGCGTCCTGGGCTCGCCGCGTTGGCTCAGATAGTCCGACGAGGCAACCACGATCCGCCGCATCTCGCCGACATGGCGCGCCACCAGGCTGGAATCGGCGAGGTGGCCGATCCGGACGGCGAGATCGACGCCGTCTTCCACCAGGTTGACCATGCGATCTGCCAGCCGCAATTCGCCGCTCACCTCAGGGTAGCGCTTCAGGTACGCCGACATCACCGGGCTGACGTGGAGACGCCCGAAGCCAACCGGCGCCGAGACCACCAGCCGTCCGCTTGGCCGGGCGCGTTCGTCCTGGGCCGAACCTTCGGCTTCCTCGACATCGGCGAGGATGCGACGCGCGCGTTCCAGGTAGCGCGTGCCGATGTCGGTCAGGGCGACCTGCCGCGTGGTCCGCTGCAATAGTCGCGCGCCGAGGCGATCCTCCAACGCTGCGATCAGCCGCGTCACCGCCGATGGCGACAGGCCGAGCTTGCGGGCCGCGGGCGCAAAACCCTGCAGGTCCGCCACCGCGACAAAGGCCTGCATCGCATTTAGCCGGTCCATGGCATTATTTCATATATTGCAATGATGAAGTGTCAATCAGGTTGATTGCTTAAATTCCGAAGAGAACCATCTTCAGTGGGGCGCTGCGGCGGGACCGGCGCTAACTTGAAGGAGATCGTCCGATGTCAGACACGCACACCTTCTCCAGCGACGTGGCGTTCACCCCGGCGGTGAAATCGATCCAGGCCCGCAAGGGATCACGCGACGCCTATGCCCGCGTCGAGCAGAACGGTGGCTGGCGCACCGAAATCGACGAAAATCTCGCGGGCTTCCTGGCTGAAACCAATAGTCTTTACTTCGCCACCGCCTCGGCCCATGGCCAGCCCTATATCCAGCATCGCGGCGGCCCGAAGGGTTTCGTCAAGATCCTGGACAAGAACACGCTGGCGTTCGCCGATTACAGCGGCAACCGGCAATACATCACCCAAGGCAACCTCTCGGAAAACCCGAAGGCCCACATCTTCGTGATGGACTATGCCCATCGCCGCCGCGTCAAAATCTGGGGCGAGGCGCGCGTGGTCGACGACGATCCGGCGCTTATGAAATCGCTGATGCCGCAAGGCTACAAGGCGCGACCCGAACAGGTGATCCTGTTCACGATCTCCGCATGGGACAGCAACTGCCCGCAGCATATCCCGCGGAAATTCGACGCCGCCGACGTGGCGGCAGCGCTGGCCTCGCGCGATGCGCGCATCGGGGAATTGGAAGCGGAGCTGACCGCATTGAAGGGCCGGCTCACGCCAAGCGACACCTGATAGAGGCGAGCAACGCCGCGCCCCGTCACCACAGATTCTTGCCGTCGATCACGGTGACCGGGGCCTCGGCGGCGTCGAAGCCGTCAAACAATCGCGCATTGACGGCCAGCCTGCGGGTTTTCCCATCCCATTTGCCGTCGGGTTCGAACGCCGGACTGTCCGAGAAGGTTGCGCAACCGCATGTCGGACAAAAATGATGTGCCACCAGTTTCGATTGCCAGCGGTAGGTCGCGAGATTGGCGGCGGATGTCGTCAGCTTGAATTGGTGGGGTGAATAATACGCGTAGAGCGTCCCGCGCCTGGCGCAGAATGAACATGTGCAGCGCGTCAACTTTTCGGGAAGCTCGCCCTCGATTTCGAACGCGGTCCCACCGCAATGGCAACTGCCGGCAATTGGCATGTCGACGCTCCCTTCGACCTCTCGTGTGGCAACCGTCTTGCGATCGGTTTGGTTCCCCGCATGTATTTCGCGACATCGGCGGGGGCGTTCATCACAATCGGATTCGGAATGCTGGAATTCAGGCGGCCTGTTGCAACGGTGTCCAGGCGAAATCCGGATAGTAGCGAAGCATCATCCGGTCGACATAGGCCGTCAGATTTTGGAATTCTTCGGCCCGCTCGCGCAATTGCGACGCGAAGAACGGGGTGAGGATTCCGGCGAGCGCACCGAATGCGGTGGCGTCGGTGCCGCATGGCCGCTCGCCCATCAGATATGGCTTGTCGCCAAGCTGGACCGACAGCGCGAACAACGAGCGGGCGGCAAGATCGATGTCTTCGTCCGGGGCGTGGCGGCCGAGCCCGCTGAGCAGATAGTTCTCGGCTACACGGAATTGGGCGTCTTCGCGAAGTTTTTCCCTGACATGCTCAGGCGCCCCGTCGAAGAAATGCGTCGGCCCCTTGGTAAAATTTTCGGGATCGACCCAGCGCGCGCCGACCAGCGCCCAATAGACGTGGTGCTCGATCATCCGCTCGAATGCCCAGGCCTGCGCACGCTGCTGCAAATTGAGGGGGGCGTCGAAATCGAAACCGTATTTGCCTTCAATATGCGCGCGAATGAAGGTGGAATCGGCGATGCTCTCCGCTCCATCGACGATATAGGGCAATTGCCCCTTGGGAGAGGCCGGAGGCATCGCCTTCTCCTTGCGATAGGCGAGACCGGCCATCTTCAACTGCACTTCGGTCTTGGTGACAAAGGGGCTGATTTCCGGCAAGCCGAAACCGGCACCGAAGCCATAGAGCGTGATCATGCGGGACTCCCGATCTCTCGAAAAGACGCCCGACCGTAGCGACCCCCTGCTGCCACCATACTGTCAGCAGCGGAGATACCGGCGGCGAAACGAGCCCCCTGCAAGGCGCGGCCCATGACGTTTCGGGCCAACGAGACCAGTAGCCTCTCGACGAAGGCCTCCAACGCGACCAACCAACGCAAGGCCAGCGCGGCGATCGCCCAGCGGAGATCCCCGGAGCTGCAGTGGATAGAAATCAGGTGTTCCACGGCCCAAGTCTGAGCCCAAGTCTGAGCCCAAGTTTGAGCCCAAGTCTGGGCCCAAGCCTGGGCCCAAGTCTGGGCCCAAGCCTGGACACGCCAGAACGGCCGGAAACTTCCGTAGCCATAAAGAATCATCATGGACAAATTCCCTTCAGTTGAGGTGTTGTCCCGTTATAGAAAATGCCTGCTGCCAACATGCTGTCAGCATCGGCGAACCGCCCTGTAAAAAGAGAACTGCCATGAGACGTGCCGACCGGCTGTTTCAGATCATCCAGGTACTCCGGCGCACCCGCAAACCGCTGACGGCGAATGCGATCGCGGCCGAGCTGGAGACCTCGAAACGGACGATCTACCGCGACATCGCGACCCTGATCGGACAGCGGGTGCCGATCCGCGGCGAGGCGGGCATGGGCTATATTCTGGAGCGCGGATTCGACATGCCGCCGCTGATGCTGACAACCGATGAAATCGAGGCGGCGGTGCTGGGGGCACAATGGGTCGCGGGACACGCCGATACCGTGCTCGCACGAGCCGCCGATGACCTGATCGCAAAGATCGCCGATACGGTCCCGGAACGGCTACGGCCGTTCGTGCTCGAACCCGCCAGCCGCGCCCGCCCGGGCTGGCGCCGGGAACCTGACCGCATCGACATGGTCCGGACGCGCGCGCAGATTCACGAGGGAAAAAAGATCGCGCTGAGCTACCGCGACGAACAGGGCCGGGACAGCCAACGCACCATCTGGCCGATTGCCATCGGTTATCTCGAAGCCGTGCGGCTTCTGGCGGCCTGGTGTGAGCTACGCAAGGATTTTCGCAGCTTTCGAACCGACCGTGTCGTCGGCGCGGAGTATCTCGACGACAAATATCCAGAGCGCCGCGACGTGCTCCGAGCGAAATGGCGGCAAAGCCTGGTCTGGGAGGCTCCGAAAGATACATGATACGCCTCGTGCCAGCGCCGATTGGCTGGCCGGTGCTTCCATTCCGCGCTACAGAGATGGCATGGAGAAAAACCATCCAGCCGGTGACGTCGAAAGCCGCTGCCAAGCCTGCGGCGCGTGCTGTTCGTATTCGTCGAACTGGCCGCGTTTCACCACCGAGGACGACACGGCGCTCGATTTGATTCCGGCAAAATTCGTCAATGAAGGACTGTCGGGAATGCGCTGCGACGGCGAGCGATGTTCGGCGCTGTCAGGCAAGGTGGGCGTGGCGACGTCGTGCCTGATTTATCAGGTGCGACCCGAAGTCTGCCGGACCTGCATGCCCGGCGATACCGAGTGCGGAATGGCGCGAAGGCGGCACGGCCTGCCGGCGCTCGGCTAATTCATCTCGATCGGGTCGTCCCTGCGAACGCAGTCAATACTTTCCACGAGTCGTCCCCCGCGAACGCGGGGACCCATACCGCGTGATGTATCAATGAGGCAGTCCGGCTGACGCCTTCTCCAACAACCAACGCCTGAGGCTATGGGTCCCTGCGTTCCGCGGGGACGACGCGGAGAGATTGTGCGTGATCAAGCCGTCACGGCCTGCGCGAGATCCTCGTCGTCGAGTTCGTCTTCGACCGGCGAGAAGGTGCTGAGCGGTTTGGTCGAGAGCGTGATCGGCTTGCGGTTGCCGTAGGCCGATGACGCCACCGAACGCGTTCCCGGCGCTTCGCGGGACAGCGCGTAAAGCGTCGAGCCGACACGTCCGCCGAAATGGATCAAGTCGCGTTCGCTGCAGGTTGCGGCGATCGAGAGCGCCAGCGAGTGGAGATGGCTTCTGCGATAGCAAAACAGCGCCAGCATCGCCCGGACATCGGAAGAGACGCTTTCCACCAGACGGGGCAGACCGTTTTCGTTGGCGCGGTACATTTCGCCGAGCAGTTCATCCCGCACCGGACAGAAATCATTATCGTAGGCATCGCGGCTTGAAAACATCTGCAATCTCCAGGTCCCTAAGATGCAGCGCAATCTTCTAACGAAAGGTTAACCACGGCGCCCGGTACTGACACGGATCTATTGACCTCACCGAATCAGAGCCGCCATGCGGGTGCCCGACCACCATCGACGGTCTTCTTTGCGAGCGGTTGCGCTGTCGCGGGTTTCTCCGATGGATGATTCTCTTCACATGGAAGCAACGATGCCCTTTGCGATTTCCGACCTGCGGCAGCGCCCGGAGTTTTTCGACGTGGTGGCCGACCGGATCTGGCAGGCGTGGTGGAAGGCAGATGGCCATCCGCTCGGCTATATTACCAGCCGCTTGCAAGAAAACCTGAGCGCGACGCCGATTCCATTGGCGCTCGTCGCCCACGACGGCAGGGCATTCCTCGGCACGGCCTCAGTGATCGCATCCGATCTTCCGGAGCGTCCGCAATTAACGCCATGGGTCGCTGCCGTGTGGGTCGAGCCGCAGGCACGCTCGCACGGCATCGGCGCCGCGCTGGTCAATCGTGCAACCGAAGATTGCTTCGCACTGGGCTTTGGCCGCGTCTATCTATGTGCGCGGCCACAGCGATCGAGCTTTTACGAAGGCCTGGGCTGGACGCCGATCGAACGGGATGTCGGGCCACACCATCCGGGCGTGTTCATCCGCGACGGGCGTTCCGAAGCCGGTCAGATCAGCCATTCGCCGCCATGAAAATCGACAGGCCGAAGCCGGTGAGGTGATGCAGCGCCTGGTCGACGCCGATCAGGGTCCAGAACCATGGATGCGCCGATTCCAGCGTCACGCCAAGCGTCGAGGCGCAAAACCCCTTGGCGCGGTCAACCGTGATGTGAATGACGAAGTCGATAATGGCGACGAACCAGAATTTTGGCGCAATGATCAGGATTACGATCATTGCAACCGCGAGGTGCACCAGACAATGGGCGAGCAAGGGCAGGGCCCAGCCGATCTTCTGGTCCTTGCCGATCGCCATCCAGGAAGTCTGCAGGACAAAATCGGCGACGATATGCTTGACGGTGAGTACCAGCATCCACCCTACCAGGGCACCAACCGGGACCGACGACGACATCGCAGGAAACAACAAAGCTGACGCCCTTTGCTGGGACTGACCGAAACGGACTGGGAGAAACGGACTTAGGCTGTCAGCAAAGCTTCTTCTTAAAGCGGTCAATTCGACCCGTATTGCTCATTTATGACATCTCCGGGGCTGGAATGCACCTGCGCGGAACCGAAAAACGCGAGGTGTGACCTAACCGTGATAAGACCGAAATATAATTTTAGGAGCAGGTCTATCCCGTAAGGTTACCAGCGAGCCGGATTTGCAATCCGCCGGGGGGCGGATATCATTCGCAAACTGAAAAATTATCGTTCTTTTCTAGATATTTACGACCTCGATCGGGCGCCCTCGAAGCCGGCTTGGCGGCAACGCGCGCCCCCAGGTTCTGGTGGGAGCCATGAACGCTGTCCCAACACCCGATGCGGAAGCGCTGGCCGTGCGGTCGCGGGTGGGAACCAACCGCAGGCAAGTGCTGCTGTTCGCCGCGCTGACATTGATTCTGACCGTCGCGACGGTCTGGGGCGGCCGCATCTGGCTGAGGAATTCCGAAACGCTGGTCTTCGGGGTCGGGGACGCCAACGGCCCCGAGGCCCGTTTCGCCGCCAAGCTTGCGGCCGTGCTCAAGAGCAACTCTTCGCGCTTGCGGGTCAAGATCGTGCCCAACGCCGATAGCGCCAAGGCGCTCGCGCAGTTCGATCGCAGGCTGGCCGATCTCGCGGTGCTGCGCACCGATGCCAGAATCCCACCCCGGGCCCGCGCACTGGCGATCCTGGAGCACGACCTGTTGTTGCTGATCAGCCCCGGGGGCAAAAAGATCAAAACGCTCGCGGAGCTGAAGAAAAAGAAGATTGCCGTCTTGGCCGACAGCGACAACAGCGCCGCCCTCGTCCGCAATATCCTCGAAATTTCCGATAGCTCCGACGCCGGCCGGCGGGTGCAGATGGCGCCGCTGAATTCGACGTTCGACAGGCTGTTCGGATCGGGCGGCTACGGCGCAGTGATCGCCATTGCGCACGCCTCGAAGATCATCAAGGACAAGAGCTACGCGCAACATGCCAGGCGCGGCGGCATCACCTTGAACGCGATCGACGAGGCGAAATCGCTGGCCAGGAAAAATCCCGGAATATCGGAAGAAACGCTGGCGACGGGCCTGTTGTCCTCGGCGCCGGCAATACCCGATGATGATCTCGATTCGATCGGGCTGCAATGGCTGCTGGTCGCGCAGTCCAGGATGTCGTCGGCGACGGCCGGAGAACTCGCGCGCACGATCTACGAAAACAAGGCGGAACTGGCGATCGAGGATGGCTTCGCCTCCAGGATCGAACCGGCCGATGTCGACAAGGACGCCTTCATCGTCGCGCACCAGGGCGCCGCCGAATACATCAACGACGACACCAAATCGTTCATGGACCGCTACAGCGACCTTCTGTATGTCGGCATCGCCGCGCTGAGTGTGATCGGTTCGATCTTTGCTGGGATCTACACCAAGATCACCCGCGTCGCACCGGAGAAAGCCAGCGAGCTTTCGACCGCCATTCTCGATATTGGCGAGAGAATAGAACATGCCAATTCGCTGGACGAGCTGGAAGCGCTGCAGGACGAACTCGAAGGGATTCTCCGCGGCGCGCTGATCGGACTGCGCGACGGCACCATCTCCAGCGACGGACTGGACACGTTCAGGCTCGGCTACGAGTTCGTGCGCGACGAGATCGGGATGCGCCGCGATCACCTGAAGCGCCGTGCCGGCCATGAAGACAATGTGGTGGTCGTCAAGTCGGCGCAAAGCGCGTAGTTGCTTCTAAAACAGGACTTTCATTTGGGTCGTGTGGCTGAAACCTTACGCACGACAAACGCCGGTGGCCACGGGTCCCAGCATTCGCAAGGGACGACGTAGCTTGGTCAAGCCGCTGCCGCATTGGCACCGGCACTCAGCGCCCGCGCCCTGATTTCGGCGATGGTACGCTTGAGCGCGGCCTGCCGCGGATCGGGCGTGACGGCGGCTCGCGCCTCGGCTATCGCGCCGGCGAGGTCCGGCAACGGCAGCGCGCCGTCGAAGGTCGGCTTGGCGAGACCATCGATGATCGCATGCCAGTCGGCAACACCTTGGCGATAGCCGTCGCCGTAACCCTGCGCCATGGTCGCGGTCTGAACGATCTCGGCCGCGGCCTTGGGCTGCTTGGTCAGGCTGCGGTCGATCATGTGCAGCCAGCGTTCGACCCAGACCCGCTCCTTGGCATAGCGCACCGAAAACCGCCGCCATCGCCGCAACGACGCCTCGATCTTCAAGCGGCGGACGCCCCATCGGCTCGCGGTCGAGAAGCGGATCGAGACCGGCTTGTGCACCCATCCGACCCATTCAAGGGCATCGAGCACCGGCTCGGCGACGACAGCGGGAAGCGCTCCGATCAGTTCATCGATCCGGAACTTCCTGACATCGTCGGTGGACCCAACATGTGGACCGCCGGAGGCGTCGTCGATTTCGGCGAGCTTCAACTGCGCGATCCGGATCGGATCCTGATAGCTCATCCGCATCGCCATCAGCCGCGCGATTTCACCGATCATGGCGTCATCGACACCGTGCCGGCCGACGAACCGCCGCAGCCGGTCGACATAGAGCCGGGCATAGCTCGCGCCCTGGTAGTCGATCAGCATGTGAATGGCGTCGCTGACGACCGGGGCTGCGTCAACGGGCAATCCGTCGGGCAAGAATGGCGGGGCGTCGTCATCGTCGCCGATGACATCAGCGAACAGATAACGCAGCGAGGATAAGATGCCTGCCACTCCAAATGCTTCCGGTTAAGCGGGGTTCGGCGCGGCGGAGGCCGGCGCCGCGGCGGCCTGCTGCGCCAATCGCCGCTCCAGGGTGTCGATGTTCTGGAACAGCCGGGCGCTGGCGAGACGCAGAAAATAAAAGCCGAACTCGGGATTCTGCACGTAAAGTTCCTCGACCTTGCTGTAGCTGACGCTCAGGATCGTACCGGCTTCGACGCATTCCAGCGTCTGGGTTCGTATCTTCGAGGGCGACAGCATGCCGAGTTCGCCGACGATGGCGCCCACCGGCAGTTCGATACCTGATTCGACCAGCCTGAATCGTCCGCTGACGATGTAGAGCATCTCCTCGGCCTTCTCGTCCTTGTAGAACAGCACATCCCCGGCCGCGCAGTTGCGCTCGGTCATGAAAGGCTTCAGCCATTCCATCGACAGGTCGCTGTTGACGGATTTCTTCACGTCGCGCACCAGCTGCAGCATCTGGTGGAGCCGGTACGAATTGAGCACCAGAACCAACGCCTGCACCATGATGACCGGATAATTACGGCCCGGAATCGCGGTCGTGATCAGGATAATGTTGGTCAGGATTGCGAATACCCGCAGCGGAATCATCGTCCGCATCGAAAGGGTCGCGACGACGAAAACTGACGCGAACAGAGTACCTGCCGTGCCGGCATGTTCTGCGAGATGTGAAGTATCCATCGGAGCCAACCAAATTTCCTGAGTGAATAGCTTTGCGATCGTGTTCCAGCGCTCGCCCCATGATCATAATGTGCGGGGAGAGCCCTTGATATATCGGCGAAAAGCGACGTTTTGTCAGGGATTATAGCTAATCCTGGCCAAAACAATCCGATTTGCGGCGTGCCACAACAGGCGGTGCTCCCCGGCCCGGACGATAACGCTGTTTTCGGGCTGTCGTTGACGCCTTCGCCCGCGCCGGGCACCCTGTCGGACCGACCGGCCCAGCATGCCGCATCCGGCCATTTTTTATCGACGGGGCTCCACCTCTTAATGTCCAAGTCGCGTATTTTTCCTGCTCTGGCGCTATTTGCCGCCGCAACGGCCGGCCGCAACATGACCAGACCGGCCTATGTCGCGGTTTCGGCCGGCGTCTTCATGATGGTGCTGCTCACGGTCGATCCCGCCTACGAGGCAGCGCATCACTGGGTCGATACGGTGTTGTGGGCGTGCCTGTCGTTCTTCGTGTTCGAATGGGTGGTTCGGCTTCGCCACGCGGTCCTGACGCAACGGGGATGGACCTATGGGCTGTCCGGCCGCGGGCTGGTCGATGCCGTCGGCGCCCTGGCCATTCCGGTCGCCCTCGTCCTGGGAGCCAATCCAAAAACGGCATGGCTGCTGGGCATCTCATGGATGCTCAAGGTGGTCCCGGGAATTCCGGGATTGCGGCAGTTACGCCGGGTGCTGGTGCAGGAGTCGGGGCCGCTGTTCAGCGTGCTGGTGATTTTCCTGATGGTGCTGTTTATCGCCTCGGTGTCCGTGTATTTCCTGGAACGTGACGTCCAGCCGGCCACCTTCGGCAGCGTCCCAGCGGCCTTGTGGTGGGCGATCGCGACCTTGACTACAGTGGGATATGGCGACGTGGTACCGATCACGCCGCTCGGCCGGCTGGTCGCGGCTTTTGTCATGATCTGCGGCCTCGGCGTGTTCGGGCTGTGGACCGGTATTCTCGCCACCGGATTTGCCGCCGAGACCCGCCGCGACAATTTTCTCAAGACCTGGGAGTCGGTGAGCAAAGTGCCGTTCTTCGCCGCGCTGGGTCCCGCGGCGATCGCCGACGTCACGCACATGCTGCGCACCATGGATCTGCCGGCGCGAACCATGATCATCCGCAAGGGTCAGAGCGGCGATTGCATGTATTTCATCGCCGACGGCGAGGTCGAGGTCGATTTGCCCGGCAAGAAGGTGAGGCTCGGCGAAGGCGCGTTCTTCGGCGAGATGGCGCTGCTCGGCAACAATTTGCGCTCCGCCAACATCACCACCACACGGGTGTCGAAGCTGCTGGTTCTCGACCTCGTCGACTTCCGCTTGCTGATGGCGCGGCACCCCGATCTGGCCGAGACCATCGACGCCGAAGCCAGGCGGCGCGCGCAGGAAAACAAATAGACAGAACAAATAACGAAAACCAATAATCATGGAGTTGCAAATGTCGGACGCGACCGAGGCGGCGGCGAGCACGCCGGAGCTCGATATCGACGGCGCGCGCGCAACCATCCGGCTCAACCGCCCCAGGCATCTGAACCGGCTGCAGCCCGATGACCTCGATGCGCTGCTAAATCTGTTCGACCGGATCGAAGCCGATCCCGCTGTCAGGGTGCTGGTGCTCACCGGCACCGGCCGCGCTTTCAGCGCCGGATACGATCTGGGCTCGATCGCCGAACGCGCCGCCAATGCGCAAGAGCAGACCGCCGGATCGGCATTCGAGCTCGTCGTCAACCGGCTTGAAGACCTCGCGATACCCTCGATCTGCCGAATCAATGGCGGCGTCTATGGCGGCTCGACCGATCTGGCGCTGGCCTGCGATTTCCGCATCGGTGTTGACGCTTGCGAGATGTTCATGCCGGCGGCGCGACTGGGGTTGCATTATTACAAGAGCGGCATCGCGCGTTATGTGTCGCGGCTCGGCGCCGACAACGCCAAGAAACTGTTCCTGACCGCGCAAAAGATCGCTGCCCCGGAAATGCTGCGGATCGGATATCTCACCGCCATGGTGCCCGCGGAGGCGCTGGACGAGGAAGTAGACCAGCTCGCCGCCATCCTCGCGGGCAACGCACCGGTCGCGATGCGCGGCATGAAGCGCGCCATCGCCGAATTCGCCCGCGGCAAGCTGGACGAGGACGCCGCCGACCGCCGCCATCGCGACAGCATGCGCAGCGCCGAGATCAAGGAAGGCATCAAGGCGTTCGCTGAAAAACGCCCACCAAAATTCGGCTGTTGATCCCACCTTCCGCTACCGTGTCACAGCCATTTGTGATTGACTTGAGGTTGTTGTTGTTTAGCCTGCCCGTGGGTGGGACGCTGGATGCCGAATCTGGAACCATATTGGGGACGGCGGGCGCTGGATTTCGTCGATGCGATCGAAGCATCGAAGACGAGCGCCTGCGTCATATCCCAGTTCGAACGCGTGATCGGCGATCTTGGTTTTCACGCCTACATCATGGCGGGGATTCCGACGTCGGGGCAATCGCTCAGGCAATTGACCGTGGCCAACGGCTGGCCGGGCGAATGGTTCGAACTATACAATCGGGAAAATCTCAGCGCGGTCGATCCCGTTCCCCGGCATTGCTTCAACACGTTGAACCCGTTCGAGTGGAAGGATGCGCCTTATGATCGGGAGCACGATCCGGCCGCCGACCGCGTGATGACGCGCGCCCGCGATTTTCGATTTCACGAAGGGTTCTGCATCCCAATCCATTACGACGATGCGACCGGCGCCATCAGCATCACAGGCGAGAGCCCTTATCTCGATCCGGAGACAAGGAGCGCGCTCCACCTCATGAGCGTGTTTACCCACGGCCGACTTCGCGCGCTTTCAAGGCCAAACCCCGTCGCATCGGGGCGGCGGCTTTCCGAGGTCGAAGCCGAGGTGCTGCGCTGGGCGGCGCGCGGAAAAACCGCCTGGGAAACCAGTCAGATCCTGCATGTCTCGGAGCGCAATGTGCGATGGCACATTGAAGAGCCCCAGCGAAAGCTGATGACAACGAACAAGACGGCCGCCGTCGCGGTGGCGCTTGTCAACCGCGAATTCACGCTCTGAACTGGGAGTTCTTCCAGTAGACCAATTTTCATTCCCCGGCATGCTTGCTGCCTGATTGAGCTTCAGTCAAGCGGTGGTTCCGATGCCCGAGATCCATGTCGTCCGGAAAGACAACCGGCATCTCTACGAGCATTACTTCGATCCATATTACCGCTTGCGCCATGAAATCTATGTCAAGCAGCGCAAGTGGATGGCTCTGGATCGTCCGGACGGTCGTGAGATGGACCAGTTCGATACCGAGGACGCCGTCTATTTATTCTGCATCGACGAAGGGCAATTGATCGGCGCCATGCGCGCGTTGCCGACGCTGTTGCCGACCTTGATGAGCGACATTTTTCCGTATCTCAACATCCGCGGGCCGGTCCGCAGGGCGGACGTGTACGAGCTATCGCGTATCTTCGTCATTCCGGAGCGCCGCGGAGAGCACGCCGGCCCGCGCGTTGAAATGCTGTTGCTGACCGCGATCATGGAATACGGCATCAGCATCGGGCTGACCGGATTCACCATCGTGCTCGAATCCTGGTGGTTGCCGCGGTTCGAGCGTTGCGGCTGGAAGGCTCATCCGCTCGGTCTGCCGCAAATGATGGACGGCATGTCGGTTCTGGCGGTGCTGGTCGATTGCGATGACGCGACATGGAAGTCGCTGTGCAGACAGATCGGTTTGACGAAACCGACCCTGACGTGGCGCGGTCTGGGCGGGGTCACTCGCCAGGCGCTGCCGGATCTTTCGCCTCCTCTTCCACTAACTGCTCAGCAAGCGCAATGAGTTGCTCACGGTGCGCCCTGCTTCGTAACTTCACAAACACCTTCATTAGCCGGAGCCCGAAAACCGTAGTCTCGTCACCCATCAACGCTGCGAGTCTTGGCGGCATCGGCGTGGAATTCATTGCAGAACTTCCGGACCTCAAGCTGTGACCGAACCTTCGATGGACAGCATCATTGAACGGCTGCAATTCTGCATCGTCGATGCCAAGACAATGCAACTCAAGATGTTGGAACAGGTGTTGTCAATAGCGCTATTGCAAGCCTATGAAGATAAAGCAAAATTCGAAGACGAGAATGACGGCTCTGCGGCCGGTCGAGCCAGATGACGACCCAAAAGCGAGTCGGGGCCTGCTTGCCGCTGATTGCAGCGGCGGTCATATTTCCGCGGCGGCCCTATTCGTCGACGAACGTAACAGTGTCGGCAACGCTGGCCCGCGAGGTCCGGTAGCTGTTGATCATGTGAGCGTCATCCGCAAACCCGAATGAAATGCCGCAAACCACGCGGCGGTCGTCACCGAGCTTGAAATGGCGGCGGATCAGCCCGGAATGGCGCGCCAGCGCCGCTTGCGGAATGGTGCCGAGACCGAGCGCCTGGGCTGCCAGCATGAAATTGCCGACATAGGCGCCGCAATCGATCGCGCCGTAGATCCCAAGCGGCTCGTCGGTGTGGATGATGGCGACGTGCGGAGCGCCGAAGAAATTGTAATTTTCCAGCGCCTGTTTCGCATAGGCCACCTTGTCGCCGCGCGCGATACCGAGCGTGTTGTAAAGCTGAAAGCCGCTCTCCCGGCGGCGCTCGAGATAAACTCCGAGATATTCGCGCGGCGGCGTGAAGTCATGATCGTCGCCGGCGCCAGAAGCGGCCTCGGCATAGATCAATTTGCGGAAGCGTTCCCTGGCCTCGCCGCTCGCGATCAATACTTGCCAGGGCTGGCTGTTGCACCATGACGCCGTGCGCTGCGCCACGGTAAGAACATGCTCGATGATCTCGCGCGACACCGGCTCTGGCTTGAATGCTCGGCAGGAATACCGTTCGCCGAGCAATTCCTCCAGCACGCTGATCCGCTCTTCGACGCTGTGCCGGCTCTCCGGCGCTTTCACCCTGGCGTTCATGCTCATCGCCCCTTGGTCGGAATCTTGTTGAACGGCACATCCTTGTCGACGCGGATGTCGCCGGGCAGGCCGAGCACGCGCTCGGCGATGATGTTGCGCAGGATTTCGTCGGTGCCGCCGGCGATCCGCATCGAAGGCGAACTCAACAACATCTGCTGGAACTGGCCGCGCGCCTCTTGTTCGGCGGTGCCGGTGAAGACGCCGGCGGCACCTTCAAGATCCATCGCATAGGACGCGATGTCTTGCAGCATTGAACCCGCGACCAGCTTGCCGATCGAGTTTTCCGGGCCCGGACGCTCGCCCTTGGAGAGCGCCGAGACCGCGCGATAGCTGGTGTATTTCAGCCCGCTCGCCTTCACCGCCCAATGGGCGAGTTTCGAGCGCGTGGCGCGATCGTCGATGGCGAGCCCGTCTTCGGTCATCAGGTTGGAGCAGAACTCGAACATCTCGGGAAAGCCGGTCGCCAGACGCGCGCCGATCGACATTCGCTCGTTCATCAACGTGGTCAGCGACACGTTCCAGCCGTCACCGACCGCGCCGAGACGCTGATGATCGGGAATGACGACGTCGGTGAAATAAACCTCATTGAACTCCTGCATGCCGTTGGCCTGCTTGATCGGCCTCACCTCTATTCCCTTGCTCTTCATGTCCAGGAAGAACATCGTCAGGCCCTTGTGCTTGGGCACGTTGGGATCGGTGCGCGTGATCAAGAGGCCATAGTCGGAGTAGTGCGCCCCTGAAGTCCAGATCTTCTGGCCGTTGACGATCCAGTTGTCGCCCTTCTTCTCGGCGCGGGTGCGAAGGCCCGCGACATCGGATCCTCCGGCGGGTTCCGAGAACAACTGGCACCAGATATGTTCGCCGGAGGCAAGTTTTGGCAGATAGTGACGCTTGTGCTCCTCGCTGCCGAAGGCCATCACGGTCGGCCCGCACATGCCCTCGCCGATCTGGAACGGCTGGGTCAGCTTGCCGTAGACGCCTTCTTCCTGCTGCCAGATCACCTTCTCGATCGGTGTTGCGCCGCGTCCGCCATATTCCTTCGGCCAGTGCAGGCAGGCCCAGCCGCCTTCGGCCTTCTTCTTCTGCCAGGCCTTGCCAACATCGACGATTTCCTCATTCTGCAGCCTGATCCGGCCCAGCGAGGATTTGGCAAGCTCCGCCTCGTATTGCTTCGGCGCATTGGCGCCGATCCAGTTGCGGGCCTCAGCGCGAAACGCGGCTTCCTGCGGGGTGTCATCGAAATTCATGGCGAACCTCTCAAGTTTGAAATCTCGTGTCCTGTCTCGTCCTCATGGTGAGGCGTTCTTGCGCCGTCTCGAACCATGAGCTTGCTCCATCCTTCGAGACGCCGCGCTTCGCATGGCTCCTCAGGATGAGGTCGTTTCCTAAGTCCGTCCCCTGGTCGGTATCTTGTTGAACGGGACGTCCTTGTCGACCCGGATGTCGCCGGGCAGGCCGAGCACCCGCTCGGCGATGATGTTGCGCATGATCTCGTCGGTGCCGCCTTCGACCCG
>WNFW01000618.1_pt1 | contig 22959 bp, 20 predicted proteins | sample 5400131 | NCBI WGS metagenome assembly WNFW01 (sample SAMN13153362, study PRJNA577476) | soil metagenome | isolation source: 20 cm soil or saprolite under grassland replicate 1 | place: USA:California | collected 2016-06-15 | reverse complement strand
CCATTCAACAACGAAATCATTTTGCGCGATGTCACCGGGGGAGGCGGGTTCGGACACGTGAAGTTTCGCCAACCTAACGACGACAACCTGACCGTCCTTTTGGACACTTGGGTGCGCGATCTCGCGCCCAACACGAGCTACCGGTTACAACGCGCGGTGGACACGGATATCAACGACGATTGCACGGGAACAGCGTGGCTGACGCTGGGCCAAGGAGCAACGCCGGCCGCAATCGTCACCGACGACCGGGGCACGGGCCGGGCAGCGCTCTTCCGGACCCTAACCTCGCCGCTTGGGGCGACGTTCGACATCCATTTTCGCGTGATCGACCAGTCGAATGCGGTGGTGCTCGAGAGCGCCTGCTATCAGTTCGTGGTGACGCAGTAAACCGTTAGGCGGCCGCCCCGTGGCACTTCTTGAATTTCTTGCCGCTGCCGCAGGGACACGGGTCGTTGCGGCCGACGCCGGCATACGGATTTGAGGCGGGAGCTGGCGGTAAACCGGGTGGTGGCAGTGGCCCGCCAGTGGGGCCGTTGCTGACGAGGCCGTCAGCGGTCGGCTTGGTCGCGATCGCTGGGGAGATCTTCTTCTTCGGCGGCGCTCCGAGCGGTCCTGGGGTGGTGCCGGCACGCGGCGGCCCGATCTCGATCTGCAGCTTGAGCCAGCGCTCGGCGAACGTCGCGTGCACGTCGTGCATCAGCCCGACGAACATTTCGTAGCCTTCCCGCTTGTATTCGATGAGCGGGTCCTTCTGGCCCCACTGCCGGTAGTGAATCGCGGCCTTCAGCTGGTCCAGGTCGTAGAGGTGGTCTTTCCATTTCTCGTCGATCACGGTCAGCGTGACGTGGGAGAGCGCCTGCGCCCCGATGTTCACGGCACCGACTTTGGCTTCGATCTCCTTGAAGTGGTCGAGCTTGGCCTGGAAGGCCTCGCGGGCCGCCTGCTGCGCCGCCGGCACCAGCTCCTCGCGGCGGCGAATTTTCTGGGGGTCGGTGAGGCCCGGGATGGAGATCAGGAACTTGAGCAGGAACTCGGTCTCCATCAGGGCGCGGTCCCAACGATAGGCATCCTTGGTGTCGCCGATCAGCTCGTCGGCGAGCTCGGCGACCGCCTGCTCGACCATGCGCAGCGCCTCGGCCTTGAGCTCCTCCCCCCCTTCGAGGGCGAACAGACGCAGCGAGTAGATCACCTCCCGCTGCTGGTTCATCACGTCGTCGTATTCGAGCAGCTTCTTCCGGGCCTGGAAGTTCTGCAATTCGACGCGCTTCTGGGCTTGCCCGATGGCGCCCGTCACCCAGGGGTGGGTGATGACCTCGTTCTCCTCGGCACCGGTGCGGTCCATCCAGCGCGCGATGCGATCCGACCCGAACAGCCGCATCAGGTCGTCCTCGAGCGACAGGAAGAACACGCTCTGGCCCGGATCGCCCTGACGACCGGAGCGGCCCCGCAGCTGGCGGTCGATGCGCCGCGCTTCGTGCCGCTCCGTGCCGATGATCACCAGTCCGCAGGGTGGATCTTCGTTGCAGCCCAGCCGCTTGAGCTCTTCGGCGGAGAGGTCGGGCCGCTCGATCTGCTGCCCAAAGGGAGCCTCGTGCGCCGTGATTCCGCAGACCTGACACTTTTTCACGCCGGGACCGAGTTTGATATCGGTCCCCCGGCCGGCCATGTTGGTCGCGATCGTGATGGCAGCCGGCTGCCCCGCCTGCGCCACGATCTCCGCTTCGCGCTCGTGGTACTTGGCGTTCAGCACCTCGTGCCGGAAGCCGCGTCGCTTCAGCATGCGCGACAGCGTTTCGGAGACGTCCACGTTCACCGTCCCCACGAGGACCGGCAGCCCCCGCTCGTGCTGGCGCTCGACCTCGTCGAGGATCGCGTTGTACTTCTCGCGTCGCGTCTTGTAGATGAGGTCGTGCTTGTCCACGCGCCGCACCGGCCGGTTGGTCGGGATCACCACGACATCAAGGCCGTAGATCTGGAAGAATTCGGTCTCTTCGGTCTCCGCCGTGCCGGTCATGCCGGCGAGCTTGTCGTACATCCGGAAGTAGTTCTGGATGGTGATGGTAGCCAGGGTCTGGCTCTCCTCCTGGACCGCCACGCCCTCCTTTGCTTCCACAGCCTGGTGCAGACCCTCCGACCAGCGCCGCCCGTGCATCAGGCGTCCGGTGAACTCGTCGACGATCAGGACCTTGCCGTCCTGCACGACGTAATCCACCTCCCGCTCGTACAGGGCGTGGGCCTGAAGCAGCTTGTGGATGATGTGCAGCGTCTCGCTCTTCATGGCGTAGTCCGCCTCGACCTGGCGACGACGCTCGATCTTCTCCTTGGGTGCGAGGCTCTCGTCGCGCTCGATCTCGTGCACGGCGTGCGAGATATCGGGCACCACAAACAGGTTCGGGTCCTCGGGCGACATCGTCTCGACACCCTTGTCCGTCAAGTGCACGGAGTGCCCCCGCTCGTCGAGCACGAAGTAGAGGTCCTCCTCGACGTTGCGCATTTTCTGCTCGCGCGCGGGCAGCTTCCGGTCGGCCAGCACGTCGAGCTCCACCCGCTGCACCTGGGTCTTCACGCCCGGCTCCTGGAGCAGCTTCAGGAGTTTCTTGTTCTTCGGCATGCCGAGCTGCGCCTGGTACAGCAGCACCGCGGCCTCGGATGCGGTCTTCGCGTCCGCGATCAGCGGCTCCGCCCGGGCGATGAGATCGTTCACGATGGCGGTTTGCTTCCGCACCAGCTGCACGACCTGGGTGTTGAACTGCGCGTATTTCTCGTCCGACTCACTGCCGACCGCGCCCGAGATGATGAGCGGAGTGCGGGCCTCGTCGATCAGAATCGAGTCGACCTCGTCGATGATCGCGTAGGCGTGCCCCCGCTGGACGCGCTGCTCCAGCGTGAACACCATGTTGTCGCGCAGGTAGTCGAAGCCGAACTCGTTGTTCGTGCCGTAGGTGATGTCGCAGAGATAGGCCGCCCGGCGCTCCGGCGTCGACGGCTCCGTATCGTCGATGCAGCCGACCGTGAGGCCGAGCCACGTGAAGAGGTGCCCCATCCACTGGGAGTCGCGGCGGGCGAGGTAGTTGTTGACGGTGACGAGATGGGCGCCCCGGCCCGCGAGCGCATTCAGGTACAGCGGGAGGGTCGCCACGAGCGTCTTGCCCTCGCCCGTCGCCATCTCGGCGATCTTTCCCTGATGCAGCACGATGCCGCCGATGAGCTGTACGTCGTACGGCACCATGTCCCATTTGAGGGCGTGACCCGTGACGACCACCTCGCTGCCCACCAGCCGGCGGCACGCCTCGCGCACGGTGGCGAAAGCCTCCGGCAGCACCTCGCTGAGCGCTTCCTGAAGCGCCTTCACATAAGCGGCCTCGGCCAGGGACAGCTTCTGGCTCAACTCCACACGCTGGTCGGCGTCCGGGCAGTCGTGCTTTTCCCGCTTCAGGCGCTCGACCTCCGCGGCGAGCGTTCCCGTGCGCCCGGCGATGAGACCGCGCAGCTTCGGTGTCTGCTGTCGCAGCTCCTCGTCCGACAGCGCCTTGAGCCGCTCCTCGTGGCGATGAATCGCGTCCACGATCGGGCGGATCCGCTTCAGCTCTCGCTGGAACTGCGTCCCGAAGATCTTGGTGAACCAACCTTTTTGCATCAGCCCTCTATTCGCAATACAGCCCGCGCGCCGCGATGTACTCGCGCACGGCATCGGGCACCAGATAGCGGATGGAGCGGGCCCGCCGCACGCGCTCCCGGATCATCGTGGCGGATACGTCCACGGCGGGCACCTCGATCACCCGGCGGATCGCCGGGTGCCGGGGGAGCGACGCTCCCGGTCGCGCGAACACCACCACGTCCGCCAACGCGGGCAGCGCGTCGACCTGGTACCAGGCGGCCAGGTCGGCGGCGGCGTCCGCTCCAAGCAGCAACGCGAACCGGTTCCCCGGCTCCCGCTCGGCCAACGCCTGCAGCGTCCGGACCGTGTATGACGGAGCTGGGAGCGCGAGCTCGATGCGCTCGACGCTCAGGCGCGGGTTGCCGGCGACCGCAAGGTCCAACATCTCCGCCCGCTGCTCGGGTGCCGCCTGGTGCGCCGCTCGCTTGAACGGCTGGACGCGCGCCGGCAGGAACCGAACCCTGGCATCGAGCGCTTCTCCCGCCGCGTCCGCGGCGACCAGGTGCCCGACGTGCACAGGGTCGAACGAGCCGCCGAACAGGGCCTCCACGCGGAGTCAGGACGGCGTGGCGATGCTCGAGTCGGCCGGGCAGGACTTGTCGAGCCCCTCGGTCTGCGGAAAGAAGCGTCGCAGGTGCCCGCAGGTCTCCTTCAACTCGTCGCCGTAGCCGATGACGCGATAGCTGTCCACCAGCCGCATCAGCGCGTCGGGGACACTCGACGTCCCGGGATAGGTCGCGATCACGTCCTTGAAGTAGATGATCGCGGAATCGTAGGCGCGCCGCCGGAAGTAGAACATCCCGTTCCGGTAGTCCTTCTGGGAAAACCACTCCCGGAGCTGCTGCACATGGACCTGCGCCCGGGCGGCCGCGTCGGTCCCCGGGTACCGCCCGGCCAGCTCCTGGTAGATCGCCAGCGCCGTTTCGCCGTACGACGGATCCAGCTCCGGTTTCCGCCACAGCCGCAGGTTCGCGTCGCCCGCCCGCAGCAGGGCCAGGGGGGCATACTCGCTGCTCGCATATTGATCCGCGACCTCGCGGAACTCATGGGCCGCCTGAACGCGGTCCCCCGTCTGGAAGTAACACTCGGCGAGATGATATCGCACGTCGGCCAGCTCGGGCTGGCCGGGCCCCAGCTCGTAGGTGAGCCGGCGGAACGATACGAGCGCCTTGCCGAAGTTCCCGCTGCGAAACTGGGTGCGTGCCTTCGCCAGCTCGGCGACGGCATCCGGGGCGGGCACGACGTGGGGTCCATGGTGGCAGGCCGCCAACAGAGCGGCACCCGCGATGAGCAGGAAACGAAGCATGGTCCTCACGGTTGGTTCGGGGGCGACGGCGCGTCCGCCTTGCCGAGAGCGTTGATCTTCTCCTGGGCCCGCTGGGTGATCGTGTCTCCAGGCGTGCCACCCGCCAGCGCCTGCTGGTAGCTCTCCAACGCCGCCGCCACGTCGCCCTGCGCGAGCTTCACGTCTCCAAGCCCGAGAAACGCGCCGCGCACCACCTCCGTGGGCGCCCCCGGGGCGGTGGCGCGCCGGAACCAGTCTTCCGCTTCGCTGGGCTTCCCCTTCTCGAGCAACCGCTGCCCCTCGACCAGCGAGCACAACCCCAGCCCCTCGCGTGCGCGGTCCGCAACCGCGGGCTCCCGCTGCCGCCGGATCACGCCCTCGAATGCCGGCACGGCCGTAGCGCAATCGCGCGCCCGCACCGCCGCCATCCCGTATACGAAGAGGAGCGAGTCGGCCATGCGCGCGTCCGCGGCGGCCGCGACCGCTCCCGGCAGGAGCGCCATCGCGCCGGCCGTGTCGCCGCGGTCGGCGGCGTCCAGGGCCGCCAGCCGGGTGTAGCGGCCGAGTGGCCTGGTGGGAGCGATCGCCCGGAGTCCCGCCAGCCCCTTCGCCGCATCGCCGCGATCGTTGGCGGCCAGCGCCGCCCGGGCGACCCGCTCGAGGCCGTCAGCGGCCTCGCCGCCGCGCGATCCGTCCCGCTGCCCGAGCAGCACGTACGCGTCCACGGCCGCACCGTACTCGCCCACGTGCAGCGCCGCCGCCGCCGCTTTGGCGTTCAGGTCCGCGCTGCCGGGGTGGGCCTTCAACCCGAGCTGGTATTCGGCGAGCGCATCGCGGAACGCCCCCGCCGCGTAGGCACGGTCGCCCAGCTCTTCGTGGTCGGCGGCGCTCGGCTGGCACGCAAGGCCCAGCGCGACACCCAGCAGGATCCAGCGTCTCACGGTTTCTTCTTCCGACCGGATCGACTCGGGGAGTGCGGCGGCGGATCACCGTCCCCACCGGAAGCCGGCACGGCCACGGTCACGGCCGAGTCGTTCCGGGCCAGCATGGCCAGGTAGGCTTCCACCCGCGGATCTTCCGGCCGGCGCTCGCGACATTCCTCCCACACCGCCTTCGCGGCGAGCCCGTCCCCGGCGAGGTAACAGGCAAGCCCGAGCATCGCGGCCGCGTCGAGGTAGGCAGGACGCGCGCGCACGATGATCTCGAAGTGCTCGCGCGCGTCCAGCGCGCGGCCAGCCTCGAGCAGCATGCGGCCCAGCTTGTAGCGCAGGTCGTGGAACGCCGGGCCCAGGGTGAGCGCCTCCTGGTACTGCCCGATCGCCTGCGTCAAGCCGCCGGCCCCGAGGTACGCGTCGCCCAGGGCGGCGTGTTGGTTGGCCAGCTTCGAGGCCACGTGGGCCGCGAAGCCCTCCCGCGGCTCACCGCCGACCTGGGCGGCGCGCCGAAACGCCGCATCCGCTTCCGCCTCCCGCCCCAGCTCGTTCAATACGATGGCGCGGTGCACCAACGCCTCGACGTAATGCGGGTTGAGGGCCAGGGCGCGGTCGAGCTGCGCGAGGGCCTGATCCTGCTGGCCCACGAGCGAGTAGCACAGGCCGAGCATGTGGTGTGCATCGGCGAATGCGCGGCCCGCGGCCACCACCTCCTCGAGCAGGTGGATCCCCCCGTAATAGTCCTGCAGCTGAAACCGTTCCCAGGCCTGCTCGACCAGATGCTCAGCGCTCACGTCCATGTATCGCCTCATACCAGCGGACGAACTGCCGAATACCTTCCTCGATGCCGACCGCGGGGTGGTACCCCAGCTCGCGCTCGGCGCGCCGCAGGTCCGCCGCGGTAAGCCGCACGTCACCCGGCTGGTCGCCGTGGCGCTCGATCCGGACCTCCCGCCCCAGCGTCCGCCCGATCAGCTCGATCAGCCGGTCGAGGCGCACGCGCGCCCCGCCACCGATGTTGATCGGCTCGGCGAGCCCCTGCGGGCGCGGCCGGGCGGTCCATTCTACGGCGGCGAGGACGCCGTCCACGCAATCCGTAATATAGGTATAGTCGCGCTCGCTCGACCCGTCCCCGTGCATCCGGACGGGCTGTCCGGCGGCGATGAGGTGGGTGAACCGGTGGATCGCGAGGTCGGGCCGCTGGCGCGGTCCGTACACCGTGAAGAACCGGAGGCAGGCGATCTGCATGCCGTACAAGTGCGCGAACGCGTGCGCCATCAGCTCCCCGGCGCGCTTGCTGGCGGCGTAGGGCGAGATCGGCCACACCGCCGCCGTGTCTTCGGCGAACGGGGCGGGCGTGGCGTCGCCGTACACCGAGGACGACGAGCCGAACACGATACGCCGCAGCCCCGCGCGCCGCGCGGCCTCGAGCACGCGCACGGTCCCGGTGACGTTGGTGTCGCCGTACGAAGCGGGGTCCTCGAGGGAGGGGCGCACACCGGGGCGTGCCGCGAGATGCAGGACCACCGACACGCCGTCCAGCGGCAGGACATCGCGGACGATGTCCGCCTCGACGAAGTGGAAGCCTCCGGCACGGCGCAGCCCGTCGAGGTTCCGCTCCTTCACGGCGCGGGGGTAGAACGGATCGAAGTTGTCGACGCCCACCACTTCGTCACCCCGGGCGAGGAGTGCCTCGCACACGTGCGAGCCGATGAACCCGGCTGCGCCCGTGACGAGCAGACGGGCGCTCACGCCGCCGTGAGCCCGCGGAAATATTCGATGGTGCGGCGCAGCCCCTCTTCGAGAGAGACCGTCGGCTCCCAACCGAGTGTCTCCCGGGCACGCTGGATGTCGGGCTGCCGGACCTTCGGATCGTCGGTCGGAAGGGGGTGCTCGACGATGCGACTGCGACTCCCCGTGAGCCGCAGTACCAGCTCCGCCAGTTGGCGCACCGTGAACTCGTTGGGGTTGCCGATGTTCGTCGGCTCGGCTCCGCCGCGCTCGAACAGCCTCACGATGCCCTCGATGAGGTCGTCGACATAGCAGAAGGAACGGGTCTGCGAGCCGTCGCCGTACACCGTGAGCGGCTCACCCTGGAGCGCTTGCACGATGAAGTTCGACACCACCCGCCCGTCGTGCGGTCGCATGCGGGGGCCGTACGTGTTGAAGATCCGTACGATCCGGGTGTCGAGGTCGTGGTAGCGATGATACGCCATGGTGATGGCTTCCGCAAAGCGCTTGGCCTCGTCATAGACGCCCCGGGGCCCGACCGGGTTCACATTGCCCCAGTAGCTCTCCGGCTGGGGATGCACGAGCGGATCGCCGTATACTTCGGAGGTCGAGGCGAGCAGAAATCGCGCGCCCTTTGCCTTCGCGAGGCCGAGGGCCTTATGGGTGCCGAGCGACCCGACCTTGAGGGTCTGGATCGGCAATTCCAGGTAATCGACCGGGCTTGCCGGGCTCGCGAAGTGCAGCACACCGTCGAGCGGCCCTTCCAGCTCGATGAAGTTGGCCACGTCGTGCAAGATCAGCTGGAAGCTCGGGTGGCTCTTCAAGTGCAGGAGGTTGCCCTTGTTGCCGGTGATGAAGTTGTCCATCCCGACCACGCGGTGGCCGAGCGCGAGCAGGCGGTCGCAGAGGTGCGAGCCGAGAAACCCTCCGGCGCCCGTTACGAGGACGCGCATGCCACGGGGCGACCGATGCTCTCATAGATGAACCCGAGCCGCGCCATGCGCTTGGGGTCGTACAGGTTCCGTCCATCGACGATCACCGGCCGCGTCAGCGCCTGCTTGATCCGGTCGAAGTCGGGGTTGCGATACTCGAGCCACTCGGTGACGATCGCGAGCGCGGCCGCGCCGTCCACGGCGTCGTAGACGCTCTTGGCGTAGGTCACCCGGTCCCCCAGGTGGCGGCGCGCGGACGCGAGCGCCGCCGGGTCGTGCACGCGCACGCGCGCTCCCGCCGCGAGCAGCTGTTCCACCAGCACGAGCGCCGGGCTTTCGCGTACGTCGTCGGTTTCGGCCTTGAAGGCGAGCCCCCAGACGGCGACCGTGGCTCCGGGCAAGCCGTCCCCGAGCCGCCGCGCGAGCTTTTCGAACAGCACTCGCTTCTGCCGCTCGTTCGCCGCCTCGACCGCGTGCAGAATGTCGAGCGACACGCTACAGTCTTCGCCGGTGCGGATCAGTGCCTTCACGTCCTTTGGGAAGCACGACCCGCCGTAGCCCGGCCCCGGAAACAGGAACGCCGGTCCGATGCGCCGGTCGGTCCCGATCCCCTTGCGCACGAGGGTCACGTCAGCGCCGACGGCATCGCACAACAGTGCGATCTGATTCATGAATGAGATGCGCGTCGCCAGCATGGCGTTGGACGCGTACTTGGTCATCTCCGCCGACGACAAGTCCATGAAGATGATCGGATTACCGGTCCGTACGAACGGCGCATACAGCTGGGCCATCACGTCCGCCGCTTCCTCCGAATCCACGCCCACGACCACGCGGTCCGGCTTCATGAAGTCTTCGACCGCCGCGCCCTCTTTGAGGAACTCGGGATTGGCGCAGATGTGAAACGCGGTCGTCGTGTGTTTGGCGATTTCGGCGCGCACGCGCTCCGCGGTCCCGACGGGAACCGTGCTCTTGGTGACGACCAGCTTGGGCCGGTCCATGTGCCGGCCGATGGTGCGCGCCACGTCGAGTACGTGCTGTAGATCGGCGGAGCCGTCCTCGCCGGGAGGCGTACCCACCGCGATGAAGATCACGTCCGAGCGTCCGACCGCCGTACCGACCTCGGTCGTGAACTCCAGTCGGCCGTCACGCTGGTTGCGTACCACGAGCGGCTCGAGCCCCGGCTCGTGGATGGGAAGTCGGTTCTGGCGCAGGCTGTCGATCTTCTTGGCGTCCACGTCCGCACACACGACGTCGTTGCCCGTCTCGGCCAGGCATGCTCCGGCGACGAGGCCGACGTACCCCGTACCGACGACCGCGATCCTCACTGCTCCTGCCGCCGGTGCCGCACCTTCGCGAGGGCGTTTCGCGTATCGACCACCAGACGCGCGCACCGCTCGACGAGAGCGTAGTCGACATCCGAGTGATCGGTCACGATGACCACGCAGTCGGCGGCCGCGAGCGTCTCCGAGCTGAGCGGCAGCGACGCGAGATCGATGTCCTCGTCCTTGAGCTTCCGGACATGCGGATCGTGGTAGGAGACCACCGCGCCGCGCCGCTGCAGCAGGCGGATTACATCGAGGGCCGGGCTCTCGCGGATGTCGTCGATGTCCTTCTTGTAGGCCACGCCCACCACCAGCAGCTTACTGCCACGCGCCGCGCGCCCCTGCTCGTTCAGGCGATCGACCACGCGTCCGACCCAGTATTCCGGCATCTCGGCGTTGATCTCGCCCGCCAGCTCGATGAATCGCGTACGATAGTTGAGCGTCCGCATCTTCCAGGCGAGATAATGCGGGTCGAGCGGGATACAATGGCCCCCGACGCCGGGACCCGGCGTGAACTTCATGAACCCGAACGGCTTCGTCGCCGCAGCCTCGATCACTTCCCACACGTCGACACCGAGCTTGTCGCACACGATCGCCATCTCGTTGACCAGTCCGATGTTCACGCTGCGAAACGTGTTTTCGAGAATCTTCACGAGCTCGGCCGCTTCGGTGGACGACACGGCCACGAGGCGTTCGATCGCCGGCTCGTAGATCGCCATTGCCACGCGGCGACAGGCCGCCGTGATCCCACCCACCACCTTGGGCGTGTTGTGCGTGTTCCACTTCGGGTTTCCCGGGTCCACCCGCTCCGGCGAGAACGCGAGGAAGAAGTCCTCCCCCACCCTGAGCCCCGTGTCCTCCAGGGCCGGCAGCATCAGCTCGCGCGTGGTACCGGGATACGTCGTGGATTCGAGCACGATGAGCTGGCCGCGCCGCAGTGCCTGCTTCACCGCGTTGGTCGCCGCGAGCACGTAGCTCACGTCGGGGTCCTTCGTCTTGGACAGGGGCGTGGGTACGCAGATGGACACGACGTCAGGCTCGTGCAGCCGCGCCAGGTCCGCCGTCGCAGTGAACGTGCCGTCTTTGGTGAAGCGCGCCACCTCCGCGCTCGGCACGTCCTGGACGTGGGAGCGTCCCTGGGTCAGACCGTCCACGACCGCTTTGCTCACGTCGAACCCGAGCACGCGAAAGCCGGCGCGCGCGAACTCCATCGCGAGCGGCAGGCCCACGTAGCCGAGACCGACGATCCCGATCAGCGCGGAGCGGTCCTGCGCCTTCGCGACCAGGACGTCCGCGGGGGACTGGGTGACCGTGCTCATAGCTGGACGGGCGCCCCGCCCGTCGCCAAGGATCGAGTGGCCGCGTCCAGCACCCGCACCACGCGCACCCCGTCCTCCGCGCCGGCCCGCGGTGCCTCTTCGCCCCGCGCCACGCGGATGAAGTGGCCGACCTCGGCGGCGAGCGGCTCCACGTTGGGGATCTTGGGAATGAAGATGTCGCCCTCGCGAACCGATAGCGCCTCGCCGTACGACCCGTAGTCCGGCGGCCGGTCTACACCCTTGTCATAGATACGGAGCTTCTCCCGCGCTTCCATATCGTCGAACACGACCATTTTTTTCGCCCCTACCACGGTAAGTTTCCGTGCCTTGTGAGGGTCAAGCCACGACAATTGCACGTGCGCGAGCACGCCGCTCCCGAACTCCATGGTCAGGAAGACGACGTCCTCGACTTTCGGCTGCAGGTAGCTCTTCCCCTGCGCTGCCACCCGTATGGGGGCATCCCCGAGCAAGTACAGTGCCACAGAGACATCGTGCGGCCCGAAGCTCCACAGGGCGTTCTCGTCGGCGCGCACCTGCCCCAGGTTGACACGGAGACCATACAGGTAATAGATCCGCCCAAGATCTCCCCCCTGCACCAGCGCCCGCAACCGCTCCACCGCGGGGTGAAACACCAGCAAGTGGCCCGCCAGCACGGGGACGCGGGCGTCCGCGGCGGCCCGCGCGATCGCTTCGGCGTCCTGCACGCTCAAGGCGAACGGCTTTTCGACGAGACACGGCTTTCCAGCCTCGACGCACTGCAACGCGAACCGGGCGTGCGTCGCCGCCGGTGAGGCGATCACGACCGCGTCCACCCGGCCCAGGAGATCGGCGGCGTCGGCCGTGACGTGCGCCGCGGGGTACTGCCGCGCCACGAACTCGCGCACCTTCGCGTCGGCGTCGCAGACTGCCGCCAGCTGCGCCTCGGCCAGGCCCCCGACGGTGCGGACGTGGTTTCTGCCCCACGCCCCGGCGCCGATCACGCCGAGCTTGAGGCGGCTCACCGGTAGAAACCACGGATCGTCTCGATCACGCAGTCGAGCTGCCCGCGCGTCAGCTCCGGGTACACGGGCAGCGACAGCACCTCGGCGGACGCCCGCTCCGACTCGGGCAGCCGGCCCGGCCGGTACCCCAAATGGCTGAAGCAGGGCTGCAGGTGCAGCGGCACCGGATAATAGACCGCGTTTCCGATCCCTTGATTCTTCAGGTGCGCCTGGAGCTGGTCCCGGCGCTCGACACGCACGGTGTACTGATGGAAGATGTGCTCGTTCGCAGGGTCCACCGCCGGCGGGCGGACCGCCGGGAGATCGGCAAGCCCCCGCGTGTAATACGCCGCGTGCTCCCGGCGCTGCGCCGACCACGCCGCGAGGTGCGGCAGCTTGGCCAGCAGCACGGCGGCCTGGACCGAGTCGAGCCGCGAGTTGGTGCCCACCTCGTCGTGGTGGTACTGCTTCGCGCCGCCGTGCAGCCGGAGCCTCCGGAGGCGCTCGGCCAGGGCGTCGTTCGACGTGACCATCATCCCGCCGTCACCCCACGCACCCAGGTTCTTGCTCGGAAAGAAAGAGAACCCGGTGGCCCACCCGAGCTCGCCCGCCATCCGCCACTCCCCGTCAATCGAGCGGCGCGCGCCGATCGCCTGGGCCGCATCCTCGACGATCTTGACCGCGTGAGCCCGCGCGATCGCCAGCAGACGCTCCATGTCGGCCATCTGGCCGTACAGGTGAACGGGTAGGATGGCACGCGTGCGGGGCGTGATGGCGGCCTCCACCGCGGCCGGATCGATATTGAAGGTGTCGGGCTCGATGTCGACGAAGACCGGTGTCCCGCCTGCGTTATGGATCGTCCCGGCGGTGGCGAAGAACGTGAACGGCGTGGTAATGACCTCGTCCCCGGGCTCAAGGTCGAGCGCCTTGAGGGGTAGCAACAGGGCATCCGTCCCACTGGCGCATGCGATGCCGTGCTTCGCGTGGGTAAGCCGGGCCACCGCAGCCTCGAGCTGCAGCACCGGAGGGCCCATCACGAATTGCTGCGACTCGACGACCGACAGCAGGGCGGGAAGGACCTCGTCCCGGATGGTGCGATGCTGCGCCACCAGGTCGAGCAGCGGCACGTTCACCGGATCACCGTCTCCAGAGAGGGTGACACGCTATCCCACGGGGCGGGGCGAGGCGGGCCGGGCTGTCGGCTGGAGGGCGCCATTCGACTCCTCGTACGGGGTGCCGCACACGGCGCAGGTGGCTTTGCCGCCCGACACCGAGAGCCGCTCGCCGCACTGGCACATCCATCCCACGCGGCGCGCCGGCACGCCCACCATCAGCGCGTACGCCGGCACGTCGGACGTCACGACCGCCCCCGCACCGATGAACGCGTACTCGCCCAGCGTGACGCCGCACAGGATGGTGGCGTTGGCGCCGATCGAGCTGCCCCGCTTCACGCGCGTGAGCCGGTACTCGCGCTTGCGCGACACGTGGCTCCGGGGATTGAGCACGTTGGTGAACACGCAGGATGGCCCGCAGAACACGTCGTCCTCGAGGGTCACGCCCTCGTAGATGGACACGTTATTCTGGATCTTGACGTTGTTGCCGATGCGCGTGCCGGGCATGACCACGACGTTCTGGCCCAGGTTGCAACGCTCGCCGATCACCGCGCCGGGCATGACGTGACAGAAATGCCAGATCTTGGTCCCCCGGCCGACCTGCGCCCCGTCGTCGACATAGCTCGACTCGTGGACGAAGAAGTCCGCCATCTAGACCCCGATCACCTTGACCTCGAGCTCCAGCTCGACGCCGGTCTTCTTGGCGACCGTCTTCCGCACGTGCTCGATGAGCTTGAGGACGTCACTCGCCGTCGCGTTGCCGGTGTTGACGATGTAGTTCGCGTGCAGCGACGATACCTGGGCGCCGCCGATGGTAAAGCCTTTCAATCCGCATTCGTCGATGAGAGCGCCGGCGGTACGCGGGCCGCCCGGATTCTTGAAGACCGAGCCGCAGCAGGGCTGGTCGAACGGGGTGCCGGCCTTCCGCCACCGCAGCAGGCGTGCCTGTAATTCTTTCAGCTTCGCCGGCGGCTCCTCGATCAATGCCAACTTCGCCTCGAGCACGATCACGTTGCCGAGGTTCGAGGAGCGGTACTTGAACGAGATCTGCTTGCGCGGGACCTGTCGCATCTTCCCTTTGGCGTCCATCACGGTGGCTTCCGTGAGCACTTCCGCGAACTCGGCGCCGTGCGCGCCCGCATTCATGTACACGCCGCCGCCCACCGTGCCCGGGATCCCGATGAAACGCTCCACGCCCGCGAAGCCCGCCTCCGCCGTGCGGCGGGCGAGCAGCGGTGTCGGCAGGCCCGCCCCCACGATCGCCGTCGCGCCCTTCATCTCGAAGCGGTCGAGACCCTTCCCTAAGCGGACCACGAGGCCCGGGAACCCACCGTCCTTGACGAGCACGTTCGAGCCGAGGCCGAGCGCCACCCACGGGAGCCCGCGGTCGTGCGCGAGCTCGAGCGCCTTGGCGACGTCATCGACGTCGGCTGGCATGACGAGGTAGCGCGCCGGTCCGCCGATGCGGTACGTGGTATGGCGGGCCAGGGGCTCATTCTCGAGCACCCGCCCGCGGAACTTGACCTTGGGCGCGGGCGGCGCGGCCGGGGCGGACGGCTTGGCGGCACTCTTGCCCGCCTTCCCCGCCGGCTTGGCTGGTACCTTCGCTACGCCCGGACGGCTTCCTTTGCGGTTCCCGGCGGCCGGTTTTCGACGGTCGTTCTTTCGTGCCATTCTTGGAGACTCCTCACGCTGCCCGTTCGGCTGCGCAGAGCGATGATCGCATCGCAAGCGGCGCTCGCGGCCGACATGGTCGTCGTGTACGGCACGCGGTGCATCAGCGCCGCCCGCCGGATCGCGTAGTCGTCCGCCTGTGTGAACTTCCCGAGGGGCGTGTTGATCAGGAGCTGCACGTCGCCCGACACGATCAGATCGATCGCGTTCGGCCGCCCTTCGTGCACCTTGGCCACTCGCTCGGCCGGCACCCCGCGGGTTCGCAGGTACCGCGCCGTGCCCTCGGTGGCCGTGAGACGAAACCCCATCTCGTGGAACCGCCGCGCGATCGGCAGCACGGTCGGTTTGTCCGAGTCGTTCACCGTCACGAAGATCCCCCCCGCGAGCGGCAAGCTGCCGTCGGCGGCGATCTGCGCCTTGGCAAAGGCCATCCCGAAGCTGTCCGCCAGTCCCATCACCTCACCGGTGGAGCGCATCTCCGGGCCCAGGATGGTATCGACCCCGGGCAGCTTCGTGAAGGGGAAGACCGCCTCCTTCACCGCCACCCCGGGGAGCGGAAGGTCATCGGGAACGCCCAATTCGTCCAGGGTGTGCCCGGTCATCACCGCCGCCGCGAGCTTGGCCAGGGGCACCCCGGTCGCCTTGCTCACGAACGGGACCGTCCGGGACCCCCGTGGGTTGACCTCCAGCACGTAGACGACGCCATCCTTGATGGCATACTGCACGTTGATCAAGCCCACCACGCCAAGCGCCGCGGCGAACGCCTTGGTGTAGCGGCGCATCTCGTCGACCTGCCGATCCCCGATCAGATAGGGCGGCAACACGCAGGCGGAGTCCCCCGAATGGACCCCGGCGTCCTCGATATGCTGCATCACGCCGCCAATGACGCAGCGCGTGCCGTCGGCCAGGGCGTCCACGTCGCCCTCGAACGCGTCCTCGAGGAAGCGGTCGATCAGCACCGGATGCTCGGGCGCGACGCGTGCCGCCTTCTCGAAGTAGTCCCGCAGGGAGCCTTCATCATAGACGATCTCCATCGCCCGCCCGCCCAGCACGTACGAGGGCCGTACCAGCACCGGGAAGCCGATCCGCTCGGCGACCTTCACGGCTTCCTCGACGGAGCGCGCCGCGCCGTTCGCCGGTTGCGGTACCCCCAGGCGGTCCGCCAGCGCTTCGAAGCGCCCGCGATCCTCCGCGATGTCGATCGAGTCGGGCGGCGTGCCGAGGATCGGGACTCCGGCCGCCTCGAGCGGTTTGGTCAACCGCAGCGGCGTCTGCCCGCCGAGCTGGACCACGACGCCCTTGGGCCGCTCCCAGCGCACGATCTCGAGCACGTCCTCGAGCGTCAGCGGCTCGAAGTACAGCTTGTCCGAAATGTCGAAATCGGTCGAGACCGTCTCAGGATTCGAGTTGATCATCACCGTCTTGAAGCCGAGCTCGCGGAATGCGAGCCCCGCGCGCACGCAACAGTAGTCGAACTCCACGCCTTGCCCGATCCGATTCGGGCCGCTGCCCAGGATCACGATGCCCTGCGCGCCGAGCGGCTCAGATTCGTTCTCGGCATCGTACGAGCTGTAGAGGTACGGGGTCGCAGACGGAAACTCGCCGGCGCACGTGTCCACCGTCTTGTAGGCGGGGTGCACGCCGAGTCGCCACCGCGTCTCGCGAACCGCCTCCTCGGAGACCCCGCGCAGCGTCCCGAGCTGGGCATCCGCGAACCCCATGCGCTTCATGCGACGCAGCTCGGCGGCGCTGGTCTCCCCCGGGGGCAGCGCGGCGAACCAGCGCTCGGTCTCGAGCAGCTCTTCCATCTGAAAGAGGAACCAGGGATCGATGCCCGAGGCCTGCGCGACTTCGTCCACCGAGACGCCCGCGAGCAGGGCCCGCTTGATCTGGAAGACGCGCTCCGGCGTGGGCGTCCGCAGGGCGACGCGCAGATCCTCCGGGCTGTCGCTGGTCAGTCGGTCGTCCGCCAGGGACGCACCGATCTCCCAGCCCGGCCGGCCGATCTCCAGTGCCCGGAGTCCCTTCTGGAACGCCTCTTTGAATGTGCGGCCGATGGCCATCGCCTCCCCGACGGACTTCATCTGGGTCGTGAGACGGAAATCCGCCGTGGGAAACTTCTCGAACGCGAATCGGGGTACCTTGACCACCACGTAGTCGAGCACCGGCTCGAAGGAAGCGGGGGTGGTCTTCGTGATGTCGTTCGGCAGCTCGTCGAGCGTGTACCCGACCGCCAGCTTGGTGCCGATACGGGCGATCGGGAACCCCGTGGCTTTGGACGCGAGCGCGGACGAGCGGGATACCCGCGGGTTCATTTCGATCACGAGCATCTCGCCGTCGGCGGGGTTCACGGCAAACTGGATGTTGCAGCCGCCCGCCTCGACGCCGACCTCGCGGATGATGGCGATCGCCGCGTCGCGCATGCGCTGGTACTCGCGATCGCTCAGGGTCATCGCCGGGGCGACGGTGATCGAGTCGCCGGTGTGTACCCCCATGGGATCGAGATTCTCGATCGAGCACACGATGACCACGTTGTCCCGCCGGTCGCGCATGACCTCCAGCTCGAACTCCTTCCACCCGAGCACGCTGCGCTCGATCAGCGTCGTATGCAGTGGCGACAGCTCGAGTGCCCGCTCGACCAGCTCCTCGAGCTCGGCGCGGTTGTAAGCGACGCCGCCGCCCGTGCCGCCCAGCGTGTACGACGGTCGAAGGATCGCCGGGAAGCCGGTCTCGCCCGCGGCCGCGAGCCCATCCGCGACGGACGCCACGGTGCGGCCCACCGGCGTCGCCAGCGCGATGCGCCGCATCGCGGCGCCGAACTCCGCCCGGTCTTCCGCCATTTGGATGGCGCGTGCATTCGCGCCGATCAGCTCGACGCCGAAGCGCTCGAGCGTGCCGTCCTTGGCCAGCGCCATCGCCACGTTCAGCGCCGTCTGCCCGCCCATGGTCGGCAGCAGGGCGTCGGGCCGCTCCCGCTCGATCACCTTGCGCACCCACTCCGGCGTGACCGGTTCGATGTAGGTGCGGTCGGCGAGCTCGGGGTCCGTCATGATCGTGGCGGGGTTCGAGTTCACGAGCACGACGAAGTAGCCCTCTTCCGTCAGAGCCTTCGCCGCCTGGGTGCCCGAGTAGTCGAACTCCGCGGCCTGGCCGATCACAATCGGCCCGGAACCGATGAGCAGGATCCGCTCCAGGTCAGTCCGCTTGGGCATCGAGCACATCCCGTAGCGTGTCGTCGAGCGCGTATCGGGGCGTCCAGCCGGTGGCCCCGTGCAGCTTCGCCCCGTCGCCCACCAGGTGAAAGATGTCCCCCCCGCGCACCAGCTCCGGGTCGGCCTCGGGAATGGGCCGAGCGCCGATCAGGTCGGCCAACCGGAAGAACAGCTGCTCGAGCGAGACAGCCTGCCCCGACGCCACGTTGTAGATCTCGCCCGGCTGGCCTTTGACCAGGAGTCGCGCGTAAGCGTCCACCACGTCCCGCACGTGCAGAAACTCCCGCACCGGCTCGAGGTTGCCGACCTTCACCACGGGGGCCGCGACGCGCTTCGCGAACCGCAGGCGCTCCGCGAAGGCCGGCACGACGAAGCGTGTGTCCTGACCGGGTCCCGTGTGCGCGAAGGCACGGGCCACAATGACGCGAAGGCCGGTGCGACGCCACGCTTCGAGCCCGGCGAGCTCCCCGCCCGCCTTGCTCGCCGCGTAGGGCGAGCACGGGGCCACCGGATCGGTCTCGCGGCGCGGACGCGGCTCGTGCGAGGCGCCGTACACCTCCCCCGTCGAGATGACGAGGACCACCGGATCGGCCCGGCCGGTGCGCTTCGCTTCCCCCAGCACCTCCACGACACGGGCCGTGCCGGCGGCGTTCACGGTCCAGGCGTAGCCAGGGTCACGCGTCGCGTCGCTGCCCGACGAGACGGCGGCGAGGTGCACCACCGCGTCATACGGCAGGTCCACCACCTTCCGCACTGATGCTGTGTCCAGGAGTTCCAGGGGGAGCCACCGCACCGCCTCCCGCTCGGCGGGCGTGAGATCGGCTGCGGGGGGGACGGGCGCGGGGCTCTGACCCGGCCGCACCGCGCCATACACCTCGCGGCCGTCTGCGAGCAGCCGGCGCAGGACCCAGCGGCCCACGAAGCCGTCGGCGCCGGTCACGAGCACCTTCACGACAACCGCTCCAGATCCGCGTCCACCATCATGTGCACCAGGTCGGTGAAGCTCGTTTTCGGCGTCCACCCGAGCTCGCGTGTCGCCTTGCTCGGATCGGCCTGTAGCGCCTCGACTTCCGCGGGGCGCACGAAGCGCGGGCTCACTTTGACGTGGCGCTTCCAGTCGAGCCCCGCGTGCGAGAATGCCAGCTCGCACAGCTCGCGCACCGAGTGCGTCGTCCCGGTGCCCACGACGTAGTCGGCGGGCTCGGGCTGCTGCAGCATGCGCCACATCGCGTCCACGTAATCGCCTGCGAAGCCCCAGTCACGCCGGGCATCGAGGTTCCCCAGCTCGAGCTCCCGCGCCCGGCCCTTCACGATGCGCGCCACGCCGTCCGACACCTTGCGCGTGACGAACTCGAGCCCGCGGCGCGGCGACTCGTGATTGAACAGGATGCCGCTGACGGCGTAGAGGCCGTAGGACTCGCGATAGTTGACGGTGATCCAGTGCCCGTAGACTTTGGCGACGCCGTACGGGGAGCGCGGGTAGAACGGCGTCGTCTCGCGCTGCGGCGTCTCCGAGACCTTGCCGAACATCTCGGACGAGCTGGCCTGGTAGACGCGCGCCGTCGGGTGCGCCAGGCGAACGGCCTCGAGCAGGCGGGTGACGCCCAGCGCCGTGAACTCGCCGGTCAGCACGGGCTGCGTCCACGACGTGGGAACGAAGCTCTGGGCCGCCAGATTGTAGATCTCGTCCGGCTTCGCGTCGCGCACCACGGCCGTGAGCGAATGCTGGTCCAACAAGTCCGCGGGCACGATGTGGACGCGGTCGAGCAAATGCCCGATCCGCTCGTAGGAGTCGTGCGACGTGCGGCGGACCACCCCCACTACCTCGTAGCCCTTCGCCAGCAACAGCTCGGCGAGATAGGAGCCGTCTTGGCCCGTGATCCCGGTGATCAGCGCGATGCGTCGGGGTTGCCCCGCCCGCGGGGCCGGTTTAGGTTTGTGCGCCCCGCCGATACGGCCGGTGTGTCGCTTAGCGCTCATCTCTTCAGTCGGGCAGACCCATGGCGCGAGTGTGTGAAATCTGTGGCAAGGGCCCCATCACGGGGCACAACGTCAGCCACGCGAACAATAAGACGAACCGTCGCTGGTATCCCAACCTCCAGCGCGTGCGCGCGGTGGTGAACGGGACCACGCGCCGGCTGCGGGTGTGCACCCGCTGCCTCAAGTCGAACCGCGTCACCAAGGCGGCGTAACGAAACGGGGGACCCTGGGTCCCCCGTGCCGCTCCAGCCGCCGCTTCCCCCCGCCCGCCGGTCGGTCACTCAGCCAGCAGTTCGATCCGAGCCACCTCGGCACCGTCGCCCGCGCGATGGCCCAGCTTGGTGATGCGGGTGTAGCCGCCGGGCCGGGATGCGAACCGCGGCCCCAGGTCCTTGAAGAGCCGGTGCGTCACCGCGCGGTCCTTGAGGCGGCGCTCCACCAGGCGCCGCGCATGCAAGTCGCCGCGGCGCGCCAGCGTGATGAGCCGCTCGGCGTAGGGCCGGAGCTCTTTCGCTTTCGCCTCGGTGGTGACGATCCGGTCGTGGCGGAACAGGCTCGTGGCCAGGTTCGCGAGCAGCGCCTTTTTGTGGCTCGCCGTGCGCGAGAGCTGGCGTCCCTTGGCGCGGTGACGCATTACTCCGCGTCTCCCTCGCTCGCCTGCGCCTGCGGCGCCGCGCCGGCGTCGACCACCTTCAGCTCGTCTTCGGTCTCCTCGAACTTCATGCCGAAGTTGAGTCCCTCCCGCCGCAGCAATTCGGCGATCTCGCCGAGCGCCTTCTCACCGACATTCTTGACCTTGAGCAGGTCTTCCTCCCGATACTGCACCAGATCGCCCAGGGTCCGGATGTTGGAATTCTTGAGGGAATTGACGGAGCGGACCGAGAGCCCCACGTCGTCGATCGAGCGGGCGAGCACCTCCCGGAGCCGGCTCGTCGCCGCGCCCCCGTTCCCCGCAGGCTGGGCCGCGACCATCGGCACCTTGCCGAAGTCGACGAAGAAGCGGAAGTGCTCCTGTGCCAGCGCGGCGGCGTACGCGACGGCGTCCTCGGGAGAAATCGTGCCGTTGGTCTCGACCGTGAGCGTCAGCCGGTCGTAGTCGGTGCGCTGTCCCACGCGCGTCTCAGCGACCGTGAAATTGGCGCGCCGGACGGGATTGTAGATGGAGTCCACGCGAACGACGTCCACCGGCATGGTGCGGTCGACCGGGTGCTGCTCCGCCTCCACATAGCCGCGCCCTTTGTTCACGTACAGCTCGCCCCCGATGTCGCGGTCGTCCTGGACCGTGAACAACAGCTGATCGGGATTCACAATGCTCACCGCGCTGTGCGCCTCGATGTCGCGAGCGTACACGGGACCGGCCTTGTCGTGCTTGATGTGCAGGACCGCTTCGTCCACGTCCGGCGCGAGCACGAGCGTCAGCTGCTTCAGCCGCTGGATGATCTGGTGCACATCCTCGACCACGCCGGTGATGGTCTGATGCTCGTGCACGACGCCGTCCAGGCGGAACGCCCAGACGGCCGCGCCCCGCAGCGACGAGAGCAGCATGCGACGCAGCGAATTCCCGAGGGTGTAGCCGTAACCCCGCTCGAGCGGCTGCAACCGGAACTCGGCGGCATTCGGGTTGTCTTCCCGTTTGGTCATTTCGACCAGGTGGGGGCGGACCAACCCGCTCAAATCAAGAGTCGTGATCACTTGGAATAGAGCTCGACGATTAACTGTTCTTGGGCGGCGATCGGGATGGCGTCGCGGGTGGGCCGCTGCGTCATCCGACCAAGCGCCTTGTCGGTATCGACTTGAATCCAGGACACCGGCTGTTGCCGGCCGAATTGCTCGAGTGCGTGCTTCACCAGCACGAGCTCGCGGCTCGCATCGGCGATCTTCACCTCCTCGCCCGGTCCCACCCGGTACGACGGGACGTCCACGGTGCGGGCGTTCACCTGGACGTGGCGGTGCCGTACGAGCTGGCGCGCCTGCCGGCGCGACACGGCAAAGCCCATCCGGTAGACGAGATTGTCGAGGCGGCTCTCGAGCGCTACCAGCAACGCTTCACCCGTCACCCCGGGTTCCTTGAGCACCGCATCGAAAATATTGCGGAACTGGCGCTCCGAGAGCCCGTAAATCCGCTTGACCTTCTGCTTCTCCCGCAGCTGGCGTTGATACTCGGACGCCTTCCGCCGCCGCCCGGACGACTGACCATGCTGGCCCGGAGCGTAGGCGCGCCGTTCCACCGCGCATTTCTCGGTGAGGCAGCGCGTGCCCTTGAGGAACAGCTTCGTCCCCTCGCGACGACACAGCTTGCAGGCGGGCCCCGTGTAGCGCGCCATGACTCAGACCCGCCGCTTCTTGGGCGGCCGGCACCCGTTGTGCGGGATCGGCGTGACGTCGCGGATCGAGCGGATCTGCAGGCCCGCCGTGGCGAGCGCCTGGATCGCCGACTCGCGTCCCGAGCCGGGGCCCTGCACCCGCACGTGCACGCGCCGCACCCCCAGGTTCATCGCCTCGCGGGCCGCCTGCTCGGCCGCCACGGTGGCCGCGAACGGGGTCGATTTCTTCGAGCCCTGGAACCCGGCCTTGCCCGAGGAACCCCAGGTCAGGGTGTTCCCCTGCATGTCCGTAATCGTGATGAGCGTGTTGTTGAAGGTCGCCGTGATGTGGGCGATGCCTTCGGCTTCGACCACCTTCTTGGCGCGCTTCGCGCCCGCTGCCTTGACCTGTGCCATTTACTTTTTCAGGAGGGGCTTCTTCTTGCCCGCGATCGCGCGCCGCGGCCCCTTCTTGGTGCGCGCGTTGGTGTGCGTGCGCTGGCCGCGCACCGGCAGTCC
>WNFW01002327.1_pt1 | contig 23006 bp, 12 predicted proteins | sample 5400131 | NCBI WGS metagenome assembly WNFW01 (sample SAMN13153362, study PRJNA577476) | soil metagenome | isolation source: 20 cm soil or saprolite under grassland replicate 1 | place: USA:California | collected 2016-06-15 | reverse complement strand
TCGTGTCAGCGCCAATCGCCTGCGCTGAGTCTAGATGGCCAGAAGCTATGACTTGATCCCGAACGGGTTCCTCTTTCAGCCCTCTCTCTCTCCATACCGCATAGATAGGAGGATAGACGAGCAGTTCGAGAATGAAAGAGGTGAAGATACCGCCGATCATCGGAGCGGCCATCCGCTTCAGGATTTCGGAACCGGTTCCGTTGGACCACAGAATGGGAACCAACCCGATGCACATGGTGGCAAAGGTCATGAATTTGGGACGCAACCGACGGGCCGCCCCTTCCACAATCGCGTCATACAGACGCTCTTGCGTGAATTGCGGGTGCTCGCGCCGTGCGGCCTCGTAAGCGAGATCCAAATAGAGCAACATGAAGACTCCGGTTTCGGCATCGATCCCGAGAAGGGCGAGAATGCCAAGCCAGACAGCAATACTCATATTGTAGCCGAGCGCGGAAATCATCCAGATAGAGCCCACGGCGGAGAATGGAACCGCCAGTGCAATGATCATGGTTTTCACCGCCGATCGAGTATTGCAGTAAAGCAAAAAGAGAATGATCGCGATAGTGACTGGCACGATGAGCATCAATCGATGCCGGACGCGAAGGGCCGTTTCATATTGGCCACTCCACAAGACCGAGTAGCCAGGCGGGAGTTTCAGCTTGTTTTGCAATTCGCGTTGCGCTTGTTCGACATAGTCACCAACGGGGACATCCGTGACGTCGACGAAAACATACTCGGTGAGCAATCCGTCTTCGTTGCGAATCATGGAAGGTCCCGTCAAAGTGCGGATGGTGGCCAGCTCGGACAATGGGATTTGTTTATCGCCGGTCACGGACACCAGCACGCGGCCAAGCGATTCGAGGTCTGACCGGAAGTCGCGAAGATAGCGGACGTTGACAGGGTACCGTTCCCTCGCTTTGATCACGGTGCTGACGTTTTCCCCGCCAACCGCGGTCGAGAGGGCGCTCTGGGCGTCTTCCATAGAGAGCCCGTAGCGGGCCAGTGCCTGGCGATCCCAATTCACATCGAGAAAATAGCCATCGCCGATGCGTTCGGCAAATACGTTTCGAGTGCCGGGCACAACGCTCAGGAGTTTTTCTGCCTGCCGTCCGATCTCCTGCATCTTGTTCAGGTCGGCGCCTTGAATCTTGAGGCCCACCGGCGTGCGTATGCCGGTGTTCAACATATCGATGCGCCCCCGGATGGGCATGGTCCAGGAATTCGAGAGGCCCGGGATTTTCAGCGCCTGGTTCAACTCCGCTACGAGCTCCTGTTGCGAGATGTGATCGGGCGTGATGTGCCTTAGAACGGGAAGGAGCCACCGTGGCGCCCAGGAGGAGTACCAGGTGTGAGCATCCCTCCATTCCGATTGCGGTTTGAGAACAATGACAGTTTCGAGCATAGAGAGAGGCGCTGGATCGGTGGGGGTATCGGCGCGTCCCGCTTTGCCCAAGACATGATCGACTTCCGGAAAATTCATCAACATCTGATCCGTCAGTTGCAGAAGTTTTTGCGATTCCGCGATGGAGATACCCGGCATTGTGCTAGGCATATAAAGGAGGGAGCCTTCGTCCACCTGGGGCATAAACTCCGAGCCGCGCGTCCAGAACATGGGGATGGTCAAAAGCACGAGGGCGATCGCTGCTGCAATCACCTGCGTTTTCCAACGGAGCGTCCAGCGAACGACGGGAGCGTAGATCCGCATGAGTGGCCCAGTGATGGGGTGTTTCTCTTCGGATTGGATCCTGCCACCCAATAATGAATCGAGTAGGCGCTGAAACCGTGTGCCGGCTTCGGTGAGGATGGGCCGGTGGCGCACCAGGAGAAGCCGGAGCGCAGGGGTCAATGTGATGGCAAGCAGCGCCGCCACCAACATGGCAAAGTTCTTGGTGTAGGCTAGCGGGCGGAATAGCTTGCCTTCCTGGCCTTCCAAGGCGAGAACCGGCAAGAATGCCACAGCAATGACCAACAGAGCAAAAAACGTAGGCCCGGCTACCTCCTTCACCGCTGTTAATATCACTTGGTCATAGGAAAACGGATTTCCGGAGCGTTCATGGATCTCCAGCTTCCTGTGCGTTTGCTCGACGACGACAATGGCGGCGTCCACGAGTTCACCACAGGCAATGGCAAGGCCGGCTAACGACATGATATTTATGCTGACGCCGGCAAAGTGCAGCGGAATGAAAGTGAGCAGGACGGTGACCGGGATGGTAACCACGGGAATGGCAGCGCTTGGGAAATGCCAGAGAAAAATCACAATCACGATGACCACGGTGATCATCACTTCGATCAGCGTCAGGCGCGCATTTGAAACGGCACGGCGGATCAATTCCGAGCGGTCGTAGACCGGGACAATCTTGACTCCCTGGGGCAGGCTCGGCTCGATTTCTTTCAGCCGGGTCTTAACGCGATCAATCACGTCGAGGGCGTTGCTGCCCTCGCGCGTGACTACGATTCCGGAGACGACTTCCCCCATGCCATTCAGATCGGTGGTGCCGCGCCGGAGATCGGGGCCAATGACGACGCGAGCCACATCCTTGATCCGGATCGGAGTCCCGTCAACGGCCGACAGGACGGTCTCCTCTATATCCTTGGGTGAGCTCAGGTATCCGCGGCCCCGAATCATATATTCGGCGCCGCCGAATTCCAGCAGCCGCGCTCCGGTTTCACGGTTGCCTTCGCGGACGGCTTCGGCAACGCGCGAGATGGGGATTCCATAGGAGCGCAGCCGGTTTGGGTCCACATTGACCTGGTATTGCTGTGTAAATCCGCCAAGGGAGGCAACCTCGGCGACTCCTGGCACGGCTCGCAAGTAATATCGGAGATACCAATCCTGATAAGAACGAAGTTCCCCAAGACTGTGTTGCCCGGATTCATCCTTGAGAACGTACTGAAAAATCCAACCGAGCGCCGTTGCATCGGGCCCAATCTCCGTCTTTACGTCCTGGGGAAGCCGTGAGGTCACACCGGAAAGATATTCCAGGGTCCTAGAACGCGCCCAGTAAATGTCGGTGCCTTCTTCGAAGATCACGTAAACATAGGAGTACCCAAAGTCCGAGATGCCGCGAACGGTCCTGACTCGCGGCGCGCCGGTCATCGCCGAGAGAATAGGATAAGTGACCTGGTCCTCGATGATATCCGGGCTTCTATCCCAACGCGAGAGGATGATTACCTGTGTCTCACTCAGATCCGGGATGGCATCCAAAGGGAGACGAAAGCCTGACCACGCTCCCCAGAGACAAGCCGCGGCGAGTAAAGCAAATACCAGGAACTTGTTATTAGCGGAGAATTCGATGATCCGGTTAATCATTCAGGTCTCGAAGCGCCCGCCGGATCCGCGGCGGAACTTACTTTTACGCCTGCATACTTCGCCGGATCCTGTTGGAACTTCTTCTGACATTTGTCCGAACAGAACTGGAACACTTCGCCCTGGTATTTTTCGGAATGTCCGGCCGAGGAACCCTGGTTCGGATCGAGATGCATTCCACAGACCGGGTCTCGCAATGCGACGGCACGCTGACCTGAGGACAGGTGAGCATCTTTTATGACGGAGGGGGAGATGAATGCTGAGGACCGCATCTTACTCTCCGAATCGATCAGAAAATTCCCGGAGGTAACAACTTTCTCGCCAGCAGCCAGGCCGTTTGTGACGGTGACGAAATTACCGTAAGCAGTTCCAAGGATTACCGGGCGCGGCTCGAATACCCCGTCGCTGGCTTCTACGTAGACAATCTTTTGCAGCCCGCTGTCAATGACGGCATCCTGCGGAACCGCGAGCCCTCGGGGCGCTTTGGCGCTAAATTCGAGATCCACAAACATATCCGGCCGCAGGACAAAGCCGGGATTTTCGGCCTCCAGCCGCAGCTTTAAGGTGCGTGACGCCGGATCGAAGAGCGGTGGCGTATCGCTGACGGTGGCAAAAACGGTTTTCCCTCGTTCGCGAATAGTGGCCTTCACCCGTGCACCCGGAGCGAAGAACTGCGTATCGCCTCCAAAGAGATCGGCAGTGATCCAGACCTTGCGCAGATCGGCGATGCGGTAAAACTCGGTGCCTTTCTCAAACCTCTGGCCGGGAGAGACGTCGCGCGAGAGTACGATTCCCTCAACGGGAGAAGCCAGCGTAATGTCGCGAGTGATCTGCCGCGTCTTGGCCAGCTCTTTTATTTGCGGTTCACCCATCCCCAAGGAACGCAACTGTTCCTCATTGATTCGCAAACTTGCGTCGCTCGATCTGGCGGGATCTTCCTGATCGCGGCTGCCTTTCAAGCGGTCGAGGCTGGCGAGGGACCCTAAGTATGCCTGCTCGGCGTTGCGAAATTCACGACTGTAAAGGGAGGCCAAGAGCTCGTCCTTTTTTACCAACGTACCAGCAGGATTATTTTTGACCGCCGGACTTCAGCTGAAGTTTCGCCGCCGGATCTTCACCCTCGTACACAGGCTCCAAGGCCATGCCGCAGTCGGGCGCGATTCCCGGCTTGTCCGAGCGGTAGGAAGGATGCATTGGATCGACGTAATAGCGAACGCGCTTCGCGCCGGTATGGTTATCGTGGTTGGGCCTAGCAGTATAGCGGCCTGCTGCGAAGGCAAGTAGCGCCAGGAGAGCCAAGAAAACTAGTGCGGCGGGCTTCTTCATGGGGTTGTTAGGCACGGCGCAGACTGAACTTGTATGACCTCTGAATCAAGAAAAATGCCATACTTTGGACGATCCTTTCCGTGCCAAGTCTCCTGTGTCATGCCAGAAATAGCGCAGAATGAATAGGATACGGCGAATCAGCCCTTGCGCCTCGAGAGGACATAGCAAGTATTTAGAGCAAACAGATTGCCAAATTTAGGGAAGATCCGCGGATACAGGTAGGGTCGATCTTCCCGGGCCTTTCTTTCTGGTAGCGGCTTCAATTTGGTGGCCTTTTGGCTTCGCGAAATGAGAATCGTCGAATTCGGAGTTCACCATACCGCAGGGCAGCAATTTGGCAAGAGTCGTTGCTCGAATCATGCCCTCCTCGTTATTGTAAAGGGCCGGAAATCCAGGCGATTGCCGGGATGTCCGGGGGAATAGGGGTTATTTGCCTTCAGCGGAAGTCGGGGCGAATTGAGAGCGGAGCTAAGTTACAGGTCGAACCTCCGCCGTAGCCTACTTGGTATTCGGGGCGACCGCGATTGCTGGTTTCGAGAAGTGGTTTTCATCGAGCTTGGGATTCACCACGACCTTTTCGATGATGATTTTCTCTGTCGGAACAGCAGGGTCCTTGAATCCCTGCGCCGTTCGGGCCACTTGGAGAACTTTGGTCTCCAACATATGCGGAATCTGAAGGCCGCTCACTGGCCGATAATCGCGATAGTACACCTCCACAGGATGATATACGCCATCGAGCCGCCTGGGCCGCCCTTCCACTTTCGCTTCCAGAAAGGTTTGCGCGTCAATCCAGTCATGGATCGCCTGCCCGTTTTTCATGGTCAGCTTGAGCTTATAAGTGTCGCGGTCCTCAACCTTCTCCATGCCGACCAGTTCGATCTGCGTGCCCTTGGCCGCGTAATCCACCAGGTAACCATCGACGTCTGCCTGCAGAGAGGACATGTTCATTTCCTCGGTCGTGTAAGGCTCAATTACCCGCCGGTTAAGGAACGGCCTCAGCTTCCAGCCGTTGGCGCCGTCGTAGACCTGAATTGCCGTCTGGCCGTTGAACTGAAGCTCCATCCGCATTTTCCCGGGGCGTTTCAGTTCCATAAGAAATGGCAGTTGAACCTCCTCGGCCGGCCGTGTAGGGAGCGCCTGTCTGCTGGACTTTTGGTCCGGAATTGGAACAGGAACCGTAGCCCGCCGATTCCCTCCGGCACCCAGTCTTCCCTGCATCGACATCGTTTGGACCCCACGCCACGCCTGCAAACCGCCGCGGGCCGCCACGTTCTTCTCGACGATGGCAGCAGCGGAAAGCTTGCCTTCGGAAGGGGTCTCACCCCCTGCTGCGGCGAGCGAAACGGCAAACGCCAGCGATAGACAAATGGTCAGTGATTTTCGGAACATCGGTGCGACCTCGTTCGTAGATTTCAGACTTTGACCTGAGTCAAGCATAGGGTCAAACCGCATAACGTTCTTTGCGCGGCGTCAAGCTCCAGGCGAGCCTGCGCCGGTCAGCGGACGGCGAAAGGGAGACGCTAATCCACCACCAGTCCGTCAGCATGAAATTTCCCAATCACCACATTTACGCGGTCTCCGCGTTTCACCAGCCTGCCCTTGTTCGAGAACGCCATCCAGTAGGACTTGCCCGCCTGGGGCGTGCTGCTCTGACGCAACTGCCCGACCTTTTCCATCGACGGGACCACCAGCTTTACTTGCGCTTGCGGGTCGATCAAGGAGGGCTCAGCCTTCTTATCGTTGAGTGTCTTGGCTTTGTCCGCGTCGAGCACGCGGTACGTAAATCGGATGACCTCGCCCGACTCCGTCCACTTCACGGCCAGAGAGTCAACTCCCCAGACGAGTTCGTAGTATTTGCCCGCTCGTCCCGCAAACCGATTTGGCTGATAGCGCCTTGCAGCCGTAGCCCCCGGCTGCCCGGTCGGGGCAGGAGATTGCGCCCCCACCGGCGTAACCAAATTACTGCTTGCGAGAACCCCTGCCAGCAACATCAATTTGGTTTCTCTTATTCCATGGTATTTAAACATGGCTGATGTTTCCTTGTGCCAGTAGCCGCCAGGCTCCCGGGGTGGACAGGCTGCGCCAAACCCCGCTCCTGTTTCTTCGCTTAGTCCACGGTACCGCTGGCAAGCGTTAACAGCCCCCCCAACAAGCGCCCCGAAGTAAAAAAGAGAAAAGATCTGCGCAACTTGGTAAGTGCGCTCCTCACGGCTCCCTCTCCAAGGCCTATTGGAAGCTTCTACAGCTATCTACCAGCACGAAACGTGCCAATCTCGCATCGGCCATGGTCGCTTGGTTTCCCCCCAACTCCACCATCTGCCAAGACCATTCAGTAATAAGGTCCATGGCTCCGCAGTGGCTACCTGGCGCACATGCCCATCCCTTCCATTTCCAAGACGTGCAACTCGGTCAACCATTCCTGACAGGATCAGCGGCCAGAAACTAAGAACTGCCTTGTGTCGGCGTCGGAGCGAGAGCCTGAGGTCGGAAGGATTCTTTGTCAGCACCTATAAACTACCCTTGTGGCCTGCGGATCCGTCTGCAAAATTGGGGGAGCTATTCTCCGGCCGGACAACAGTTAACCCTACTGTGGCTGTCAAGAACTGGGGAAGATCTGAACTCCATCCTTTCGGTCAGCGGGTAAGTCCGATTCGCAGCCCTTCGGTTGTAAAGCGCAGTTCTGAACGGCGCGAGCCGAGAGACTTGGCGGCGATGCGGACACGCGGCAAGTCCTGGCCATTTCCACCAAGTGATCTGATTGAAGTACGATTCAGCCGTGGTTCGCTAGCGCTTGGAAAAACCCTTGGAGGTGGCTTTCTGTGGAGCAGCAATTTTGTAATCTGGCGGCACGGCAAACAAATCCGCCGCCTGCTGTTCCTCTTTAATATTGCGCAATTCTGCGCCGATGCCAGCAGCCTCCCACTTGATCACAAACTTGAGGGTCTTGTCGACCCAGACGGCAGCAGTCGCAGCCTCGGAGGTGCCTTTGTTCTGGTATTTCACTGCTTCACGGCCGTTTACTACTTCAGGACCGACTTTCTCGCAAACAATCTTCTGCTCTGCAACGCTCTGCCAGCTCGGACACGCATCATCTGCGTTCTCGGCCCGGAAATATTCTGAAGGACCAGATCCCAGAGGCTGATAGGCCTTCTTCTTTGGTTGGAGGGCGACGGCTGTATGTTCCGTTCTATCCGCCAATAGGATGGTACCAGTGATTCCGTTTGTCTCCAGACGAATCTTGTCCTTACTTACGTACAGCTTCGAGGAACGACGGGGTGAGGTCCCGGTTTCGGTGGATGGTGCGTCCGGCTTGTTGATGGCGAGGTACACGACGTCAGCCGAGAATTCTTGCGCGTGGCAAGCCGCTGGAATCAGACCCAGGAGAAATGTTGCCGCCAGATTTGTTGCGCTGAGTTTCATGCTTCGTTCCTTCGTCGCTGAGTTACATCAGTTTGGCCGCCGTCACCGAGCGAATTGAGCGGGCACCCTGCAAACCGGCGAAGATGGTTCAGTTCACAACAACCTGCGGAACCCTTTAGTGCGGAGTAGTGACTTTGAGCCAGTCCTCTACGCTGCGCTGCTGTGGCGCCGGCTGCATTCCTCGCACTGCAAGGGGATCGTATTTTTTCTTCTGCTCTTCGTTAAGTACAGCGCGGATCCGCTCCACCGTGTTGTCTTGAAGGGCGCGAAAACGCTCGATCCGAGCGCCTCCTGAAATTGAGGGGTCTTGGCGGATGCGCAGGGTCTCCTGCTGCCGTTGCTCCAAAATCTTCTTCACGGCAGCCCGCTGCGCCTCGTTCAGGTCCAGGCTCCTGGCTAACACTCTGACTCGATCATCAATGGTGGGTCTGTGGCCGCGTTGCGCGACAGCGGGCGCACTCGCCAAAAGGATCTGGAATACCTGAGCCAGACACAAGAGTGCTCGGAGGGAACAGGTGCGCAGCTTCGCGGCAAAGGTCTTATTCTTATTGTAGCTTGGCAAAGCGAGAGTCCTCCACCCGCGGATTGACGGCAACGTTCTCAATCTCGATCTTCTCTGTTTGCTTGACTCCCTGTACTTTCGTCTCCATGACGTAGGGCATCATCAAGCCGCTCACCGTCCTGTAGTCCCGATAATAGATCTCCACCGCATGGTACTTGCCGTCCAGGCGGCGGGGCGTGCCTTCGATCTTGGTCTCAAGGAATGTCTTCGCGTCTACCCACAAATGTTGGGTCTGTCCGTTCTTAAAGGTCAGCTTCAGGCGATAGGTGTCGTTGCCGCCCTCGACCTTGTCGGTGCCTTCCAGCTCGACCTTGGTTCCTTTCGCTGCGTAGTCCATAAGCGGACCGTCCAGATCGGACTGCAAGGCGACCGCTTTCATCTCATCCGGTGTGAACGTCTCTACTTCGTGCCGATTGAGGAACGGACGTAGTTTCCAGCCGTTGGTGCCATCGTAGACCTGGACCGCGGTCTTGTCACTAAAGTCGAGTTCCAATCGTGACTTGCGCCCGCGCTTCAGTTCCAGACGAAATGGCAACCGCACCTGCTTGGCTGGGCGCTTGGGCAGCTGCACACCACCGGTCCTTACCCCTTGCACCGAAAGGGTCGGGGCCTCGTTCCCACCGGCATCCACCTTGCCGCTCATGGACAGGGTCTGGACTGCCCGCCACGCCTGCAGCCCACCCCGTGCCGCAACATTCTTCTCTATGACCTGCTCCGCTGTCAGATTGGCCGCTGAGGTCGGCGTATCCGCACGCAAGCCGAGGGAAACAACCAAAGCCAAGAAGCTGCCGACTAACACCGTTGTTCGAGACATTGACGATCGCTCCTCATGGTCGCTCCTGATTTGTGTGGGATTGGGGGATGCTACTGGACAACGAGGCCGTCGGCGCGAAAATTGCCAATCACCACGTTGACGCGGTGCCCCGGCTTCACATACCTGCCTTTATTCGAGAAAGCCATCCAATACGCCTTGCCCGTCTCGGGTGTACTGCTCTGGCGCAATTTTCCCACCTTCTCCAAGGACGGAACTACCAGTTTGACGCCCGCCCGCGGGTCGATCAAGGAGGGCTCGTTCTTTTTATCGTTGAGTGCTATGGCTTTCTTCGCGTCGAGCACTCGATAGCTAAACCGAATGATCTCTCCCGACTCCACCGACCGGACGGAGAGAGAATCAACGCCCCAAATGAGAGCATAATACTCACGCGCTTTCTTGGAGACCGGATGTGGAAGATAGCGGTATGGAACCACAGCCGCCGCAGCAGACTTCCCTGTCGGCGCTGGGGGCTGATCGCTGGCCTGCGGCGATGGCGCTTGAGCGGTGCAAAGGGAGAGGCCACTGAGGAGAACAGGCACCAGTAGGATCCGCTTGGTGCCCTTTAACATAGCTTCAAACATCATGATAACGATCCCCACCTTCGACTCGTACTTCCTTGCATATATCTTGCTATGCTTCCGTCCTGACGTCAATTGTCGCCCTTCAGAAACGCGGTGCAAGCCTTGACTGCCTGGTCCTTCGGGGCCTTCCCGAGAGTCTCGCCGATCGCGTCATAGGCTTCTTTGTACTCTGTTGACTTCCGGGCCTCCGCTACTTCCTTCTCCGGAACGCCCTGTATCAGGATCTTCTTGTATTCCTGGTATTTCGCGGCCGACCGCTGATCGACCTGGGCACAAAAATCAAGCGTACCCTCCACCTGCCCCAATGCTGGTTTCGGTGGAAGCTTAGTCAGTGCAAGTTGTGGAAGCGCGATTGCGGCGGACAGACACAGGATGCGATGGATTTTCATAATCGTAGCTTACCTCAGGTGCGTTGCGCGGCTCAACCGGGAATTCCAGGTTTGTGTCGCTTGGTGAGTTCTGAATTGCTTAAGCAAATCCTCTACAAAACGACGCTGCTCGCGAGAAACCCGCGAGCAGCATCGAGGTTAGGCTGTTATCCTGCCAGGCATTACTGTGCTGTGCCGGTCAGGGTTGAGGTTTGTGTACCGGCCACATCGGTCACCGACACCGTTGCGCTCTTGGCCCCGGTTGTTTGGGTCGTCAGCGGTCGGAACTGTACCGTGACCACGCAAGCCGCACCCGGCGCCAGGGTTGTCTGGCCCGCTATTTGGCCATTGCCCGTCGGACCGCAAGTTGACAACAAGCGAACAATGCTGAACTCGGTGGGATTGGTCCCTCCAAGCGCTGCTTGTCCGATACCTGTGAGTGGCGCGTTCCCCGTATTGGTGAGCACGAACACCTGGGTTGGTGCACCCAGCGCGCCCACACCCCTGGTCGCATTTCCAAAGTTGCGCGACGCCGGAGTGAGAGCAGCACTCAGCGTATTGGCCGCTGCCGCAAACTCGACCGCGCCGGCGTCAACAGCGTTGTTCGTCTTCCTCGGACGGTCGAAGAAGTCATTCGCCGGTGCCGCCGTGTAGGTCGTGCTTGAGTTGCCGGGCGTGATGTAATTAATTGCTGGCGAACTCGATGCCAACGAGTAGTCACCGAGCTGGGCGTTAGTCCGTGGATTCGTCATCGCCAGAGGACCCCAGCTGATGCTGACCCAGTTGTTGCCTTCGTCAACCGTCGCGCCCGCTGTCAGGCTGAAGATTGGGTTGGGCACGTTGGTTTCGTTGGTCCCCGGAGGCACACTGTAGCCGCATGGGATGGGTGCACCGGTGTTGGCGTTCGTGCAAAGAGCCTCCGGCGGTCTCTTCGAGCCGTTGCAGTATTGCACGGCAACACCTGGGGTGAAGCTAGCCGAGTTGGCCCTGAAGCCGCCTGCGCCTCCACCGGGATAGCCCGCGATGCTGGTGATCACCGAAGCCTTCGGGTCGAACGTGACCCCTGAGCTATGGTTGGTCGGCCCAGTGTCCCCACGAAGACCGAGATCCCAATAGGTGCTCGGCGAAGTGAAGCATTGACCCGTGATGGTCTGGTTGAATGACGGAACCAACGAGACTGTCGACTGGAGGGCACCTGTGGTCGGCTGTGTCACAACGATGTTGAAAGAGCGGTTCTGCCAGATCACATCGTTGTACAGAATCGGGTAGGACGCCCGCCTGCAAGCGCCATTCGTGAGGCCCCCAGTTCCGGTTCCTCCACCACCATGCCCCGTGGGGCAGTTGACAGTCGGCAAGGGTCCCAGTGCCGTCAGGAACTCGCTCGAGTGAGCGGCACCTGACACGCCAGCGGGCTGACGATTCGTTAAGGGGTAGCAGGGGAGATTGCCTCCCTGAGCGTCCTTCGGGCACGGGGTTGGGGAGCCCGCCTGCGGAGCAAAGAACGCTCCGAATAGCGTGCCCGACGAAGCTGTAGCGTCGTTGGAGATGATCGTGTTGTTGATCATGTTGACTCCGATGGAGTCCTGCAACGACACGCCGCCTCCGTCCCAACCTGCAACGTTGTTGGCAACAATGTTGTTGGTGAAGCTCACGGTGTACCAGAGCGCCGGATTGGTCGGGAAGGTGGTCACGTCCAAACCATTGACACCCTGGAAGCGCACGCCGCCGCCGGCACCGGCTTCGGCTGCGTTACCCATGATGAGGTTGGCGTTGATCTTCAAGTTGCGACCGATACCGTCGCCCACCGAGCCGTAGGCATGGGAGCAGTCCGCATCAGGCTCGCCCGGGCACAGAGGATCCGTGTCCGGAGCGCTCATGACGAGCAGGCCGCCGCCGTTGCTGGGTGTGGTCGGGTTGGTCCCCTGGTTGAAGATAATCGTGTTGTGCTCGATATCGCCATCCCAGATAAACCCGACATGGGCGACTCCAGCGCCGTCGCCGGTGCTCAAGTTCCCGCAGACCCAGTTGTAGTTGAACTGGTAGTTATCGGCACCGGTGCAGAAGGCTACGCCGCCTGCTCCTGTTGGAGTGGCCGAGAACAGTTCATCGCCCTCTGAAGAGTTCGCCGTAATCGCGTTGTGGTGGACGTTCACAAAGGTGTCAAAGCAGAACGGCAGCTGAGTATTGGTGACATCGCTGGTCTGGCAGGAACCCGGATCCGGGTTCGCAACGGCACCTCCCTGGACGTAGCCATCCGGATGTTCGCCTTGGCCGATGGCGATACCGCCGGCCAGAGTTCCCTGATTGTTGTAAATGCGGTTGTTGGCGATTTCCAGGTTGTGCGCCCAGGCGTGGACGAAGATACCGCCACCGCCCTGAGAGCTGTTGATGATCGACAAACCGTCAATGCGTGACGGGTTGCACTGGAAGCTGCTGGGGAACGGATTGTGTGCCCCGGCAGTGTTGGGACCGCAATTGTTCGGACCGGTTCCGTTGGTCAGAAGGGTCGTGCCCGCGGGGAAAGTATCGGCCGCGAACTCGGTGTTGTTGGTCGGGAACATGACGCCCTTCGAGAGCACGGTAATTCCGGCACCTTCATAGGCGCCCATAAGGGTCGGCTCCTGAAGCTGTTCCGCCAGGTTGCCATTCAGCCCGGCATCCCAGCCCGTAGTGGCTTCCAGAGGCAAGCGATCCACCTGCGGGTTGGACGTGGTTGCTGTGAACGCCGTAACCGTGGTGCCCCAGCTAGAGGAGCAACCTGGAGTCCACGATTCGTGCCTGCCGTCCAGACCAAGGCCGAACAGACAAACGATACGCTGGCGCCAGGGGTTGAGCAGAGCGCCCGACGGGTGCGTGTTGGCATCGAGGATGGCAGAGGCAGCTCCGACACCTTGCAAGCGGACTGGCTTCCACATGACCAACAGTTCGTGATAGGTGCCCGGAGGAACGATGATCAGGTCGCCCGGCTTGGCGACATCAATCGCCGACTGGATGGTCGTGCCCGCAGCCATCACGGTGGGGGTTTTGCCACCAATCGTGACGGTTACGGTGTCGATCGACTGTTTGCCGTTGGCTGCCGTGATGACCAGTTCGCCGCACCGCGCGGCTGAGCCACCGTATTGCGCTTGTTGCTGAATGCTGCACAGCGGCACGTTGGCTTGTACAGTACCCGTGATCGTTGTGTCGCTCCAACTCACTCCGTGGAGGGGTATGCCACCTACCGTCACGCTCGGGCAGGCAGCACTGGCATTGCCATTGCTGCAACCACCTGCTGGTGCGGGCCCAAAGCCATAATTGCGATTAACGGTCTTCGTATTGAACGGAGCGGTTGTAGCGCTGGGACCGGAGTACCCGTAGTTGCTCACTGGCTTGATGCCCAGAGAGGTGATCGTTAGTGTGTGACCAGCAGCGCTCACCCATGGGCCAGCCACGTCGCCGGTGACGGACGCGATCGCCGGAGTGGTATCCGGGTAGGCACAGTCCGGATGGTTGTATTCCGCCGCGAAGGCCGAGGTCGGGATCACCGGCGTATCGAGATACGACGTCTGACCCGGCATGAAGGACCATTCATAGCAGAACTGGCTGTAGTTCGCCTGGTAGAACGGATCCGGAGTTACGCCAGTACCACGATCGTTCATACACATATCGAGCATGTTCGGGATGTATCCGCTCGGATCGGGCGGGTTGACGGCGAAGGTGGAGTAGGTCAGACCGTTGTAAATTCCATGGTTGTCAGAGATGACGCGGGAGATTTCGTTGCCCGCCCAATCCTTGATCGCCACCGGCAGGTTGGGGGGCGAGAACTTTTCGCCGAAAGCCGGCGCGAACGGATCGAATTCCCCGGCGAAATCGTCGGAGATGATACCCGTGTAGTGAGCCGCGATGTGGGCGGAGGTGAAGACATAGAACTTCGCCAGCACCGACATCTGGTCTTCGAGGGTAACTTCCTTGCGATCACAGAGTTTGCGAGTGGCTCCGGCAAACGGGGCGTTCTGACCCGATTGCGGGTACAAGCTCATGAAGTCTGGGACGATGCGCTCTTCACCGACGCAAGGCCAGAAGGTTTCGACGCTGCCCGTATCACCTTCGTGGCGGGGCTGCGCACCCAGATCCGTGTTCTGGATGAGAGGGTTGTTGGCGTTGTAGCTGCTGGCGACGGCGGCCTGGTCCGGCATGATAAAGATGTTGCCGAAGCCGGCGAACTGCGTGGTTACTGGAGCCTCGTAGGTGTCACCGAGCAGGATGTTCTTGTCTTCTTCCTTGACGAGCTCGTAGCCCGGAGGAGTAATCATTTCGACGACGTACTTACCGGCAGGCAACATAGGCATACCGCTGCGGTAGGGGTCAGTCGTGTCAGGGTCAGTGGTGCACCCGGTGCAGTTCGTTCCAGCCGGCTTTCCAGTTGCAGGATTGATGCTGGTAACGCTGGGGAACGAGTACATGCCGTCGTAAGGAACGGGTTGGAGCTGGTTCCAGTTGTGCATGCCGTCATAGCACTTGTACTGGGAGCCGTTGGGCAGCGCAGGCGCCGCAGGCCCGCCATGCTGAGCGTCGTAGAAGTTCAGCAGGTTGGGCTGGTTCAACAGCGTGTAATAGAACGGATCCGTGGTCGACTGACCCGGGCAGTTCATGTTGGGAACGCCATCGGTGCGGAATCCCTGCGCGAAATCATCAAAGCTGCTGGTCTCGGTGTGGTCGACCAGGGTAAGGGTTGGGGTTACTTTATCGGAAGCAAAGCCCTCTTTATAGAGGTTGATCCGGACGTGCGGAACCTGCGGCTCCCAAGTGAGCTGGAGCAGCAGGGCCGGGTCGTCAAAGGGACGGGTCGAGGCATATACGACGTGGCCGCGAATACCGCCGTTCTCGCCTTCGGCGAAGGGCTTCTTGCCGAACTCTATGAGCTGGTTCTGGCCCATGAAGCTCTGCCAGCCGTAGCTGGTAACCCATGGGGGATCGATACGGCCTGTGGAAAGGTTCGATGAGGCGCTGCTTCCCGGCCCGTTGGCGATGGAGAAGCCAGTGCAGTCCGCGTTGTCGCAATAGACTGCGCCGGGAACCCGCAAGGCGGCGGGCACGGAAAAGTCCTCTGCCGTCCTAGCCATGGTGCCCATGCTGGCGGACGAGCCGCAGCTTGGGAATCCGGTCGCACCGCAACGACCACGGCTGCTGGAGCTGGCGGACGCGTCCACCGGACCACCCGCGTCGTTAATGACGTGGATACCGGTGGTCTTGTAACGGGTTGAATCCGTTTCCATCACGTACCAGTTGAAGATCGGGAAGACCTCGTTGAAACCAGCAAAGCCTTCAAGGTCGGTACTGTTGAGGTTGGAAAGACTGCCATCGCGATAGCGGATGTTGGTGGGCACAAGCGAGAGTCCTGGTTCGGTCGGATTCCCCTGAGCGTCCACGTTCGAGATGCCGTCGCCGTTGATGTCAAAGAAGGTGCGGGTGTAGAGGTTGTTCTTCCAGCCGTGGGAGCCAATTTCTCCCATATTGACGTCGCCGGCGCCTACGCGAACCGGCGTGGTAATTCCGTCGACGATCTGGTCATTCCACTGATCGAAGATGGTAATTCTCCAATCGCCAGCGGGGATTTGAGTCAGAGTAAAGCTGCCATCGTCCTGGCACTTGGCAAAGCGGATATCCGCGCCATCCGGGCTGCCCAAGCTGACGTAGCACTGGGTGTAACCGAAGGTGTCGCGATTCCCGCTGCTGTAGAGTCGCTGATCCGGTGTGCGGCTCATGCGCGCGCCCGTGACAACGCCCGTCACAGTGTGGGTGCACCCCGCAGCGCCGGTGAGGGTGGCGCAGAGCACTCCTCCCTGATCATTGATGCCCTTCGGATTGGCGAAGCCGATGGAAACGTGGTAGCCCGCCGGTCCAAATTCCTGGAAGTAGGATGGTTCGTTGACCTTGATGAAGGCCTCGTGATCCTTGCCGCCATCGAGGGTGTTGGTCTGGAGCCACTCTTCACCGCGGGCAATTCGGTCCGCAGCGGGAGTAGCAATGATGCCGTAGCGTCCGGGCGGCATGCCATTCACAACGGCCTGGCCGGCGAGCGGGGAAAGGGTTGTGCCGTCCGCCTCGTACTTCGGGCAGACAGGGATGACGCCGGTGATTCCCGAATCGCGTTGAGTGCCGTCAAATCCCGTGAACGGATCTTTGGAGATCGGACATGCGTCGATGCCGCCGTTTGAAGGATCCGGGGTTCCTGCGAGGGAGTTCGACAAAGGTTGGCCGAACTCGTCGTAGGTCATCTGTCCGGCAGAATCGCCTGACATGCCGACCAAGTCGATAATGGTGATGTTGAATCCGCCGAGGCCAGGCTCGTTGGGCGACAAGCTGTCGGTACCGCCGCTGGCATCGTGCTCGCCGTTGAGCGGATGATCATCTTCGAATACAAACGCGGAGACTTTGGCCGGGGGCTGGCTCTCAGGCTCAACCAGAACGGTTACGGGAGCGAAAGTACCGGTGCACGTTGTCGCTGGCGGCACGATAGTACAGGCGGGAGCAATCTGCACGCCGCCCATGGCATGTCCCGGGTCCATCGCATCGCCGGGCAGGACCGAGATGTAGTAATGCTTGCTCGGATTCAGAACGACGGAAGCGGGATCGACCGCGGTCTTCTGGGTGCCAGGCCTGCAAACGCCGTTGTTACCGTCGCACACGGTTGGAACGGTGAGGAGGGTCTGCCCGCTTTCGCAGGAGAGTGGTCCAGTGCAGCCCTGCGCCACGATAGGCATGTAGCTGGTATGGAAATTCGTGCCAAAGATGGCGGGAGTGCCTTGGCTAGTGGCCCGAGGGCAGGTCGCCGGCAGGGGGTTGGCCTGGCAATTGGGGTCGACATAGAAGGTGCGGTCTTCCTCAATGATCCAGCGGTAGTCCGTGACAGTGGTTGTTTTGTCTACGCCGTCCAGGAGCGTGACCACCGGAGCGTTCGGGGTCGGGAGGTTGACCGTGATGGTCGGGGCGGAAGCGCTCAAGGTGCCCTGTGAATTCTTCGCCTGGTAGCTAAAAGTGTAGGTACCGGCGCTGGCCGCGTAAAGGTTGAACGCGCCACTCGGATCGACAGCAACGCAGGGAGCCACTGGGGTGGCGGCGCAGGTGGCCAAGCCACCACCTGCGTATACAGCAGTGAGAGGATAGCCCGTCGCATCTCTATCGCCCAAGAGAATACCGGGAGACTTGATGCTTAGGAACGTGGCCGCATTCGACGTATAGGACTTGGCGCTAACGGTGATGCCGTCAGCTGTCCCAAGGTCACCCTGACCCAGGGTCACTAGAGCGCAAGCTGCTCCTGAGGTCGCGCCGTTGCCGCAATAGGTGAACGTTGTTGGAGTGCCGGTGTAGGTGAACGTGCCATCCACGTTCAGTGTGAGACCGACTACTGGCGCGAGCGTGCGAGCGCCATACACGTTGACGTCGTTGGCGATCAGGCCTTTGCCGGGGTCGGAGACCTTCAGGGTCTGTCCCGCAATGACGGAGGTGTAGGTATCGGGATTGGCGGTGGCCGTGACAGCAGCCGCACCCGCCGGAAGTCCCGCGCCGTTGACGCTGATGTAAGCCAGCATTCCCGCATCGCGGGCTGTGGCGTTGCCAGAGAGGCTCAACTCACGATCATAGATAGGGAGGGCTGTCCCGCCTGCGGCGGGTAAATCGATCATGACGTCGTAAGTCTTGCCCGCCGCCAGAAATACTTCATTCTGCACGCGGGTCAGGCCCGGCAAAGGATTCCCGTCTTCCGCGATCAGCGAAAGGCCGGGAGCCGCCGCCGCGGTGCCGACGGTGGTTTGCGATCCGACGATGGAGGGCACGTGCATGCGCAAGCCGGCGTTCACCATGCGCACCAGCACGGATCCGGTGACGCCCGTAGCCGGTGACGCTGCGAACAGCGAGGCGTTAGGATTGGTTTTGTCGAATGCGGCCCCGTTGATGAGGTAATACCGCGGCGAGTAGTTTACTGCCGGGGGATAGCAGTTTCCGGAGTTCGTGGTAGCGGGATTGCCGCAACCACCGGGCTGGCCAGACCAAACCGCCGTCTCGCTGAAACCGGGTAGCGTCACGGCGTTTGCGACCGCCGCATTTTGCACGGGGTCTATTTCACTGAAGAGCAGCGGGATGTCAGCGCCATACGTTACAGCGGGAGTCGTTCCAACTGCGGGATAGGCTATACCTGGGGTGGTGACTACCAATATTCCATACAGGCCCATTGGACCCTGGATGGACGGGTGCGTACCGGACTCAATAAGGTAGGTGCCAGGGCGGAGGTTGGCCCAAGAAGGCAGAGTCGTCGCTGTTGCGCTGGGGGCGACTTCCGTGCCAAACGACTGCACGCGTGGCAATTGAGCCGGCGGATGGTTAGTCGGGTCACCGGCGCCACCGGCTGCAGGCCAAGTCAGCGCCTGATCCGGGTGGACCGGACTCGCCACGGACGTCGGCGTTCCAAGACCGCCGCCCAACTGGCCCACGATGGTCAGCGACGTGGGTACTGGGGCGGGGAGACTGTTGAACAGGGTGATGGCCAGCGAGCCCGGAGGCACGGTGATCAAGATGGGCGACCAGGTTCCGGCGGCCGTCGCGGCCGGATTAAGGCTGGCGCAGGTGGCAGGAGCCGCCACCGCGGTGCAAGTGTAGCCCCACATGGGTACGGTTGCGCCGCCTGGCGTGACCAAGGTTTTTGGCTCCGCCGTGAGAGTCACGCTCTGTGCGACAGCCAGACTCGCTCCGAGAAGGAGAAACGATGTTGCGAGTACCGCTGTCTTCAGGCTGGATTTGAAAAAGTTGAATCGCATTGCCGCTCTCCTCGTGATATCAGTCTTAGAAGTTGGAATAACATTAGTTGGATTCATCGATCACAAACTCCCGTGAATCCACTAGCATCATCATCATCATTCCGCCGGGGAAGATGTTGTTGGTGGTAATCTCGCGCTCGTTGTGCGAGTGCCACATGAAGGCAAAGCCGGCCTCGTCGGTGGGAGAGTTGGCAACGGTGCCGGACGGTGGAATGGTGCCGGTCGAGCCCACGGCGCGGACGGTCGCATTCGGTCCCAGGTAAGCACTGCCACCGTACCAGGCGCCGAGCGCCATGATGTTGGGATCGGGCAAAGATACCGGGCCACCGCCCGCCAAATCGCCAAAAGGATTCGCTTCCAGCGGTTTGTTGTGGTCTTGACACCACTCGAAATAGTTGATGGCGGAAGTAGCGCCGACGGTGTTGTAACCATTGGCATCCGGAGCGCAGGAAAGCTTGGCGTTCGTGTCCAACGAGACGGGATTATGACCGTACATGTCCCAATTCAGGCCCCTGCCGGTCCAGTAGAAAATCCCGTCCATGGTCATGCCTGGAGTCGTGGTGGTGGTGAAGAGCGCCGGACCAGCTAAGAGATTGGCATCGGCCGCACTGAGAACCAAGTTTCCGTCGCGCGCCAGTATGCGCACGTGGTTGCCGTGCTCGTGGAAGGGGTGTTGCATGCGGCCCTGGCCGATGACGCGCAGCAGGACCAATTCACCTGGATGCATGTGCGGATTGCCATTGTAGGGCTGGTGGGCATACTGCGGTGCGTAGTTGGTGTCCATGAGGTCCGGCATGGAGCGCCCGTTAATCAAGAAATAAACGGCGTGGTAAGGCTCGGTCGGGACGTTGAGGCTGCACCCGGGAGTCCCAGCGGTACATGTACTCAGGGCCAACACCTGCTCCTCTGCCTGGCGGTGAATGATGGGATCCATCTCGGAAAACTGAAACAGGTATTCCCGGTCGTAGCAGGCTTCAGGATGGTTGTATGCTGCATGCGCGAGGCGAAAATCGCTTTCACCCCAATTTGTCTGTGCCGATTCGTTCAAGGCATGCACACCGGAGTTGCAGGAGGCGGGGATCGTAGCGGGGATGACAATGATGGCCCCATAGAGGCCCATCTCGACCTGTAAATCGCCTTGCGTTCCGCTGTAATAAGAGTGCGTCCCAGCCGCTGTGGCGGGAACAGTAACGGTATAAGTCACGGTACCGCCATGGGCCGCCTCTTGCGTCAGCAAACCGGAAACACCGCTAGAGGTAGCCACGGCAAAGCCCGGGAACAGGATCGAGGTGTTGCCGGCCGCGGCGGGAAGGTTATTCGTCAGCGTCACCGTAAAATTCGTTCCGGCGGTGACGATGAGCGTCGGACCAGGAATCTGCATGGTCGGGCAAGCGGCACCCGGCATACTGGCCGCCGGTGGGTCGAAGGTCGGGGTGGAGCCGGTGGTGCAGCCATAACCCCAGGAGTAAATCAGCGCCCCGTCGGGCTGACTGGAAAATGCCGCGCCGGCGGTTAGACTGAAGCTGGTACCGGTTATCCCAGGAGCCGCAGCATAGGCCGTGGGGGTAAGCAACAAGGCCACCGCGAGCATCAAGACGGGAAGCAGTTCTGTTTTTGAGATCACTGTTTTCATGTTCATCGCCCTCATTGCCGCGCTCCTAGTTAACCCGGACTTCGGTCATCAAGCCACCGAAGTTCTCGGCATCATTCGATAAGTGGTCAAGATTTGGTGTGTAGAGGTAGTAAGTGCCCGCAGGGATACCTGTGCTGTCCAGGATTACGTCGAGCGATTCGCCGCCAGCCAGCGTGATCGAGTTGGTGGTGTAGTACAGGTTGTTGCCGGCCTGATCGCGCAGCAGCTTGGCGTTATAGCCGATGACCTTCATGGGGATGCCGAGCGAAGCGAGTGTCTGGTATTCGGTGACGTCCAGGTCAGAGATGCGCAGCAGCGCCTTTTGGCCAGCTGTCAGGGTGATGATTGAAGGCAACGGCTGCGAGAAGTGGTTGCTGCCATCTGTGGTTTGCGTCGTCAGGGGACCGGGTGTGATCGTATCGGGGTAGCTGCGGCCATTCAGTAGGAAGAACTTGTCCTTCATGTCCGCGAAGCTTTCAGGATTGAAGGTCATGCCGACAAAGTGGAAGTTGGGATCGAAGCCGTGAATCTGGAGGGGATACTCGACGTCGTAGGCAGTGGTGCCATCGCCGTCGTTATAGGCATACTTGCCGCCACCCATAGCACCCGTATCAACTGCGGGTAGCGGATTGGTGCACAAGATATCGGAAGTGGAATTACAAGCCGTGCGCAGGTTGCCCTGCTGGGTGGTAAGCGCGGCCAGCAGAGTCGTGCCGGCGGGAACTCGATTCTGACGCGGACGGACATAAATTTGTCCGACCATGCCCATCTGAAGGTGTTCTGGGGGAGAGATGTGGCAATGCCAGAAATAGGTGCCCGCGTCCGGTGCGAGATAGTAATAGGTGAAGCTGCCGCCGATGTTGATGGCGACCGAGGCATCCGGCACGCCGTCGTAGAACGACGAAGCGTTGGGATAGCCGTGGAAGTGAACGGTGTGCTGTTCGAATAAGTCCGGGCGCATGACCTGGCCCACGTTCGTGAGGGTCAGGAAGTACTCGTCATCCTCGTCAATCGCCATAAGAGGCGCCGGAATGTTGCCGTTCATCACGCCGACATCCATGATGGGGCGCGGATCGACGTGTCCATCGAGAATGCTGCCACGGTCCGTGTCAGGAGCAAGTCCCACGGCGCCGTTATATGTGAGTCCAGCCAGGTACGCAGCGAGTTGCGCAGGAGTGGCGGTGGGGAGCGGAATTGGGCCATCCGTGGTGGCGGGATCGCCGGGCACTAGAGTGACGGGAGCCACGACGTTAAATTCGTTCGGGAAGTCGGTACCGGGTTGGCCGGCAGCGATCTTCGAAAGTCCCGACAACGGACCAAACGAGAACATATAGGTCTGCGTGCCGTCGCCCATGGTCGCGAAACCATCGCCGCCCGAAATCTGCTGGCACTTAATCGCGCCATTCACGGCCGTCGCCGAGGTGTAGGCGGGTTCCGAATTGTTATTGGCCGCCACCGGGTGGGTGAGCGTGTGGTCTGGGCATTGCACCTGGAACGACTGAGCCCTTGCGACCCCCGTCGCAAGACAAACAAAAGCGATGAGCAATCCAATATGGTGCAGCTTTCTCATGACAGTCTGGCCTCCTTGCTGACTTGCAGGCGCAAGCAGCGCCCCGAGAATCCCCCGCTAGTTTGGGGGTCACTCGCAAGCACCGGGGTTCTTTCCCTGTCCCAGTGTTGGCACTTTACCCCCGAACAAAATGTCCTCTTTGCGTTGAAGCAAAAAAAAGGAAGAGAATTTGCAAGGGTTGTACGAAGGCAAGCTTCACTTTAGGGGGTCTTTAAGTCGTACTTCGACTATTACCAATGCTTGCGTAGGGGTGATCTGACCCAGTTTTCTGTTCAGTCAAAAGGGGAACTTATCCGAGACTGTTTTGCTTGGTGTTCGGCGGGTTTCGGACCGTACTCGGGCCCAACTTTTTCTTCGGCGTTTGGCAAGGAGCCAGCGTTTCGGAATGAATTTCCGGCGCGCAGATTCCATTTCTCCCATAATATTTTCGCTCGCGCTGCGCCGTCTTACGAGCGCAACTATCGAGCCTCGAACGCGGCCTTTTGCCCCACTCGTATCAGAGTCGAAAATAACTACGCCTGTGCTTGGCTGGCGTCAGGATTCGGTAATTCGATCCGATAGCCTAGATTTCGGAGTTGCCGAATCATTCTCCACGTGCGCTGATATCTGGATCGTTTGGTGACTGCTGGGCCC
>WNFW01001169.1_pt1 | contig 23014 bp, 22 predicted proteins | sample 5400131 | NCBI WGS metagenome assembly WNFW01 (sample SAMN13153362, study PRJNA577476) | soil metagenome | isolation source: 20 cm soil or saprolite under grassland replicate 1 | place: USA:California | collected 2016-06-15 | reverse complement strand
AACAGCAGAGCAATTAGCGGAGAGTGGTGAAATTGCTTTCGAGCCATGTCATCACCATAATGCAGTCGGACCGATGGCCGGTCTCATCTCTGCCTCTATGCCTGTCCTGGTTATCGAAGAGCCTATTCACGGACACCAGACGTTCAGTACCCTAAACGAGGGTCTTGGCAAGGTATTGCGCTATGGCGCAAACAGCCCAGATGTCCTTACAAAGTTACGCTGGATTGAGCAGGTGCTTGGGCCAGCATTGGCTCGAGCAGTGCGAACTAAAGGTGGCCTGGAAGTGAAGCCCATGACAGCTCAAGCGCTGCAAATGGGCGATGAATTACATAATCGCAACAAGGCAGCCACTTCTCTCTTTTTCCGTGAGATCGCCACGCAACTGGTTGAAACCGGAAGCTCGATTGAGGAGACAACCAGCGTGTTGCGCTATATCAACGGCAATGACTTTTTCTACCTGAACCTCTCGATGGCAGCTTGCAAAGCCGTAACATTGGCAGCGCATGGTATTCCTTTCAGCAGTGTGGTAACTACCATGGCTCGCAATGGCACGGACTTTGGCATTCGTGTGAGTGGGTTGGGTGATCGATGGTATGTTGGTCCATCCCAGAAAGTCAAAGGACTGTATTTTAGTGGCTACACAGAGGAAGATGCCAACCCGGATATCGGCGATAGCACTATTTCGGAGACAGCGGGTATTGGAGCTTTCGCTATGGCTACAGCTCCGGCGATTGTGCAGTTCATTGGTGGGACTCCTGCCGATGCGATACAGTACACTCTGGAGATGTACGATATTACGGTGAGCGAGGACAGCCAGTATCAACTACCGCCTCTGAGTTTCCGTGGAACACCCACTGGCATTGATATCAGGCAGGTAGTCCGCCAGAATTTGTTGCCTATTATCAACACTGGAATTGCCCATCGTTTGCCTGGTGTTGGCCAGGTAGGCGCTGGTATCGTGCGCCCTCCAATGGAGTGTTTTGTAGCTGCCGTGCACGATCTAGCGAAAAATATTCAGAATGAATGAACAACCACTACATCGTCATACGTTTTATTCAATACTGGCCATATATGAATGAAAATTTCTTTGCATCTCGGCCATACTATCTCCCCCGAACTTCTCTAACCATGCTTCGGTGAGGGCTATCGCAAGCATCGCTTCACCTACAACTCCTGCGGCGGGCACAACACACACATCACTACGTTCGTAACGTCCCTTACTCACATTTTCATGCGTACGGATGTCAACAGTTGGCAAAGGATGAGCAAGGGTGGATATTGGCTTTACAGCGGCCCTGACAACAATTGACGCTCCGTTGCTCATTCCACCTTCTATTCCCCCAGCATTATTGGTAAGATGCTGCCAACCCTGCTCATCATTCCATTGAAGCACATCATGCACCTGAGAACCTGGCAAGGTGCTTGACTCAAAACCTCCACCAATCTCAACGCCTTTGACCGATGGAATGCTCATAAGTGCCATTGCTATTTTTGAACTGAGGCGGCGATCCCACTGGCTATAGCTACCCAGGCCAATAGGTACTCCCGTAGCTACAACCTCAAATACTCCTCCACATGTCTCTCCCTGAGATTTACATGCCTGGATGTAATTGATCATTTGCTTCTCTAGCTCACTGTCACCACAGCGCATCGGAGATTGTTCAACTTGCTCCCAGTATGCTGCTGCAAAATTACTTGAAATCGCACTTCTCTGTGTATCCTTATTACCAAAAGGTCCAACAGAAAGAACATGGCTATGTATCTCAACGCCAAATTCTTTCAAAAATGCCAGGCATACAGCACCTACAGCAACCCGTGCCGCAGTTTCACGCGCGCTGGAGCGCTCAATCACATTGCGGATATCATCATGCCCATATTTGATAACGCCTGCAAAATCTGCATGCCCAGGGCGAGCAATCGTAACGGCTTCCACTGGCTCATTAACTGGCGTAACACTCATCTTTTCCTGCCAGTTTTCCCAATCTCTGTTATCGATTTCGAGGGTAACAGGCGAACCAAGCGTCAGACCATGACGCAGACCTGATCGAAAAATTACCTGATCTTTCTCAATCTTCATTCTCCCACCACGGCCATATCCACCTTGCCTGCGTTGTAAATGGTAATTGATCTCCTCAGCATCTAGCTTCAAGCCAGCAGGTAAACCTTCTATTATGGCTGTAAGACCCGGCCCATGAGACTCACCAGATGTAAGAAATCTGAACATGCTTTTAGCCGTCCTTTACAAGCCCAAGAGCTTTTTGCATGACTTGAATTGGTGCGGGACAACCCGTCCATAGTTCAAATGCTAAAGCACCTTGATAGAGCAACATTGATAAACCGTTTAAGACCTTGCATCCATGCGTCCTGGCGATACGTTGTAGTGGAGTTAAAGGTGGAGTATATATCATATCCATCACCAATGTCGTGATCGGCAACGCATTTACATTGATCGGTAATGTCGATTCATCGTTCTTTAAACCTACAGGAGTGGTATTAACAACAAGGTCTGTATTAGATAGAAATTTTGTTATAGCGGGATCACTAAACAAAGCCCCTTTAATATGAGTAGATTTATGAAACTTAGCAGATAGAGTATACAAATGACTAAGTAGGTTTTGTAGATGGGCTTCAGTCCGGCCAAGCAATACCATTTCACCTACTCCTTTTTCCAAAAGCCCCACGGCAGCCGCCCTAGCAGCCCCTCCCGTACCTAAAATCACGGCTTTTTTCCCAGTGCAATCAAAAGCATTAAACTCAGTCAATGCCATGATGAAACCTGGAGCATCAGTATTGTATCCAACTAAATGACCAGCACGATTCATAATGGTATTGATAGCACCGATACGAGCAGCAAAAGGATCACATTCATCAACTAATTGCACGACATCCTCTTTATATGGGATGGTAACATTTGCACCCAATATGGCGGAGGATCGAAGTGAAGCTATTTTTCCTGCCAACTGATCTTGAGGCGTTTCCCATAAAACATAATTGGCTTCAATATGAAGCTCGTCAAATGCCGCCTGTTGCATCAAAGGCGAAAGCGAATGAGATACTGGATATCCAATCAGGCCAACCTGTTTCACAAGATTTCCTCACCCTCCCGAAGCAGTCCAACAAGCGCTTCCAGTGCGAAAAGATATCCCCTCCAGCCAAGACCTGTAATCATACCTCGGCACACAGAAGCAGTCACGGATACATGCCTAAATGATTCTCGCGCGTAGATATTGGAGAGATGAATTTCAATAGTAGGTTTAGCCAATCCTGATATAGCATCACGCAAAGCTATACTGTAATGGGTGTATGCTCCGAGGTTAACAATCAGTCCATCAAATGTAACACCCTTTTTGTGGATCATATCGATAAGTTCACCCTCTGAGTTCGACTGAAATGTTTCTACTTCGCAATCAAGGTTAGCTGCCATACCTCGTAATCTGGCATTAATCTGTTCCAGAGTAGCCTTACCATAAATCTCAGGCTCTCTTGTTCCTAGCATATTGAGATTAGGGCCATGAAGTACAAGTATCTTGATCATGTTTTCCTCTCTATTGCTAACTACATGCCTTTGCCACCAGAGATCCTTCACTACGTTCAGGATGACAAAAGACGGTTCAGGATGACAGAGGGGTTTCCTCTTTTGAGCTAACTACATACGCTGGCGACTGCATCTTGAATCAAAGGTAAAGGAACGTCATCATAAATATCAGCTTGCCCTATTTGGGTTGGTAGTATCCATCTCATTTGACCAGTACGCACTTTTTTATCACGTTGCATCTTCTCTATCAGAGATACGGCATCGATACCTGGACAGCGTAAAGGTAAATGAAGCGCCAACAAAAGCTCACGTTGACGAAGTGCATGCTCATTTGAAAGTAAACCTCTCGCTACTGCAATCTGCGCAGCTACTTCCATCCCAACAGCTACTGCCTCACCATGTAACCAGGATCCATAATCTGTCAATACCTCTAACGCATGGCCAAATGTATGTCCATAATTCAAAAGATTACGCAATCCACCATCACGCTCGTCACGCTGAACTACATCCATTTTCAATTGTATGCAGCGTGTAATAATTTTCGTTAGAAGTGTAGAATCTTTAGCAAGCAACGATGATGCATGAACTTCTAGCATCTCAAAGAGATTAGCATCAAGGATCATACCGTATTTGACAATCTCTGCCAAGCCTTCAAGGTACACTCGTTCTTGTAGAGTTAAAAGGAATGCAGGTTCAACAATAATAAGTCCTGGTTGATAAAATGCTCCGATAAGATTTTTGCCTAGAGGATGATTAATACCTGTTTTGCCACCGATGGCAGAATCTACCTGGGCAAGAAGTGAGGTAGGAATCTGGACGAGTGGAATACCTCTATGATACGTTGCTGCTACAAAGCCAGCGAGATCACCAATAACACCTCCACCTAATGCTATGATTGGCTCACGCTGTTCGGCTTTCTGCTCTACAAGCCAATTGAGAATCTGCTGCCAGGACCAAATTGATTTACTAGCTTCTCCTGCTGGTACGGTAAAAATCTGCGGAACAAAACCCGCGTTACCTAATAAGCTCAGGATAGGCTTACTATAGAGATAGCCTACATCTGAGTCCGTGACTATAAAAATACGTTGTGAAAATCCCAATGATTTCAAAGATTCTGGCAGATGAGACAGTCCGCCCCATTCAATAACAGCGTTGGATGTAACTTTGCCAAGCCGTAGTGTAATGGTCTCCTGAACTCGCGACGAAGCATTCAAATAACCATGGGTCAGGGTATAAGCTATAACTCGCTTAGAAACGATATCAAGGGAATCCTCACTTGTGTTGATACATACTGCCGCTTCTTCGTACCACTGTTTGCGCGCTAAAAAAAGATTCTCTAAGCGTTGCTGTCCATCTTTACCAACCACAAGTGGGCGTTCGGCACTTTTTCCTGACTGGTGAATTTGCTTTTGAACCCGTTGCCAGGCAATCTCTAAAGAGGTATCCAAATAAATAGTTAGACCATTTTCTCGCATAAAAGTGCGGTTTGCCTCAGAAATAACCGCTCCGCCTCCAGTGGCAATGACAACCCGCTCATTTTGAGCAGCCATGATGAGCGCTTCAGATTCCATTTGACGAAATCTCTGCTCACCAAACTCGGTTAGTATCTGACCAATAGGCATTCCATAGCGTTCTGAAAGAAGTGTATCAGTATCAATAAAGTCCCATCGTAAAAGTTTTGAAACGTGTCTTCCAACGCTAGTTTTTCCTGAACCTGAAAGACCTGTTAAAAAAATTCGCTGCATTGAGTGTAGGCTCTTTTCTTAAATTTAGATTTTTAGAAAACACGCTCTATCTTTGCGCCAAGCTCAATCAAATCATCAAAGAATTGCGGATAGCTTTTGGCTATATGAAGCACATTGGAGATGGTAATTGGACGATTCGCAGCCAACCCGATTGCAACGAAAGCTTCAATGAGCCGGTGATCAGCATGCGCATCAAGTTCCACGTCACCTTTTATACCATCCAGTCCAGTAGGATAAATTTCAATTGAATCTTCTGAAGGGATCACTTGACAACCTGCTTTGTTCATTTCCCACGCTAAATCATTGATACGGTCACTTTCTTTCAAATGCAGATTTGCCACGTTATAAATACGACTGGGACTCTTGGCAAAGCAAAGAGCAGCAGCAATGACAGGAACACTATCGATAGTTCTGTTACCATCGACGACAATTCCGTGAAGAGGTTCACGAGATATAGCTGTTATAGTGTTCTCAGTTCTTGAGATTTGCACACCCATCTCAGAAAAAACTTGCAGTATGCTATCTCCATTAGTATCGCCCGATTGTAAGTTGTTTATCGTAATTTCGCCCTTGGCAATCGCCACTGCGGCTAATAGCGCGGCAGCAGAAGGATAATCACCAGGAATAGTGTAGTCTCCAGGCTGGTAATGCTGCATACCAGGCACAACATAATGCTTATAAATGTCCCTAGTAATAACAACAATTCCCGCCTTCTCGAGTACTTCTATCGTCAAATCAAGGAAAGAGGCAGAAGTCAATTCATCGACAATCTCTATCTCCAACCCTTCTTTGAGAAGAGGGGCTAAAAAGAGGAGCGCACTGATATATTGTGAGCTTTTTTTACCAGAAATCTTTATCTTGCCTCCATGTATCTGCCTACCTCGAATCTTAATAGGCAGTGTTCCCTGATCCGTATAACTCTCTATGGTTGCGCCAAGTTGGGTAAGTGCCTGCAACAAGTCAGCATTTGGACGACGACCCAGAGACTGGGGATAGGGAGTGGTAAAAGTAATAGTTTCAGATGAAAGAGCACAAATCCCAAGAAGAAGGCGAAGGACTGCACCTGCATTTCCGACATCAATCGTAGCGTCATGGGGAGTTCTGAGAATTCCTCCTGTACCATGGAAGGAGAGAATACGCCGCTCATCTGCTAGACTCTCACTATGTATATGTGCTCCCAATTGACTACATGCTTGAAGTAACACATTTGTATCATCACATATGGCGGGGAAGTAAATAGTACTCATTCCCTGGGCTAAGAAAGCCGCTAGAATATAGCGAAGCGTATGATATTTTGAGGATGGAGGTAATATAGTGCCATTTAAGGGGGCGGAAGGATGTACGCGTACAATCTCATGTAAGGTTTTCAAGGATATTTCCAATCGATCAAGACATTAACTCAAGATAAATTCTTATGGTGAGTGTAGAGGAAGGTCGCTGCCATGTCAAGATTGGCTCAAAATAGCACTTGACAGCATGAGCTAATTGCATGTACAATCCAACCATCATGAATATCGAATTGCGAACCCAACTAAATAAAGTTTTTGCATGGTACTTTTATTTTAGCCCTCCGGTCTAACCGAGGGCCTGTTGAGTTGCGCAAAAAAACTCCAGGTCTGAAGATAGACCGGAGGGAAGCAGAGGAATTGATCCTCTGCTTTTTTGTTTGCTTTTTGCATTGATTGAAAAGATCGAGGTGATGCAATGGAAAAAATAGCTGTGTTAGGCCTGGGATTGATTGGTGGTTCGCTTGGATTGGCACTAAACCAGGCAGGTGTAGTAAAGAACATATCCGGTTATGACCGTAACTCAGATGCAACTCACCTAGCGTGGGAAATAGGCGCGATCACCGAAATCTGCGATACAGCGGAAAAAGCCGTTCAACAGGCTGATCTGGTGATACTTGCAACTCCTATTCTTGCCATGCCTGAGTTACTTGAGCGTATTGCACCAGAGTTAAAACGTGGAGTTCTTGTAACCGACACAGCAAGCACCAAAGTCCAAATACTCAACTGGGCCAAAACATTGTTACCAGCACATGTTATGTTTGTGGGAGGTCATCCAATGGCTGGTAGAGAGCTTTCAGGCATCCAGGCGGCTGAAGCAGGGTTGTTTGAAGGCTGCACTTATTGCCTTACTCCAGCAGGGCAGGCGTCATCAAAAGGAGTAGCGCAACTCAAAGAGATTGTCATGCAGCTCGGAGCACATGCGCTCGTTCTCGATGCTGATCGACATGATCGACTCGTAGCAGGCATTAGCCATTTACCATTTGTGCTTTCCAGCGCTCTCGTGCAATGTTTGAGTAGGAAGGAAGATTGGAGGGAGTTGATCACTCTTGCAGCAGGGGGGTTCCGTGATATGTCGCGTTTGGCAGCAGGTAGCCCAACCATGTATCGCGACATCTGTGTAACAAATAAAGAGGAAATATTGAACTGGCTCGATGCTCTGGCATTAGAACTTGACACTATTCGTTCTCTTCTTACTCGTGACGATGAAGTCCTGGAGCCTTATTTTGCTCAGGCGAAACAATTACGCGAAACAGTTTTCAGCTAGTTTATTTTCAGCGGAAAAAGTATTTACCAATTTCATTTACAGAAAGGACTTAGTACATTGATTATCACTATTCAACAACAAGTGAGCAAAGAAGAAAGAAATCAGTTGGAGACATTGCTGGAGCACGTAACCGGCAACCATAAACAAACTGTCTCGACGCTGATGGATGAACGCGAGGTTATCGTATTAGATGGCAGCCTGCTTGATAAACAAGCACTAGCTGCTATCAGTCAGCAGCGCGCTGTGGAGAATATCGTGGAGGTTAAAACACAATACCAGCTTGTCAGTAAAGCTTTCAAAGCTGAGAGCAGTAGAATCAAGATAGGTGATGCAGCAAAAAGTCAATCAGTAATCATTGGTGGCTCTAACACAACTCCAGTTGTTATCGCAGGTCCTTGCGCCGTTGAGAGCAGAGAACAATTACGCAACACTGCGATTGCAGTCAAAGCTGCAGGAGCACAAATACTACGCGGAGGAGCATTCAAACCACGCACTTCACCGTACCAGTTCCAGGGGCTTGGTATTGAAGGACTCCATTACCTGAAAGAAGCACGAGAACTCACTGGTCTTCCAGTCATAACCGAGGTAATGGAGCCTGAGATGGTCGAAATCGTAGCCGAGTATGCAGACATCTTGCAAATTGGCAGTCGCAATATGCAAAATTTCCCTTTATTATTCGCTGCTGGACGCAATTGCTTTCATCGTCCGGTTATGCTCAAACGTGGAATATCAGCAACCATTGAAGAATGGTTATTGGCAGCAGAGTACATTGTGTCGGCGGGTAATCCAAATGTCATCCTTTGTGAGCGTGGTATACGCAGCTTCGATACACAAACACGGAATCTGCTTGATCTTTCTTGCATACCCCTTTTACATGAATTAACCCACTTGCCAGTCATAGTGGATCCCAGCCATGGAACTGGCCGTCGTGAGTTAGTTCCTACAATGTCGCGCGCTGGAATTGCAGCCGGGGCAGATGGTTTAATTTTAGAAGTTCACCCTGACCCAAATAGCGCTCTTTGTGATGGGCGTCAATCGATTACACCCGATCAGTTGAAGTCAATTGTCAGCGAGGCACAGATTATGAAACAGTTGATGGAAGGAATAAGACATCAATCATATGTGGCATAATTGGGTTCATAGAATCAGGCCTGAAGGAAAATGCTGAAAGAGAGAAGGTAATGTATTGTCGAGGCATTCGTGGGGCAACTACTGTTGATTACAATGATAGTAAGGAAATTTTAGAAGCTACTGCTGAGCTACTGAGACAGATGGTTCACGAGAATAATGTACGTATAGAAGATATCGCAAGCGCCAGTTTTACACTTACAGATGACCTGGATGCCGTATTTCCAGCCCAGGCAGCGCGACAGATTGGTTGGAACGAGGTTCCGCTCATATGTATGCGTGAAATTCCAGTTCCTAATAGCCTGGACAAATGCATTAGAGTTTTATTGTTAGTCAACACAACATGTAGTGCGTCAGAAGTACAGCATATTTATATGCGAAAAGCTGTCAGCCTGCGACCAGAATTTGTGCCAGAAACGCGGTAGGTCTGATATATCATGCATTTCTCGCGAACGAACCTAATACCTTGCAAAATGTGGTATAACCGGCCAGGTCAGCAAGCGCAGTACTTACACTTGGGTCATCACGATGCCCCTCAAAGTCGAGATAGAAGACATATTCCCAGATGCGTTGTCGTGATGGACGTGACTCCAGTTTCAGCAGGTTGATTTGATTTGCCGCCAGTACGCCAAGGCATTTATGGAGAGAACCTGGTTGATGCGCCGTAGCCATCACCAACATAGTCTTAGCCTCACCCTCACGACGAGGTGCAGGTTCTCTGCCTAACACAATAAAACGCGTATAATTATCTTTAATAGTCTGGATATTGCGGGCCAATATTTCTAATTCATACAGTTCTGCTGCAGCCGCGCCCGCAATTGCCGCCACTCCTGTAAGGTTTTCCTCACGCACCATTTTAGCGCTACCAGCCGTATCATATGTTGCCACAACTTCAACGTTAAGTTCACGTAAATATTCGTCACACTGCGCTAACGCCTGTGGATGAGAAATAACACGTGTGATGTCGCTAATTAGTTGTCCAGGCAAGCATAAAAGACAGTGGTTGACCGGGTGGCCAATCTCACCTGTGACAAAGAGATCATACTGGCGCAACAGATCGTATACTTCATTAATACTCCCGGCCTGCGAATTTTCTACGGGTACTACCCCTGCTTCAACCTCGCCTCTGGCAACTGCCCTAAAAACGTCAGCAAAACTCCGAAAAGGATTTGATCGAGCATGCGAACCAAAAAATGCTTTGACAGCCTCGTCTCCAAAGGCTCCGCGCTCACCCTGAAATGCGACTTGCATAATCTGTTGTGTAGGTATTATCTGTTCTTCGTGCTGATTTGTTGACTGTACCACAGTATGACCTTTCTTAAAATAGGTTGTGTTATTTGGCAAATTGTGTCAGGTTAGAGAGGGATTGTCAAGATAGGATGATACGCGAGACCTGACAATATCACTGCCTTCTTCACCGTCTATGCTCAGCTTTCAACGATCGGCGAAGTTGCCACACAAGTATCGGTGTTACAATGATTATCGTAAGCAACGACGCAAAAAACACAGTAACCCAGAACATGGCGAGTAGAGTAGTTTGCTGTGATGAGGTAGCATTACTTACAGGCGTTGGAATATCCAGCACTGCTGGTGGATAAAGACCAGTGATGATAAAGTGAGGTGTACCAGCAACATCCACTGTATATACTAACCGATGAGCAATCAGATCCAACATGCGACTTTTCCCTCACGAAGCGCTATAAAACCGAGCAGCCCATCACTGGTAATCGCGACTGATTCAGGGGTACCTTGTGTGTGAATTACTCGTTCAGGTTTCCTTGGTATGGCTGATACACCTATGTCAACTGGACTTAAGACATTAAGCACCTGATGTTGCTCGTCAGGTACATAGACCTCGCCTGTTAAGGCATCGTAATCCATCGTACCAAAGATTCCTCCATTGAGAATTTGACGCACTTCTTTAGTCCTGAGACTGACAGCATCAACACTGCCCCTACGTGTAGTGACGTATACCGTCTCTCCTGGTGGTATGGAGAGATACTGTGGTCCATCTGGAAAGGGAACTACGCCTAGCATTTGATGCGTCTGATCATCGAAAATTGTCAACCCATCAGTGCTAGCTACCCAAATTTGATTAGAAACACCGCCGTTTATACTTGATCCAGCAGCAAAAGCTATAGCTAATCCGTATACCGGGCCATTTACCTCAAAAGTATTCAGGATTTTACAATTTGTTGGATTGAGCGCGGTTACCTGTGCGGATCCACTTCCCGCAGCGTACAAGATATTCATAACAGTATCAATTGCCAAAAGGGATGGTTTACCAGGAAGATGTACCGTACAGAATAAGCGGCCAGTGCTGGCTCTGAGTATAGATACCTGTCCCAGAGTGGGTTGTGAGACGTAGAGTAAGCCTCCATCCTGGCTAAGCAGTATTGTATGTGGATCACCTAATACAGAAATTGTTTTCGTTACTTTTGCCTGTCCCACATCAATGACACTGATGCCTGAAGATGTTCCCGACACATACGCCAGATTAGGAGCACCTCCATCCGCACTTGCACGCGGTATAAAAGATAAGTTGAGGAGTGAACATATGAAAAAGAGAGCGACAGTCCATTGCCATCTTTCAGAAACTAAACGCATTTACGGTAAACCCTTTCAAAGGAAACATATGCATGCAGCATGAACTGTACCCTAAAAGGTAAATAGTGTCCAATAGTAAGTTACTTCAAAATAATTCATGGAATTTGTTGCACTTGTCGCACTTGTCGCAGTTGTTGCGATTGTTGCAGATGTATCGATTATAACGATTATAACAGTTATGTCACTTGTAACAAGTGTATCTTCGCACTTATGACTGCTTAAAACACCTTATGGATCCATACGGATATATCCCGATAGACTCTTGATATGATCTGGTATATACTGCTTTTGTATTTACTCGGGAACAATAAAGCAAGACTAGCAAACGGATGGCAGAAGTTCCTGGCAAACACTCACAGATTGATTGAAAGAAATCCCATGCTACATTGAAGGATTTTCATCTATGAAGACATCGAAAATATATTGGTTAATTCCATTTCTAGTGTTTGCTTTTATGCTACTCATGTTTCTTTTTCCCGGCTCACGACATGTCTATGCAGATGGCGGTGCTCCAAACCTAGCCTATGTATCTAACACTCAAAAAGGGATCAGTGTCATCGATATAGGTCAACAAAAAGTTACGGGTAGCTTTTCAATGGGTAGTAATCCCGATGCCATTTATCTCAGTCTAGATGGGCGTTTTCTCTATGTTACAGAGCCAACATCAGGGCATGTCATTATGCTTGCTGCTAAAACCGGGCAGACCATTTGTAGTGCAAATGTCTCAGGGCAACCTTCGCTGTTAGCCTTTGATCCCGGATTGAATGTACTCTATACTGCAGGTAATGGTGGAAATAGTGTTACTGCACTGGACCCAAGCAACTGCGCAATTAAAGAGACTATCACTATGAGCAGTCCCATTTATGGCCTTGCAGTTGGCATCATAGGTTCAGGCGCACCTGGTGAAACTACCAATCAACTTTGGGTAGCTGATACAACTTCGTTGAATGTCTTCGTAAATATAAAGTCAATCGGCAGTTTACAAGTACCTGGAGGACCACAAAATATTAGTATTCCTCCTGGTTTTACTGCATATGTGACTACCAGGCAAGGAAGTGTATACGCGGTTGATCTTACTTCGCGCAAGCTTTCGCCTGCGCTCATAAGTGGAGGATCCTTTGGACCAGTGGATTATAACGCGTTCACAAGCGAGGTTTACATCCCTGATATGCTGAACAAACAAGTGGATGTGCTTAGCCCACTATTTCCCGGGACAAAGACACTTCCGCATGAACCGAATTACTCGATTCATCTTGGAGTTGCGCCACAATCAATCGCTATCACCAGTGATGGACAATTAGGCTTTATTGCTCTCGCGGGTGGCAATGTTGCCATGTTAGATATCCCAGGCAAGCAAATTATCAAGACCGTACTAGTTGGAGGCAATCCTCGCTTTATCATCACAGGTCTTTATCCACCGCTCATTGGAACAACCCCCCAGCAAGCTTCTATATGGGGAACTGTCATCAATATTGCAGCTTATGCACTGGTGATTGCACTTCTCATTGTTCCAATAATATTATTTCAGAGATATGCTCGTAAGAAAGTTGATAATAAAGTGAAGTCATAAGATGTTCAAAAATGGCATTTCGCATTGAATCATACACAAAAAGGTTAAGTAATATTGAATACACCCTAAGGTAGAAAATAGGGATTCATCCTGATGGCATGCTGGCAAAGTTCAACTATACTTAGATCATGCAAGAGGTCCTGATGATCTCTCTCAATATTTTGAAAGTGAGTGAACTAGTTATGCGTACATGGTATCTTCGACTACAACTACCGCTTGCCTCATTGCTCAGTATAGGTCTGCTATATTTCATGACGGGAACGGTCTCAGCTCATTCAATCATTCCGGCACATGCGAAAGTTAACAAAGCCATACCAGCCATCGGTTCAACTGTCTCGCAAGCGCCCACCTCGGTAACAGTATTCACCTTGGAGAACATCAATCCCAATCCCAGCAAAAGCAATCTATTCGTCTACTCACCGGCTGGTGATCTAATCAGTCAGGGTAATGCTAAGGTATCCTTAACGAATCCAAGGGAGATGTCTATCACCATTAAACCAGATAAAGCTAACCTGAATGGAGTTTATGTTGTAAGATGGATTACTGTCTCCGCAGAAGATGGAGACCCCGATCAGGGAGCTTTTGTATTCACCGTAAATCCAGGTGTAGCGACAACACCCACGCCTCTAGCGACAAACTCAACGAGCCAGGGAACGACTCCTACAAACACTTCCACAACCAGCACGGGCGGCACTCCGATATGGGTACCTATCGTGGTCGGCGCTGTTGCCTTGCTAGCTGGACTAGGTGTTGGGCTTGGGCTTGGTCGGCGTCGTACCGCATCTTCAATAGGCACTATACGTAAAGCTGTGGCACAAGATAGCCAGGAGGAAGAGTCTATTAAACGTCCATAGACCCAGTAGCGAAGATTACACGCTTTGCAAAAAGTGAAGGGAAGTATAATAATCCATGCGTGTCAGACCTATTTTCTGGTTCTTTTTAGCCCTCTCGTGCACCGGCGTGTTAATCTTCGCTGCATTACTTCATACACAAGCACCAGCTGTGATGCAGGTGCAACTTGATCAACAGCGTCCTGGTGCAAGTGGTTTCACAACGTTAGAACTCCACCTGACTGACTCTCAGGGCTTGCCTATTGAACAAGCGCAAGTCTTGCCTAATGCCAGAATGACTAACATGGACATGGTAACAAACTATTTCCGCGTCGAGCCATTAGGACATGGAACCTATTTAGCTCAACTTCAATTATATATGGCGGGACCATGGGAGATCAGTATTAATGCACATGCCGATGGCTTCGAACCCATAGCACAGAACCTGCTTGTGCAAGTTTAATGAAGCAGGATGGAATACTTGACGCAGCAGAACTCTAGACCTATAGTGTGGATGAAAGGCTAAGTGTGTAGCCAGCACGGGAAGTGAGTCACAGCTATGTCCAGAGTTTTTCATGTCTATGCTAAGCCATTGGAGCGCCTGAAGCTCTCTCTTTTTGAGAAAGTCATCCTCGCTAACAGTGTGATGCTTATTTTTGAGGCATTAGTGGGTCTGTGGATCACCAGCCACAATCTTGAAGCACACCATTATCTCATTGATACCAGCTTTATAGTGTTGGCGACGCTTCTTGGTTTACTGGTAAACGTGGCATTAATCAGAGCAAGCTTTCGTCCATTATTCGGACTTATGCACACTATCCGAAAAGTCAGCGCAGGGGATACGCATACTCGTGCGCAAGTTACTGCTACAGATACTGAAATTGGCGAGCTTGCCCAAGCTTTCAATAGTATGCTGGATCGACTCGAGCAAGCACATAAAGAGCAAGCGATGCTGATCCTTCAAGCACAAGAGGAAGAGCGCCGTCGCCTCGCACTCGAATTGCATGATGAGAGCAGCCAGAACCTGACGGCACTCCTGATCCATGTGGAGATTCTGAATCAGTTGCTCCAGGCACTACCTGAAGAAGCGATCACTCATTCTGCACGCGAGCAACTTCATGGCGGCCTACAGCAGTTGAATCATCTCACGCAAGAGACGCTAGACAATATACGTATTCTGGCCCAGCAGTTGCGACCGAGTGTGCTGGATGACCTTGGGTTACAGGCGGCTTTGCGCTGGTTAGCGGAAGATAGTCAGCAGCGCCTGAAGTTGCCGGTGGAAGTCCATCAGGAGTGTATGGAAGAGGCTGTTCGTACACAGAAACATGCTGCCCTCTTTGAAACGACACTTTTCCGCATCGCGCAAGAAAGTCTTACCAATGCAGCGCGTCACGCGTATGCACAGCACATCTGGCTCTCGATCACGCAAGACCAGCACTTTATCCGCTTACATGTGCGCGATGACGGCTGTGGCTTCGACCCCTTACAAAAGCAATTAGGATTAGGGATTGCGGGTATGCGTGAACGAGCAGCTTTACTAGGGGGCGAGGTGACAATCATCTCTGAACAAGGGCAAGGAACGACAGTAGAAGCCTGTTTGCCTCTATCCACGTTAGATGCGGAGGATGTAGTACATGCATGACGAATCCACCTCTTCAGCCTCTATTCGTGTGCTACTTGCCTATGATCATGACATCTTGCGGCAGGGTCTCAAGATGCTGCTCAGCATGCAACAGGAGATGCAAGTGGTGGGCGAGGCGCGCACCGGACGGGAGGCGGTAACAATGACGCTGGATCTCAGTCCCGATGTGGTCGTCATGGATATCAGTATGCCGGATATGGACGGGCTAGAGGCCTGTCACCTCATCCGTAGCCAGCAGACAGCGACACAGGTATTGATGCTAACCATGCATGAAAGTGAGGAATATTTCCTGCACTCGCTGCGTATGGGAGCTGCAGGATACCTGGTAAAGAAAGCAGCGCCCTCCGATTTGCGGATGGCCATCAACGCCATTTCACAAGGTGGCGCTTTTCTCTATCCGGGCCTGGCAAAGGCGCTCATTCGTTCATATGTTGCCTCTCCCGCGTCAGCAACACTAGCTTCGCACGATCACGAAACAGTGAACACTTCAAGTCTTGCTCAAGCGCTGCGCGTCTTAACTCCCCGCGAGGTGGAGGTGCTCAAGTTGGTAGCAGAAGGACGTACGAACCAGGAAATTGCCGATCAATTGACGCTGAGCATTAAAACGGTGCAGGCTCATCGTGCGAATGTGATGGAAAAGCTCGATTTGCGCGACATTACACACCTGGTACGCTTCGCAATTCGATATGGCTTGATTCCACCTGAACCTTAGCTCCCCTCAGTGCATTTGCACCTAGTCTCATTTCAAAAAAGGCGAAGAGCGGGCGCATGTATCTTTCTCATAAAACCTCAGCGCTTGTTCATTTTCAACAAATATGGTACTTTAGCCCTAACATTGATTGGATACCTGAGGAGAAAGGAAATGGAAAGATCATGACAGATCATCCTACTCATATTCAATTTATCAATCCCCCAAGCTTATTCACTCCACCCGGTTTTACTCATGTCGTTGAGATCACGGGTGGACGAACCGTATATATCGCAGGGCAAACTGCTTTAGACCAATCATTTCAAATCGTCGGCAAGGGTGATTTTCGAGCACAGGCGCAACAAGTCTTTGAAAACCTCAAGGCAGCCCTGACAGCCGTAGGAGCTGATTTCACACAAGTTGTCAAACTGACGATATATTTCATTGATATGAAACAATTGCGAGTCCTTGCTGAAGTACGTGATCGTTATGTGAATACGGAGCACCCGCCTGCAAGTACTGCAGTCGAAGTACGAAAACTAGCTCGTGACGATTTACTGCTTGAGATTGAAGCAGTCGTGAGTATGCCCACATAACTGAATACCATCAAGAGATAGGGATCGTGCGAAGATGTAGCAATGTATTGCTTCAAATTAAACTTATCCTTATGATTGCTTCTGTGAAGGTTGTGCTTCTTTAGCAAACTGCTATAATATGCTCTGAGCAATTGATATAACGAAGTTAAACAAAGTAGGGGATATCGTGAAAACCACGAAAGGCCAATATACCGGGGGTAGGCACAATAAATTGGCCCCTACAGAAATTCCGTGTATTTTGTTAAAAGCTATCATATCACAATACATAGGAATAATGAGGTAAATATGTGTCGCTGTCTAACGTTTATCCCACCACCTAAACATATTGTTGGGTCTTTGTTATTATGCTTCATTGCATTACTTTTGGTCGCATGTGGAGGCGACACTTCTGGAACCCAACCGTCTGCAAGTCCTACACAAGATGGAGGTACGAGTTGGAAAGAGGTAGCCGGTGGTAGCAATCAACTGATGGAAGGGCTCATGACCTATTCGCTCACATATAGCTCGCTCAATCCACAAAGGCTCTATGTCTTGACACAGCCGGCTGTCATTCCGCATACAGGAACCGTTGGACTCTATACAAGCGCCGACGAAGGACAGACATGGAAGCTTTCAATTGCTTCCGCAAGCATTACAAGCAGAACGATCTTCGTCGTGGCACCCGGAAATGATACCCCCGACGAAGTATATGTATATCTATCCGAACTAGGGCCACTGGGTTTGAAAAGAAGCCTGGATAATGGGCAACACTTCACAAGCACTGGTACTCTGCCATTTGGATCGATCTTCGGTGTGCTTGCTGTTCCAGGCTCACCTGGCCATTTACTGGCATATAGCAGTGATGGTATGGCATACAGCACTGATAGTGGGTTCCACTGGCAGGTAATCAAGAATATTAGCAGTAGCATCAATGATGTGACTACCGCTGGATCTCATAGTCCAATCTATGCATCTGGTGACGCTGGAATCTACTCCTCGAATAATGGTGGCAAGACCTTCCAGTTGGTATACACGCAGGCTTCATTCGCCTCTTTAACAGTTTCACCTACTCAACCTCAAGTGATTTATGGTAAGACAGGCACAAGCGTGTACCGAAGTGATGATGGTGGTCATAGCTGGAATACATTACCCCATATCAGCGGCAATTTAGCAGTACTTTCTGCTGATCCAATGAATGCCTTGAGTGTTTACCTATCGCTTTCCTACCCCACCGCACTCTATCGCTTCAGCCAGGGCAGCAAAAACTGGTTATCACTCACACCACAAACTTAACATTTGATTGAGGGATTTTCATAGAATGAAGTTAGTTCGTCACATTGGCTCAATGTTGTGCATTCTTACACTTTTCCTGCTTCTACTCCCACTTTCCCAGCATGCAAACGCAGATGGTGGCGCGCCTAACCTGGCCTATGTGGCTGGTGCTGCCCAGGGAATAGGTGTTATTGACATCGGTCAACAAAAAGTTACCAGCAATATAACAGTAGATGGTAATCCGCAGATGATTTTGTTGAGCCTGGATGGACGTTACCTCTACGTCACACAACCAACACTCGGGCGCGTCGCCATTCTCTCTGCCAGAACAGGGAAAATTATCTGCACAGCCAGTCTAGCAGGACAACCCTCCTTGCTGGCACTTGGCCCACAGAGTGGCGCTCTCTATGCAGCGGGTAACGGTGCCAGCATTGTCAGTGTACTTAATCCTACTACGTGCGCATTAGAGCATCGTTTCCAGATACAGAGTCCAGTTTATGGGATCGGAGTAGGTCTAGTCGGCGCTGGCAATAACCTGCACGATCAACTCTGGGTCTCGGGCACTACTTCACTCACCTTCTTCAACCCAGACGGACAACCATCTGGAAGTATTCCTGTTGCAGGTGGACCTCAGTATCTTAGTCTACCAGGAGGATATTCTCTGTATGTGACAACTCGCCAGGGCAGTGTCGACACTGTAGAATTTGCGACACGAAGAGTAATTCCACTCATATCAGGTAGTAAATATGGACCAATGGATTACGATGCGATTACGGGAGAGATTTATGTTCCAGATGAACAAAACCAGCAACTTGATGTTTTAACGCCATGGACTCCAGGAGCTGATTCAATCCCACGTGAACCCAATCGCATCGTTCACCTGAATAGCTCACCACAGGCTGTTGCCATCACTAGCGATGGGCAACTGGGCTTTGTAGCGCTTGCAGGGGGCAAAGTTGCGATGCTCGATGTCCCTGGTCGGAAAATAACCAATACAATAGCCGTTGGTGGATCCCCTCACTTCATTATTACAGGTCTCTACCCCCCCGTACTGGGAACAACACCTCAGGAGGCTTCTACTTGGAAAACTATTATTAACATTGCAGCAGGTTTCATCTTACTTGTACTCATTGTCGGTTCTATCCTGCTTATCAGGAGAAATAGGATGCTAAGGAGTCCGAAAAAAGGTAAGCGAATCTAAGATCTTCTTTATTCAACAGCAAATAACTTGCTACTCATCCTTAAGACGCACCCTGCGAAAGATGGACCAGAGTGTAAGATCGTAGGCTGTTTTGAGTGCTCCAGCAAAGATGAATGGTAACCCCAGTATGAGCAAAGGGCCTTGCAAAAGTAGGCCAGAAAAGACCGGGCTGGTCGCCGAGCCTACACTACGGGACAGTGAAGTCACGCTTGCGGCCGCGGTTCGTTCATCTGGGGCGACCAGTGCCATAGTATAGGCTTGCCGGGTCGGTACGTCCATCTGAGATAATGCCTGGCGTAGCAATAGGAGCACTACTGCCACCGGAAACGTAGGAGCAAAGGCCACCAGAATCAACAGAACATTCGAGGGGAGATGGGTGAACACCATAGTGTTGAGCAGGCCGAATCGCCTGGCCAGCGGCACCGCGGCCAGAAAAGAGAGGGCCGAAAGAAGGTTGGCCGCAAAGAACAAGACAGAAAGCGACACGAGCGAGACACCAAAGCGAAGATGAAAGAAGAGTACCATCAAGCTCTGAACCACCAGACCTCCAGCAAACGCATCCAAGCTGAAAAGTGCAGCAAGCCGCCAGATAATTCTATGTGAATTGCCCAATGGAGGGATAAGCCTCAGCCTGACACTCTTTACATAGATTGGAGCATTTAGAGTGGCTTCTACATGTGGAGACAGGCTCATAGAAAGCACCGCGACTATGAGAGCCAGCGTCGCGTATATTGCGAATGGAAGGTGTACGGCAAAAGCAGGTGGGAAGCCGAGAAAGGCCAGTAAACCAGGCAGTCCTGCTGCAAGTGCACCTACAGCTACACTGAACGCGGCTATAAGGTTGTAGTGAGAGAAGAGGGCAGTCCGACGCTCTGGCTTCGTGATATGCGCAATCATTGCCTGGTCGATGGGCAAAAATGGCGCAGTCTCGGAGGCCGAGATACCCAGCGTACCGAAGAACGCAGCCACCAGGAGTACAGGATAGAAACTTGTCAGCCCGAAAATCACTCCCGTTCCCGCCATAAGTAGTGCAAGAACCGCGAGTGTACGCCGCCTTCCCCAGGAATCGGCGGTGATCCCAATCACGTACGTTCCGACCATATCACCGGCCAGAGAAACCGTAATCAGGATGCCGATAGCAAAAGGTGAGAACCCTTCGGCGGATAGCGCTACACCCAGGAGCACGGCCAGCAACCCGTAGTCCAACGAACGCAGCCCGCGCATCGTGAGGATAAGTCGTGCGTCTACCCATTGGCCTCGTTCAGTTGTGGTGGGCATCACTGCTTGGGCCTCCTCTGTTGCCCAGTACGCTCATCCAGATTGAAGCTCCACGTATTTGCCTGAGATGAGTCAACTTTGAACTCGCCATCCGGTTTGCCCTGACGAACCATCTCCTGACAGTAAGCGTAGAGTGCGTCATACACAATCCACTCAGCAGCGTTCTGTTCAAGGTCATCCTTGAAGCCCAGGTGCCGGAAGCCTTCTGCAATCGCTTCTAGCCCCTCTCCTTCTGGCTGATGCCAGAGTGTATTGTCGGTATCTGCACCATTGACGATTTTGCCAAGGAGCACTAACGCCAGGTCACTTGTCAGATTGTACTTCTTAAGGATGGCCTCAAACGAACACTCTTTGCCGTGATGACCAAGTTCTACGTCTTTCACATCATAGGGAATAGCATTTTCGCGCGCAGCGATCTCCATCACTTTGTCGCCTGGTACAAACAGAAACTCAGCCTCATTGTCCACAAACTTTTTGATGAGCCAGGGGCAAGCCACGCGGTCCACTTTGACACGCTCTCGAGTAATCCATTTCATGATTCAAATCCCACTCTCGCTGTCATTAGACTTGTGCGAACCTGTTTGCCAAGTTCTGAGTGAAAGTAGTCCTGTACTCGCATCTACTGGTATCTCTGGGAGAGACCCACAAGGTTAGCATTTCCCTTCTCAATTTCCCCAAAATCTCCTCATAAGCTGCATCAACTTTTGCAAGAAACTATGAGAAGTCTATCACGCTCATACCAGGAAAGCCAACTTCGCCATCATTTCATAGAGACGATTGATTCAACGACTGCCTCTACGAATTTCATTGTATCTCCTGTACCTCCTTGATCGCGAGTCAAACCAACTCCTGCACGGTATATTTGCTCAATCGCACGCTCCAAATGCTTTCCTTGTTCAGTATAACCAAGATACGTGAGCATCATTGCACCCGAGAGAAGCATGGCGGTGGGATTAATGATCCCTTTGCCTGCCAGATCTGGTGCTGAGCCATGTACTGGCTCAAAATATGCATAGCGCTCACCATAACAGGCGCTAGGCGAAAGTCCCAAACCTCCAATGCTGCCGCTAGCTACATCAGCAAGGATATCGCCATGTTCGTTAGAGAGAACTACTACATCCAGCGTCTCTGGAGACGCAATCAAACGTCGCGCCAAATCATCGATAAGAAACTCCTGGTAACTCAGGCTGGGATATGTATGTACGGTTTCCTTTACAATCGTACGTAAGCGCCCATCGGTACGAGGCAAGATCGAGTATTTGGCACCCAGGGTTACAATTCCGGGATAGCCAGCCGACTGCCGACATAGAGCAAGCTCGCACGCTGAGACTGCTAAGCGATACATTTGCTCATCTGTGCAAATACGCACAGCATATGCTCCGTGCTTTTCTTCTTTAGGAGGAGCTTGCCACCATGATTTGCTGCTGGTTAATGCACCTAGTTCACTCACATCACCTTCACGAGGTGGATACATGCCCTCCAAATTGTCACGTATAATTACGTAATCGATATACTCAGGATGGAGCATAGGACTACGATATCCTGGATACCATAGTACCGGTCGCACATTCACAAACGTCTCTTTACCCCAACGGAGATACCATAAAACGGGCCTGCTCGGGCCACCGCTAGCGCCAAAAAGTGTGCAATCTGCAGTATCAATCTTTTCTCGCGTTGCATCAGGAAATTCGTCACCATACATTTCGTGGGCCTCACGTCCGCTTAGTGCTTCGACAAAACGGATATCTGGCACCAGTATGCGCAAAATCTCTACAGTCGGACGCATAACTTCAGGTGCGGCATCGTCTCCGGCAATGACACAGACTGTTGGAGGTCTAGAGAGCGTTTGCAAGCGACAAAAAAAACTCGGAATCATCGCAATGTTCCTTCCCGGCGAATATATTCGATGATCCCACCTGACGCAACGATACGAGCCACAAAAGGATCCAATGGTTCAGCCTCAAAAGTATGATCTGTTGTTATATTACGAATTGTGCCAGTTGCCAGGTCCACTTCTACCTGCTGTCCATCTTCACTGTCTAACACGGCTTCCTCGCAGACAAGTACAGGCAGACCAATATTGACAGCGTTCCGATAGAAGATACGTGCAAAGCTGCGTGCTACAACTACTTGAATATTGCATGCTTTTAGAGCAGCAGGAGCGTGCTCACGCGATGAACCACAGCCAAAGTTGTGACCAGCCATGACAACATCCCCAGTTTTCACCTGCTGCGCAAACTCAGGAAGCACTTCACAAAGGCAATACCGGGCCAGTTGTGAACGATCGGTAGTGACGTTGTAACGTCCTGGAATAATCACATCGGTATTAACATTATCTCCAAGCTTCCAGACTAAACCCATTATTTTTTCCTTTCATTTTATTGGTAATT
>WNFW01001432.1_pt1 | contig 23034 bp, 22 predicted proteins | sample 5400131 | NCBI WGS metagenome assembly WNFW01 (sample SAMN13153362, study PRJNA577476) | soil metagenome | isolation source: 20 cm soil or saprolite under grassland replicate 1 | place: USA:California | collected 2016-06-15 | reverse complement strand
GCAGGGACTGGCGCGGCTGCAGGCGCCGGCTCGGTACGAGGGGTCTGCGCGGCGACGGGTGCTGCGGCAGCCGGCGCTGCCTCCGTGATGGGGGCTGACGCGGCTCCTCTCGACACCACCGACATCGGCGGCTCGGAGCGGGCGGTCTGCTTGGGCGCGCTGCCCGGCGCCGGCGTGGGCGGCTTGGTGACGACCCACTTAGGGGGCCACTCCGAGCGGGTGGCCTGCTTGAACTCCGGCGCCACGATCGAGGGTGGCGTCGACAGCGAGGGGTTCGAACGCGACGCTTGCGAGCGAACGCTTGCCGTCATCTCCGGTGCCGCTGGCGTGGTGGTAATCGTAGGTGAGGTGCGTTGTTTCGTGGTCACACGCGGGGCCGGCTCCGAGCGAACGGCAAACGCGGTGGCCGAGGGCTGGGCAGTTCTCGCCGAGGGCTCATAGGGCGCCACGGCCTGGGTCTTGACCGCGGGCTCAATGAACGAGTGGAAAACGACGGCAAAGGCGGCGTAAACCGCCAGGCAGCCTCCAATCACTACCAAGGCGGATTTTCCCCGAGACCGTGAACTGTGCAAACGCAACTTGCACCCCCAACGTGCGCCCGCCCATGGGCCTGCATTCCTTAGTCGCTGGTGCACGCCGTTTGGTTCAATCCGGCCTTCTTGCACCGCCCAGCCTGGCACTCGGCGGCGGATCGCAGCTGCGGATCGGTCCGGTTCAGGTAGCGCCGTACCGGCATCTGCCTTCACTCCGCATAGAGCCGCGTCACGAGCCGACGCGCCAGCACGCCGGCCACGCGGCGGCGATAATGGCCCGGGGTGAAGGTCGTCTTCATCGACATGATCTGGTCGCGCACAAGCGCGTCGAGTCCATTGAGTACGCCCGCGTCGAGCGGGCGGCCGCACAATTCCGCCGTCCCTTTGAGCAGCACCGGGCGTGGATTGGTGCCGGTGAACGCGACGCGCAGATCGGCCAGCGTGTTGTGCTCCCGGCGTAGCGCCACCGCCACGCCCGTCACCGGATACTCGATCGAGCGACGGATGCGAATCTTGTCGTAGGCTGAGCGTAGGCCTGCCGTATTGCGCGCGCGCACCGCGGTGACGAACTCGCCGGGGCGCAGCGATAAATAGTGCTTGCCGTCACCCTCTCGCTCGGTGATCGGCCGATCCTGCCGCGCGTAACCGACATAGAGGCTCTCGAGCGCGATGGTGCGTCTGCCGCCGGGCCCCGCGAGATCGACCTCGGCGTTGAGTGTCAGCAAAGCCGGCGCGAGATCGCCGCTGAAGGTCGCGAAACAGATGCCGCGGCTCTTTGGCGCTACGTGGCAGACGTCGCCCGTGGTCTTGAGACAATGATTGTTGGCGCCGCGCCACCATTCGCTCTGGTTGTAGTAGAGGCAGCGCGTGTCGAGACATAGATTGCCGCCGAGCGTTCCCATATTCCGATGGGTAGGTCCCGCGATGAAGCCAGCGGCCTGCGCCACCACCGGATAGTGCCGCATCACCTCTTCATGGGCGGCAAGCTCGGCGAGCTTGACCGCGGCGCCGATCTCAAGCGTGCGCGCATCGGCCCTAACCGTGCGCAGCTCCTCGACGTGGTTGACGTCGATGAGTACCGGCGGGGCAACGATGCCGCGCCGGATATTGACGATCAGGTCGGTGCCGCCGCCCAGCAGGCGGCTCTCGGGATGGCTCGCGCGCGCTTTGACCACCTCATCGAGCGTTGTCGCCCGCAGCAGCGCAAACTCCGGCAGCGCGTCCATCAGGCCCAGTCCGCTTCGTCATTGCCGGGCTTGTCCCTGATGTTTGCTTGTGCCGCATCTGCGTTGCCCGCGCGGCGCCGCTTCTCGAGCGCGGCGAATACGCGGTCGGGGGTGACCGGTAGGGTGTTGAACCGCACCCCGATGGCGTCGGCGATGGCATTGGTCAGCGCCGGCAAAAAGGCGGCGAGCGAGCCTTCGCCTGCCTCCTTGGCGCCGAACGGCCCGTGTGGATCGTTCCTCTCGATAATCCCGACCTCGATCGGCGGAGAATCCTGGATCGTCGGCACGCGATAATCGAGCATATTGCCGGTGACGAGTAGGCCCTCGTGATAGCCGGTTTCCTCACTCATCGCTTGGCCCATCCCCATCCAGACCGAACCCTGCACCTGCCCCTCGACGGTGAGACGGTTGAGCGCCTTGCCGCAGTCGTGGGCGACCCAGACCTTCTCGACGTTGACCACGCCGGTCTCCTCATCGACGCTGACTTCCACCACCTGCGCGGAATAGCTGTAGCCCATAGTGCCGCCGATCGCGGCGCCGCGATATTTCTTGCCGCCGTGCGATTCCGGGATGGTCGAATAGTTGCCGGTCACGGTAATCGTGCCGCTGTCCTTGAGCGCCTCGATAACGACCTCAGTAAAAGTGAGCCCCTTGTCCTGCGCGCCGGCGCGGTAAAGCTCACCCAGACACTCGATCTCCTCGGGCTTGGCCTCGAGCTTGCGCGCAGCTGCCTCCACCAGCACTCGCTTGAGATTTTGCGCCGCGTCGATCGCGGCATTGCCGACCATGAAGGTCACGCGCGAGGAATAGGATCCGTTGTCCTTCGGCACCACCTCGCTGTCGCCGGTGACGATGCGAACGCGGGATATGTCGAGCCCGAGCACTTCAGCGACGGTCTGTACCAGGATCGTCGAAGATCCTTGCCCGATGTCGGCGGCGCCCGACAGCACGACGATCGAGCCGTCGAAATCGAGCTTGATCTTGACGGTTGCATGGGGCTCGCCGGTCCAGTTCACGGGCTTCGAGGCGCCGCTGATGTAGTGCGAGCACGCAAAGCCCAGACCCTTCCGTAAGCCGCCATTGCTCCGGGGCAGTTTGCCTTTGCGCGCCCGCCAGCCGCTCGCCTGCTCGACCCAGTCCACGCACTGGGGTAGGCCGTAGCTGTTCACCATCAGATCGTTGTCGGTAAAGGTCGGCGCGGTGAGATAGTTGGCGCGGCGCACCGCCACCTGATCGAGCTTGAGCTCGCTTGCCATTTCGTCGAGCAAACTCTCGAAGGCAAAGCGAATGTCGACCGTACCGTGCCCGCGGAATGCGCCACAGGGCGGTGTGTTGGTGAGCACGCGCTTGCCGAGGTATTTGACGTTGTGCAGGTCGTAGATGGCGTAGAGCATCGAGCCCGAATAGAGGATCGTGACGATACCGTAGCCGGAATGCGCCCCGCCGCGCTGGTAGCATTCGCATTCGACGGCAGTGATCTTGCCGTCCTTGCGCATGCCGAGCTTGAGGCGGATGTCGGTCTGGGGCCGCCCGCGATGGGTGATGAAAGTCTCCTCCCGCGTGGTCACGAGGCGCACGTTGCCGCCGGCTTTGCGTGCAAGCAATGCAGCGATCAGCTCGACGTTAAGCGCTTCCGTACGGCAGCCGAAGCCGCCGCCGACATGCGGTTTGACGACCCGGATGCGCGACATGTCCATGTCGAGAATCTGTGCCAGCATCAGATGCACGTAATAGGGGACCTGCGTACTGGCGTAGACGGTCATGCGCTCGCGCACGGCGTCATATTCGGCGAGCGCGGCGTGCATCTCCATCTGGTTCTGGCAGACCTCGGCGCAGTCGTAATTGCCCTCGCGCACGAGATCCGCCTCGCGAAATCCCTGCTCTACGCTGCCCAGCTCGAACAGGACATCGCGCTCGACATTATTGGGCCGATGCGCGTGGATGATGTTCGCGCCGGCGGTCAGCGCCTGCTTGGACGTGTAATAGGCGGGCAACTCCTTCACTTTGAGTTTGATGAGGCCGAGCGCGCGTTTGGCGGTGGCATCGTCGATCGCCGCGACCCCGGCTACCGGCTCGCCGCGATAGCGCACCTTGTCGCGCGCCAACGGGTATTCGCTGCGCGCGATCGGCAGCACGCCGAATGTCTTGTCGCAGTCGGCGCCTGTGACGATTGCCTTGACACCAGGCAGCCGCAACGCCGCAGAGACATCGACGTCAATGATCTCCGCGTGGGAATAGGGGCTGCGCAAGATGCGGCCCGCCAACAGTCCCGGTCCGATCAGGTCGGCCGTATATTTCGCCCGCCCCGATACCTTGTCCGGCCCGTCGACCATCGGCACGTAAGCGCCGATGCTGTGCGCTGGAACGACCTCGTTCACGGCGCCACTCCCCCGGCGTGGAGCTCGGCCGCATATTTCACCGCCTCGATGATTTTGACGTAGCCGGTGCAGCGGCAGATGTTGCTGCCGAGGGCTGCGCGAATCTCGTCCTCGCTGGGCCGGGGGTTGCGCCGCAACAACCCAGCCGACGCCATGATAAATCCGGGCGTGCAATATCCGCACTGCGAGCCGAGCTTCTCGTGAAACCCGCGCTGCACTGCGGAAAGCCGTCCGTCTTGGCCGAGTGATTCGACCGTATCGACGCGCTGGCCGTTGACGCTGCCCGCCAGCGTGAGGCAGGACAACCGGGGCCCGTCATCAACGAGCACGGTACAGGCGCCGCACTCGCCGCCGTCGCAGCCGGTTTTTGTTCCAGTGAGGCCGACGACTTCCCGCAAATAATCCAGCAGCAACAAATTGTCCGGCACCGCGTCGACGCGGCGGCGACTGTTGAGAACAAGTTCGAGAATGCGGGCCATGTGTGCCGTTTCCAAATATCAACATTCGGCACAGCGTTCAAATCGGATGCGGTGACTACTGGCGCAAGAGCAGCTACGCCTGCTGCACGTGCTATGATCAGGCATGCAGACGAAGCCCACATGGAAAGAATTGCTGGCGCGCGGGCAGCCATTGCTGTTGCCCTGCGCGCATGACGCGCTCTCGGCGCGTTTGATCGAGCGCGCGGGCTTTGCCGCCTATTCGGTCGGGGGCTATGCCCTGGTCGGTGCGCGCTACGGTCTACCTGATATCGGACTCGTAGGCTTCGGCGAGATGAGCGCCGGCATCCGCGACATTATGGCGGCGAGCAGTCTCCCGGTGCTGGTCGACTGCGATGACGGCTACGGCGACGCCAAGAACGTCGCGCGTACCGTCACCGGCTATGAGGCGATGGGTGTGTCGGCGATCTTCATGGAGGACCAGCGCGCGCCCAAACGTTGCGGCCACATGGCCGGCAAGGACGTGATCGAGGCCGATGTGATGACGGCGAAGTTGCGCGCGGCGGTGGATGCGCGCGGAAGCCCCGATCTCTTTATCATCGCCCGCACCGACGCCCGGGCGGTGCACGGACTCGACGATGCGTTGCGGCGCGCCGAAATGTACCTCAAGGCCGGTGCCGACGGGCTGTTTATCGAGGCACCGCAATCGGTCGAGGAGCTGGCGCAGATCGGGCGCACATTTCAGGGGGTGCCGCAGATCGCCAACATGCTCGAGGGTGGCGGCCGCACGCCGGTGCTGCCGCCGCATGAGCTCTACCGTCTCGGCTTCGCCATGATCGCCTATCCGACCTCGCTGATCTTTCGCGTCGCCCGGACGATCGAGACTGCGCTCGCCGATCTCAAGGCCGGTCGACCCGCGGATAACAGTGCCGTTGTCGATTTCGAGGCGTTCAAGGATATCGTCTCGCTCGCGCGCTGGGCCGGTGTCGAGCGACGAAGCGGGACTGCGGGAAAATGATGCTGAGGGCCGTCCTCAAAAGCGTTCTCGCGGCCGCCATCGTATTCTTAGTTGTGAGGGCGCCGATAGTCGCCAGGGCGCAGGATACAAAGCCGGAATTATCGCGCGTGCGCCTTGCGGTCGGCGGCAAGCCCGCGCTGTTCTATCTGCCGCTGACAGTGACGGAGCGGCTCGGCTATTTCCGCGACGCCGGCCTCGACCTGGAGATCTCCGACTTCCCCGGTGGGGCGCGCGCGCTCCAGGCCTTGATCGGCGGCAGCGCCGACGTGGTGACCGGCGCCTTCGATCACACCATCCAGATGCAGGCAAAGAACCAGCCGATCGTCGCCATGGTGCAGCTCGGCCAATTTCCCGGCTACGTGCTCGGCGTGCTGACGGCAAAAGCGCAGACCTACCGCTCACCCGTCGATCTCAAGGGCATGAAGATCGGCGTGACCGCGCCCGGCTCGAGTACGCATTTCATGGTGCAGCATTTGATGGTGACCCACGGCCTCAAGCGCGACGACGCCTCCTTTGTCGGGATCGGCGCGAGCGCCAGCGCGGTGGCCGCGGTCCAGCGCGGCGAGATCGACGCCATCGTCAATGTCGATCCGGTGATCAGCATCCTTGAGAGCCAAGGCCTCATCAAACTTGTGGCGGACACTCGCACGCTCGCCGGAACCCGCGAAGTGTTTGGCGGTGCCTATCCGGCCGCGGTGCTTTATGCGCAGCGCGCTTTTCTTGAGGAGAAACCGCGCACCACGCAAGCGTTGGTGAATGCACTGCTGCGCGGACTCAAATGGATCGGCGGTCGATCGGCGGCCGAGGTCGCAGCGGTCATGCCCTCGGAGTACGCGCTCGGCAACAAGGCGATTTATGAGCAGTCAATCACAAAGAGCTTGCCGATGTATTCCCGCGACGGCCGATTTGCCGGGGACGGCGCCGAGACTGCCTATACCGTGCTCAAGGCCTTTGACCCCGACGTGGGCAGCGCCAAAGTCGACGTTTCCGCCACCTACACCAACGCATTTGTCGAGAAGGCGCCGGCGCAGCCGTAAGGGGCTGCCAATCTTGTTACCCCTTCCGGAATTGAAGCGCCCAGGACGACCTGTCATTCTATCTTACTGAATGTCCAGACAATTTGGCAAAAAGATATATCTTGCGCTAATCCGATTTTGATATATCTTATGATACATCGGATATGGAGGACCAACATGTTTGGCATGAGACATTCCCACGGGTGCGCGTCGGGCGGCATGTTGGCCGCTCGCCGCGGCTGGCGCGGCCACTTCGGCCAGGGCCAGGGCTGGGGCGGGCGTCACGGCATGGGCGGCAACATGATGCGCGCCGGTCGCATGTTGGCGCAGGGCGACCTGCGCCTGATCGCGCTCGCGCTCATCGCGGAGCAGCCGCGCCATGGCTACGAGATCATCAAGGTGCTCGAAGAAAAGACTGCCGGCTGGTACTCGCCCAGCCCCGGCATCGTTTATCCCACGCTGACCTATCTCGAGGAGGCCGGCTACGTCACTGCGGCGGCGGAGGGCGCCAAGAAGCTCTACACCATCACCGACGAAGGCCGCGCCTATATCGATGCAAATCGCGATTTCGTTGAGGCCGTGCTCGAGCGTCTTGCCGCGATTGGCGAGAAGGTGGCGCGCATGCGCCGTCGCTTCGGCGAAGATGACGAGCGCCGCGCGATGCCGCCGCTCGTGCGGGCGGCACTCGAGAACCTGCGCGAGGTCGCGGCCGAGCGCCTCGATGCCGACGCGGAGGCGGAAGCGAAGGTCGTCGAGGTGTTGGCGCGCGCGGCAGCGGAGCTGAAAAAGGCGTGAGCAGCCGGTAGGCTCAGGGCATGAAACGCGACTGACGGCGAACGCGCCGAACAGATTAGGCAGCGGAGTGTGGCCGCCTATTGCAAGCGCTTCGCGGCCTCTTCCACCATGCTCAGGTCCGTCTGCTTTCTGACGTCGGGCGCCGCTTTGACGAAGCCCAAGTCGCGCGTCATGTCGACATTCTTCTGCAGTGCCGCCAGATCCGGCAGCATGTTCCGATCGTGATAGGCGTCGCGCTTGGTGAACAGCCAATCGAAACGTTCGGGCGGCTGCTTGGTGACGCGGCCCGCGATTTCGATGGCCTCCTTATGATTGTTCGGATCGAGGAACCAGCGCGTGATGCGCAGCGTATCCTCCATGAAGTCGACCACGGCGGCACGATTCTTGTCGAGAAACGGCTTGCGCGCGGTCCACACGATCATGTCGGTGACGCCGATGGCATCGCGCTGGATGAACAGGGTACGGCCGATCTTGCGCAACTCGGGATCGTAGGAGAAGGGAATGACTGCGGGGATCAGGTCCACCTTCTTCTCTGAGAGCATGGCTCGCATGGTCGGGAAGGGGGACTCGATCATTGTATAATCGCGTTTGTCCTCGAGGCCGAACTTGCGCAGCATCGCACGCATGGCGACGTCGACCGCGCTGCCGGCCGCGTTGGTCATCACGATCTTGCCCTTCAGATCCTCGACTTTCTTGATGGGGCCATCAGCGAGTACCATGAACTCCTGCGAGTAATAACCCTCGACGCCATCGCGGAACTCGTCGGCTATGATGCGCAGGTCGGCCATGCCGGCGTTCTCAATCGCGATCGCGAGGGTGGAATAGGCGAGGTTGGCGATTTCGAGTTCGCCATTGGCGAGGGCCGTCACCATCGGTGGGGTGCCGGCATAGCGAGTGGGCTCGAGCGTGTAGGACTTGCCCAGATGCCGCGCCAGATCCTTTTTCTCCAGCATGATCGACGCCCAGTTGGTGACTGGGGCGACCCATGACAGGCGGATTTTCACGGGTTCGGCGGCCTGCGCCGCGCCGACGCTGAAGAGCGCGGCGGCACCAAGGATCGCAAAGACCAATCGCGGAACACGCATGGGCCTCCTCCTGTCGGCCCTTTTTTCGCGGCTATGGGCCGATCTCGCTGGACGGTGACAAGCGGCGACGGTTCTGGCAAGCGCCGATTTGGCGCAACTCCACCAAACTCGTTAGGGTTTTGGGCTCGCTAGGGCGAGGCCTCCTCGAGCACGCGTCCCTTCGTTTCAACCGCAAACGCCCCGGTGATCGCCGCAGCGATGGCGGCGACGATCGCGAATGTGACAAAGACCGACGGCAGGCCACCGGCGAGCATCATTCCCACCACCGTTGGTCCGATCATTGATGCAAGTCGGAGCCAAGCCGTGGCGGTGCCCACCCCGAGAGCGCGCACGCGGGTAGGATAGAGTTCGGGGGTGTAGAGATAGACGCCGATATTGATGGTGCTGATGAAGAAATAAGCGATGGTCATGAAGGCCAGCACCTGCTCCGCGCTCGGAGCAGGGAAGAACGCGAGTGCGCCCAAAGCCAGCGCCGCGGCCACGAAAGAGACGGCGAACCAAGGCCGCCGGCCGACATGATCGATGGTCAACGCGCAGATCAGCGTGCCGAGCAGACCGACTGCCTGTGTGATCAAACCGTAGCGCAGCGAAACATCGAGCGGCAGCTTGAACACGGTTCGATACAACGTGGGCAACCAGATCGACAGACCGTAGTTCACGAAATAGGCCGCAAACCAGATCACCCATACCACCAGAGTGCGGCGCAGATAGAAGGGGCCGAAGAGATCGGACCAGGAAGCCGCTTTGTCGGAGGCGGAGACGACCGGCTTCACCGGCGGCAGCGGCTCGCCAGTCGCCTTCTGGGTTTCGTTTTCGATCAGGGACAGTGCGGCCTCGGCCTCGGCATCGCGGCCGTGCACCGCCAGCCAGCGCGGAGATTCCGGCAAGAGGCTGCGCAGCACGAGCGCGAGGAGGGCCGGCAGCGCGCCGATGACGAACATGTACTGCCAGCCGAGGTGCGGAACGACCCACAGCCCGCTGAGGCTTGCCGCCACCAGGCCCACCGGAAACACGAGTTCGTACAAAAGCACGAAGCGGCCACGGCCCTGCGCCTTTGCGAGCTCGCTGATGAAGACGGCGGCGACCGGCACCTCCCCGCCAAGTCCAATCCCTTGGATGGTGCGCAACACCAGCAACGACCCGTAGTCCCAGGCGAACGCGCAGGCAAGACTCATCACGGCGAATAGCGCGATCGAGCCGACCATGGCTTTCATGCGGCCGTAGCGTTCCGCGATCCAGCCGAACAGCAGCGCGCCAAGCAATTGCCCGAGGAAGCCGGCGGAGATCATCAGCCCGATCTCCGGCGGGGTCAGCTTCCATAGCGGGACGATGACCGGAAGCACCGATGCGATCACCAGCGCGTCGAACGCATCGAAGAATGTTGCGACGCCCACGATGATGCGCGCCTTCACCTGCCACGACGAAGTGGGCAGGCGCTCGAGCCGCGCGATAATATCATCGACCGTCGAGCGAGCGCTCACAGCGTCCATAGTTTCCTCCCGGCCTTAGATGCTGTCGACGCGTTATCCGCGCGGTAATCTCAGAAGCGTTGCCGCGGTGTCGAAGCAGATGGCATTTCGCACGCTCGTCTCAAGCGGCACGTTGTCGATGAAATGTCCGGCTTCCTCTACCATCTCGAATGGGTAATCGGCGGCGAACATCACGCGGTCATGGCCGAGTGCGTTGATCGTGCAATTGAGCGGCTCGGCGGCGCACATCCCCGACGTCGCTACTACGACATTCTCTTTGACATACTCTGAAGGCCGCTTCGCTAGCTTGACCGCATAAAAGTCCGGTCCGGTGCGGCTATCAAAACGCCATAGCAAAAACGGCAGCGTTTCGCCCAAATGGCCGAGCGCAAGCCGCGCGCGCGGGAAGCGATCGAAAACGCCTCCGAATATGATACGCAACGCGTGCGAGCCGGTCTCGAATGTCCATTCCCACGTCGCCCGCCGCAGTCCCTTGTAGCCGTCCAGCACGGGCGCAGGCGTGACGGGATCGGCCGGGTGCAGATAGATGAGCGCGTCGAGCGCCTGTGCTCGTTCCCAGAACGGATCCAGGGATGGATCGTCAAGGTACTTCCCGTTGGTATGGCCGTTGACCATCGCGCCGCAGAATTTGAGCTCGCGCATTGAGCGTTCGAGTTCGTCCGCGGCGGCGGCGGCGTCCTGCATGGCCAGATGCGCCAAGCCGGAGTAGCGTTGCGGGCGCTTTGCAATTTCACGCGCTAGAAAATCGTTGGCGGAGCGCGCCTTGTCACAGGCGGTCTTGGTGTCGCGTTCGGCCTGCACGCCCGGTCCTGCTAACGACAGTACACAATGCTCGATGCCGGCGCGCTCCATCGCCTCGAGCCGCATCTCACCGAAGTCGGTCAGCCGCGCGAGGAACGCGTCGCGCTTATGCGTCGGCAGATCCGCGACCGTCGGCGCCCAATACTCTTCGAAGCCGGGGCAGAGGCAGTGCTCCTCGACTGCGATCTTCTTGACCATTGTTCCTCCCCGCCGGGTTTTGTACCGTATTCTCGTTGAAGCGCATCAATAGGCAAGGCTTAATCGCACTAAACGCGAACGCGCAGTGCTGCTAGGGGAGGCGTGGCGTGACAAAAAAGATTCGCGGCGTGACGTTCGAGGAGAACCTCTCCAACAGCATGGGGCTCGAGTTCTACAACCTCTCGCATCGTTTCGGCTATCAATCCCCGAATTGGCCCTACTTCGAAGATGTCAAGATCGAGCGCATCCATTACCACGCCAAGTCCGGCGTGCTGTCCCAGCGCATCACGACGAGCATGCACAATACGACGCATATTGATGCGCCCGCGCATGTCGTCCAGGGCACTGCCTTCATCGATGAGGTTCCGCTGCCACACTTCTTCGGCTCGGGCATCGTGGTGTCCGTTCCGAAGAAGAAGTGGGAATCGATCACGTACGACGATTTGGAAAAGGCCGCCGGCGCCGCGGTGCGCCCGCGGGACGTGATTATAGTCAATACCGGTTGGCACAAGGCTTACGAGGACAACGAGGATTATTTCTGCCGCGCGCCGGGCTTCGTGCCGTCGGCGGGGGAGTGGTTCGTCGAGAAAAAGGTGAAGGTCGTCGGCCACGACACGCAAGCGAACGACCATCCGCTCGCGACCGCCATCGGCCCGCAGCGGAACGGTCCGCTGCACCCACATCTCGCTGAGGAATACAAGGCCTGGTCGGGCGGGCGCGATTGGAAGCAGGATTTCCCTGATTGGGAACCGGTGCACCGTATCTTGTTCAAGAACGGCATTCTGGGCATCGAGAATGTCGGCGGCGATATCGACAAGGTCACGGGCAGGCGCTGCACCTTCGCGCTATTCCCGTGGAACTGGGAGCGCGGCGACGGCTGCATCATTCGCCTGGTTGCCATCGTCGACCCCAAGGGCGCCTATCGGATCGAGAAGGGGGAGAAATTCTGATGCAAGTGAAGCATTTGAGCGACGCAAAGCCGTACGAAGCGCCCAACCATCGCGCCTACTGCTCGCTGCGTCTGTTTGGGCTCGATGCCGGCGGCCCCAAGCAGTTCACGGTTGGACTTTCGCATTTTCTGCCGGGCGGCGGCGCCGGTCCTGATGCCTCGCCGACGGAGAAAGTCTATTACGTGCTCGCTGGTGAGCTCACTCTCATCGCCGGCGGCAAGCAGACCGTGCTCAAGGCAAATGACTCCTGCTTCATCGGGCCGAACGAAAGCCGCGAGATTGTCAATCGCGGCAACGATGTTGTCACGATGCTGGTTGCGGTCTCGACGCCGCAACAGTGACGTCAATGGGGCACTGTGCGGGCATCACATTGCGTCATGCGCGGGCTTGACCCATGCATCCATCTTCTTGCGAACAGGATCGATTGCGGGGCATAAGCGCGTTTGCGCGCGTCTTCGACGCGCTATGCCCGGCAATGACGACGGGAACACGTTTGTCGTATGCGAGTGAGCCATGTCCGAGGACTTCCTGAAGAATCCGCTTTCCCTGTTCGAGATTCGCGGCAAGACCGCGATCGTCACTGGCGCGACCGGCGCCTTTGGCGCGCTTGCGGCGAAGGTGCTCGCGGCTGCGGGCGCCAATGTCGTGCTCTGCGCCAATAATGCTGCCGAGCTGAAAAAAGTCGCAGCCGAATGCGAACAGCTCGGCGGGAAAGTCGAGCCGGTCGCCAAGCGCCCTAGCTCGGAAGCAAATTGCGACGCGATCGTCGCTGGGGCGGTCAGCAGATTCGGACGCGTTGATATTCTCGTCGTCGCCTCCGGACAGAACAAGGTCTCCAAGATCGTCGACCAGAAGCCGGAAGACTTTCTCGACGTCATGGATGCCAACGTGACGCAAACCTGGTTGATCGCGCGCGCGGCGGGGCGGCAGATGCTCAAGCAGGGCCAAGGCGGCAAAGTGATCCTGATGTCGTCGGCGCGCGGCCTATTAGGCCATCCGGCTGGATACACGGCCTATTGCGCGTCGAAGTCGGCGGTCGACGGCATCACCAAGGCGCTCGGCTGCGAATGGGGCGACACCGGTATCACCGTGAACGCGCTGGGGCCGACCGTGTTTCGCTCGCCGCTCACCCAATGGATGTTCGAGGACAGCGAACGCTCGCGCGAGGTACGCAAGGGGTTCCTCACTCGTGTCCCGAAAGGGCGTCTCGGCGAGCCATCCGATCTCGCCGGTCCATTATTGTTCCTCGCATCCAAGGCATCGGACTTCTACACTGGGCATATCCTTTACGCCGACGGTGGCTACACCGCGGGTTGACCATGGCAAAGGCGCGCATCGCCGTTATCGGTGCCGGACTCATGGGCCATGGCATCGCCCAGGTGTTCGCGCTCAGCGGCCACGACGTGTCGATCCACGATTCGGTTGCAGCCAACCTTGATAGCGTTAAGCCGCGTATTCTCGCCAATCTTCGCGGGCTAGGTGACGACGTTGCCGCAGTCGAGCGTGTGCAGCCGACCGGCGATCTCGCCGCCGCGGTGCACGAGGCGGACTATGTCGTCGAGGCCGTGCTCGAAGACTTGGCGCTGAAGCAGAGGCTGTTCCTCGAGGTCGAGAGGAACGTGCGGCCGCATACAATCCTCGCCAGCAACACTTCGGTGATCCCGATCACCAAGATCATGGAGGGCTTGCGCGACCGCTCGCGTGCGCTCGGTACCCATTGGTGGAATCCGCCGTACCTCGTCCCGCTTGTAGAGGTGGTCGGCACGCAATGGACGTCGCAGCAGGCGATCGACTGGACCATCGATCTGCACAAGGCCGCCGGCAAAATGCCGGTGCATGTGAAGAAAGATGTGCCCGGTTTCGTCGGCAACCGCCTTCAGCACGCGTTGTGGCGGGAGGCGGTCGCGCTGGTGGAGCGCGGGATTTGCGATGCGCAAACCGTCGATACCGTGGTCAAGGCGAGCTTCGGCCGACGTCTGGCCGTTTTGGGCCCGCTCGAGAACGCCGATCTCGTCGGCACCGATTTGACGCTCGCCATCCACAAAACCGTCCTGCCCGACATCGACAGCCGGCCGCACCCTTCGCCGTATCTTGAAGCGCTGGTCGGGGCTGGCAAGCTCGGTTTCAAATCGGGCGAAGGCTTTCGCGCATGGAGCGCCGAGGCGCAGGCTGCGTTGCGCGCCAATGTGCTGCACCATCTCAAGGACGCTCGGGCGGCGGATATGGATGCGTAGCCGAACGCGAAACGGGAGGCTGATATGAGCAACGATGCATCGCAGGGTCTTAGCTCCGGGATTTCGCGCCGAGGGCTGGTCCGCGCCGGCTTCGGCGCGATCGCAGCACCGGCGGTGCTGCGGATCATTCCCGCCAACGCCCAGAGCCGCGTCATCAAAATCGGTCACGTCAGCCCGAAGACGGGGCCGCTCGCCGGCTTCGGCGAGGCGGATGGTTTCATCCTCGAACAGGTGCGCGGCATTCTGGCCACCGGGTTGCAGAGTGGCGGGCGCAGCTACCAGGTCCAGATCATCAGCAAGGACAGCCAATCGAGCGGCAGCCGCGCTGCCGAGGTCGCCTCGGAGCTGATTCTCGGCGACAAAGTCGATCTGATCGTCGCGTCGGCGACCCCCGACACAACCAATCCGGTCGCCGATCAGGCCGAGGTTAACGAGGTCCCCTGCATCACCACGAATTGTCCCTGGCAGCCCTATTTCTTTGGACGCAAGGGCGATCCTGCCAAAGGCTTCACCTGGACGTACCATTTCTTCTGGGGACTCGAAGACGTGATCGGCGCGTTTCTTGCGCTGTGGGACTCGGCACCAACCAACAAGATCGTGGGCGGGTTATTTCCGAACGACGCTGATGGCAACGCCTGGGGCGATCCGCAACGCGGTTTGCCGCCGGCGCTCGCCAAAGCTGGCTACCGGCTCACCGATCCCGGCCGCTATCAGCTCATGAACAACGACTTCACCTCACAAATTTCGGCGTTCAGGGCGGTCAATGCCGAGATCGTCACAGGCAATATGATTCCGCCCGACTTCGCCACCTTCTGGTCACAAGCAGCGCAACAAGGCTTCCGGCCGAAGATCGTCACCATCGGCAAGGCGCTGCTGTTTCCCTCCGTCATCGAGTCGCTTGGCGCGCGCGGTAATGGGCTCACCACCGAAATCTGGTGGACGCCGAACCATCCGTTCAGGTCCGGTCTTACTGGTCAGAGCGCGAAAGAGCTAACCGATGCCTATGTAGTCGCCACTAAACGGCCGTGGACGCAACCGATCGGTTTCCAGCACGCGTTGTTCGAGGTTGCTCTCGACGTGCTCAAGCGCGCGAAGGCGCTCGACCCCAAGGCGATCCTCGATGCCGTGGTCGCCACCGACTACAAATCGATAGTCGGCCCCGTGAAGTGGACCAGCCAACCCGTCAAGAATGTGACTAAGACTCCGCTCGTTGCCGGGCAGTGGCAGCGCAAGGGCGACCGTTTCGACCTGGTCATCACGACGAACAAGACCGCGACCGAGATTCCGGTGGGAGGCGAGCTGCAGCTCCTGGCCTAGCCGCTTGCGCGCGTCGGGCCGAAAAAGGGGGGCCAGCGCCAGATTGCGGCCTCCGGGGTCGCGCTTGTCCGGGAACGAGCGGCAGACAATCCGTAGCCGCTTGCGGGAATGGGTGCTGGGTGCTTGTGATAGAGGCTGCCGCGCCTGCTGCGGACGACCGCATGCCTCCCATCCTCGCCTTCGAAAAAATCTCCAAACGCTTCGGCGCTGTAGTCGTGGCAGACGGGATCGACCTCCTGCTCGCCGAAGGCGAGGCTCTCGGTATTATCGGGCCAAATGGCGCCGGCAAGACCACGCTGTTCGGCATCGCCAGCGGCACGGTTGCGCCCGATGCTGGGCGCGTGATCTTCGCAGGTCTAGATATCACGTCTCTTCCCCCGCAACGGCGCTGCCGCATGGGTATTGGTCGCTCGTTTCAGATTCCGCAGCCGTTTAACGGCATGACCGTGTTCGAGAACCTGGTGGTGGCGGTCGACCAATGCGGGCTCGCGGCCAAGGCCAACCGGCTCGCGGGCAGCCTCACGCTCCTGGACCGCAAGCGGCTTGAGCTGGCGCGCGCGCTGGCCACGCAGCCACGCGTGCTCCTGCTCGACGAAGTCGCCGGTGGCATGACCGAGCACGAATGCACGGTCCTGGTCGACTTGATCCGGCGCATTCGGCAGGGCGGCATCTCCATCATCTGGATCGAGCACGTTGTGCACGCGCTCATGGCCCTGGTCGACCGTTTGCTCGTTCTGCACGGTGGCTCATTCATCGGGGAGGGTGCCCCGCAAAACGTGATCGTCTCGCCCGCGGTGCGCGAAATTTATATGGGGATTCCTGCGGATGCCTGAGCCGCTCCTCAAGCTCCGGTCGCTCGATGCTTTCTACGGCGACTTCCAGGCGCTGTTCGGCGCTTCGCTCAATGTGATGGCAGGCGAAGTGGTCGCGGTGATCGGCGCGAATGGCGCCGGCAAATCGACGGTGCTCAACCGCGTCGCCGGCCTCATCCCTTCGCGTCGCGAAGCGATCCTGTTCGACGGCGAGCCGATCGGCGATGTGCCCGCGCATGCGGTGGTCGGGCGCGGCATCGCGCTCGTTCCGGAAGGGCGCCGCCTCTTCTCATCGCTCTCAGTCGAGGAGAACCTGCTCATCGGCGGCCAGCTCGGTCGGACGGGTCCATGGAGCCTATCTCGGATCTACGAGCTGTTCCCGGCGCTATGGGAACGGCGGCATGCGCCGAGCGCTCTGCTCTCGGGCGGCGAGCAGCAGATGGTCGCCATTGGGCGCGCGCTGATGTCCAACCCCAAGCTTCTCCTGTGCGATGAGATCAGCCTCGGGCTCGCGCCAATCGTGGTGCGCGAGCTCTATGCCCGGGTGCCATCGATCCTCGCCGAAGGCAGCTCGCTCGTCATCGTCGAACAGGACATTGTGCAGGCGCTCAGAGTGGCAAACCGAATCTATTGCCTGCAGGAAGGCCGAGTCGCGCTCACAGGCTCGGCCGCAACGCTGACGCGCGACGCGATCTCGGCGGCCTATTTCGGCGCGTGACCTCTCCTTTAGAGCATCGAAAATGTAACGGCCATGGAATGGATTAACATTGTCGTCCAAGGCGTGCTGATCGGCGGACTCTACGCCATGTTCGCAGCCGGCCTGGCCTTGATCTTCGGGGTGATGCGGCTCGTCAACATCGCCCACGGCGATCTGATTGTGCTTGCTGCTTATATCGCGCTGATCACCAGCGACACGCTCGAGCTCAACCCGCTGCTCGCCATCATCGTGGTGGTGCCGATCATGGCAGCGATCGGCTACGGCCTTCAGCGCGCGCTGCTCAACCGCACGCTGGGCGAGGACGTGCTGCCGCCGCTGCTCGTGACCTTCGGACTCTCCGTCATCATCCAGAACGCGCTGCTCGAACTGTTTACTGCCGATAGTCGGCGGCTGCGGGCCGGATCGATCGAGGTCGCGAGCTTCCAGCTGACGGAAGGCGTGTGGATCGGCGTGCTTCCGCTGCTGCAATTCGTCGTTGCGGTTGCCGTTATCGGCGCCCTGCAGCTCCTGTTCTATCGCACCGCATTCGGCCGCGCGTTTCGGGCGACCTCGGACGATCAGTCGGTGGCGCAGCTCATGGGCCTCGATAACCGGCATGTCTTTGCGCTCGCCATGGCGCTGTCGCTCGCGGTTATCGCAGTCGCCGGCGTATTCATTGCCGTGCGCACTAATTTCGATCCGGCGATCGGGCCCGCGCGGCTGATCTTCGGCTTCGAAGCCGTGATCATCGGCGGCCTTGGTAGCCTGTGGGGCACGCTTGCCGGCGGCATCATCCTTGGCGTGTCGCAGGCAATCGGAGCGCAGATCAATCCCGGCTGGCAGCTCTTGGCTGGGCATCTCGCCTTTCTTTTCATTCTGGCGCTGCGCCCGGAAGGCCTCTTCCCGAAGGTGAAGGGATGATCGCCTCCTTCAGGGTCGAGCATGCGAGCCGCTCGAGCCGCATCGGCACCGCTGCTTTCGCCGCTGCCTTCGTGCTGCTTGCCGCGGCACCGGCCTGGGGCGGGCGCGACGACCTGCGGCTGCTCTCCGAGATCTATGCCTATGTCGCTCTCGCGAGTCTCTGGAATCTGCTTGCGGGCTATGCCGGTCTCGTCTCGGTTGGACAGCAGGCCTATGTTGGGCTGGGCGGTTATGTGCTGTTCGCGTCGACCATTCTCGGCGGACTCCAGCCGCTCCTTGCCGTGCCGGTTGCGGGGATTGTTGCCGCCGTGCTCGCGCTGCCGGTCGCCGGCTTGATGTTTCGACTGCGCGGTCACTACTTCGCTATTGGCACCTGGGTCGTGGCCGAAGTTTTTCGCCTGATCGCCGCGCAGATTTCCGCGCTCGGCGGCGGCTCCGGAATCAGCCTGCCGGCGGGTATTGTGACTGCGATGGCCTCGAGCCGCCAGCTGCGGGAATTCCTGATGTACTGGGTGGCGCTTGCGCTCATGGTCGCCGTTCTTGCGGCCATCGTGCTGTTGTTACGCTCGCGTTATGGGCTGGCACTCACCGCGATCCGCGACAACGAGCTGGCGGCGCGATCCAATGGGGTCGACGTCGCGCGCGTCAAACTTGTGGTCTATGTGCTGACCGCCTTTGGCACGGCGATGATCGGCGCGTTGATTTTTCTGCAGAAGCTGCGGATTTCGCCTGATACGGCGTTCAGCGTCAACGACTGGACCGCATTCGTCATCTTCATCACCGTGATCGGCGGCATCGGCCGGGTGGAGGGGCCGATTATCGGCACTATTGTCTTTTTCCTGCTGCGGCAGACGCTTGCAGATCTCGGCGCCCTCTATCTGCTGATGCTGGGCGCCGTCGCCATCGCGGTGATGCTGTTGGCGCCGAAGGGCATCTGGGGGTTTTTCGCCGAGCGCTTCGGTTGGCAGCTGCTCCCGCTCGAGCGGCGCTTGCGCTTTGCTGCGGATGCCCGCACAACATGATCGCGAAAGAGCGATGTGGACCGGGAGAGAACAATGGCTGCTAAATCCGACAAGGTCGTCATCACCTGCGCGGTGACCGGCGCGATCCACACCCCGACCATGTCGGAAGCCCTGCCGATCACACCCGATCAGATCGCTGAGCAGGCCATCGGCGCCGCGGAGGCCGGCGCCGCGATCCTGCATCTGCACGCGCGCAACGCCAAAGATGGCCGCCCCACCGGCGACCCTGCGGTATTCATGCAGTTCCTGCCGCGCATCAAGCAATCAACCGACGCGGTCATCAACATCACCACCGGCGGGTCGCCGACCATGGCGGTCGAGGAGCGGCTGGCAGGAGTGATGAAGTTGTCGCCGGAAATGTGCTCGCTCAACATGGGCTCGATGAATTTTGGCCTCTACCCGATGGTCGCCCGCTACAAGACCTGGAAATACGACTGGGAGGAATCCTATCTCACGGGGACCAAGGAGACGATTTTTCGCAACACCTTTGCCGACATCGAGAAGATCTCAAAGCTCATGGGCGAAGGACACGGCACCAAGTTCGAGCACGAATGCTACGACGTCGGGCACCTCTACAATCTCGCCCACGGCGTCGACCGGGGCTGGTTCAAACCGCCGATCTTCCTGCAGCTGATCTTCGGCATTCTCGGTGGCATAGGGGCGGACATGGACAATCTCATGTTCATGAAGCGCACCGCCGACAAGCTGTTCGGCGACGATTATTCCTGGTCGGTGCTCGGGGCCGGCCGCCACCAGATGCCATTCGCCACCCAAGCGGTGATGATGGGCGGCAACGTGCGCGTCGGTCTCGAGGACAGCCTGTATATCGGCCGCGGCAAGCTCGCGGCAAGCAACGCCGAGCAGGTCGCGAAGGCGCGCCGCCTGATCGAGGAGCTCGGCTCTCTCCAATGCTCATCCCGCATAAGCCGGAAACCGGTTCATCGTTGCCGCAGCCTGAGTTCGCATGACGACGGTGGAGGTGCTTAATGGCCGATGACACGATCATCGATATCTACTGTCACATCTTTCCGGACAAGTTCTTCCGGGAGATGAATCGTATCGCGCCGCGGCTCGGCAATATCGCCGCGCGATTGCGCGGCGTCAAAAAGCTGTTCGACCTTGACGAGCGGTTTCGCGAGATGGACCAGTTCGGCGATTATCGGGAGATCATCTCGCTGCCCAATCCGCCGATCGAGGACCTTGCCGCCGGCGAGACCGGGCTCAACCTCGCGCGCATCGGCAACGACGCCATGGCGGAGCTGTGTACGCGCTATCCCGACCGCTTCCCGAGTTTTGTTGCCGCGCTGTCGATGACGGACGTAGAAGGCTCGGTGCAGGAGGCGCGCCGCGCGGTCAAGGAGCTCGGCGCCGGAGGCGTTCAGATTTTCACTAATGTTACGGGCCGCCCGCTCGACGAGAAAGCTTTCGAGCCGATCTTCGCCACGATGGCGGAGTTTGATCTGCCGATCTGGCTGCATCCAGCGCGCACCGCGAGCATGCCGGATTACGCCAAAGAGCAGAAATCCCGCTTCGAGATGTGGTGGTGCTTCGGCTGGCCCTATGACACCTCGGTCGCCATGGTGCGGATGGTGTTTTGCGGCCTATTCGACCGCTATCCAGGGCTCAAGATCGTCACCCATCATCTCGGCGGAATGATCCCGTATTATGACGGGCGTGTCGGGCCTGGCCTCGATGTGCTGGGCAACCGGACGAGCGACGAGGACTATTCAAAGATCCTTCCCTCGCTGAAGCGGCCGCATCTCGATTACATGCACGACTTCTACGGCGATACCGCGCTGTTCGGCGGCGGCATTCACGCGGTGCGCTGCGGGCTCGAGTTTTTCGGGGCGGACCATGTGGTGTTTGCGACCGACACGCCGCTTGGCCCGATCGCGCCGACCATCGAGACGATCAGGCGGCTTGAGATCGCAGACAGCGACCGCCACAAGATCTTCGCCGGCAACGCCGAGTGGCTGCTCAAGAGAAAACTCTCCTAGAGCGTGGGGACCAGCCGCGCCAATGCACGCGCGTTTGATCCGAATCTCGGTCCCCCTTTGTACGCGTTTCCTGAACATATTGTCAGGAATCTCTTGTGGAACTCCGATCGCGTTGCTGCATTAATTTCGCGCCTAGAGGAGGACTGCCCATGAAATCGCTAGTCACCATCATTGCGGCTGGCTTGCTCGCCGGCTCATTCGCCATCTCTGCCGACGCTGGCACGAAAAAATCCGGAATGGCCGAGGTTAAAGCGCAGTGCCAGGCGCAGGCCAAGAAGAAATACTCGGCGATCCACTTTATGAAGCGGCGTGATTACGTGAAGAACTGCATGAATCAAAGAGCGTAAGCTAATCGGTGTGATCGACGCGCGCCTTGCGGTCATTCCCGCGCGTAGCACGTTGAAGGCGCGCGTCGCTTATCCGGACTAGCAACTGCGTCGGATGCGCTCACACCAGCTCCGGCCACGGAACGATGGTCGACTTCACCGTCTTCATTGCCATCGCGTCCTTAACCGCGCGGGAAACGCCATCTTCATCGAACGGGTAGAGGCTCTGCATGTCGAGCCAAGGATACTTGTTGCGCGCGCGGTGGAGCATATCCACGCCGAGCGGCAAATCGTTCGCGGTGAAGGCCCATGACCCGAGCACATTGAGGTCCTTGGCGCAGATGCGGTGCCAGGATGTATTGATTGAGCCGGCATCGGTGAACTGGCCCATCTCGACATAGGTGCCGCCGTCGCGCAGCATCTCGATGCCCTCCGGGCCGGCGCTCGGGTGGCCGGAACAGTCCATCACGAGATCGGCGCCGAAGCCGCCGACGACATCGCGCACGCGCTCGATACGCTGCTGTGGCGCCGTGATCTCCTCGATGCTGACGGTCGCTTCGGCGCCGAATTTTCGCGCGAGTTCAAGGCGCGGCGTCTCGGGCGCGCCGACGCAGATTACCCGTCCGGCGCCCATTTCGCGCGCTGCCGCGATCGCGAGAATGCCGATGGGCCCCGAGCCCTGGATCACGACGGTGTCGCCCCAGGTAAATCCGCCGGCGCGGATCGCGCGATTGAACGCGCGGATGCAGGAGGTCAGCGGCTCCGATAATGCGCCTAGCCGCAGCGGCATGTCGTCGGGAAGTTTGTAGACTTTGGTGCCGGGCAGCATGTCGAGGTCGACATACACATATTCGGCGAAGCCTCCCCACAAATGCGGCGGCTTATCAAAACCGAGATAGCGCCCGTAATAGACGGGCGTCAGGCACTTGTTGGCCCGCTCCGGATAATGGACGCAGTAATAGCACCGTCCGCATGGCATCAGCGGCGGGATCATCACTTTCGAGCCGATGCCAAGCGGCTTGCCCATGAAATCCTCGGTGAATTGCGCTCCGGCTTCGACGATCACGCCCCCGAGCTCGTGGCCGAGCGTGAAAGGCCACGGCAACGGCTTCGGCCAGTGACCTTTCAGGATGTGCAGGTCGGTGCCGCACACTCCGCAGGCGCCGATCTGAATGAGCGCGGCATTTTTGGAGACTTGCGGCCATGGCACCGAACGGATGATCGGCTCGGCGCCGGGTCCGGCGAAGGTGGCGACGCGGATGCTGCTGTTGCGCATGGATTTCGGCTCGTCATGTGGGGGGACGGGCGCCCCAAACGGGATCAGTGAGCGATCCCGTTCACCCGCGCATCCATGAAAAACGCTTCTTCTAGAAGATGGATTGCCGGGTCAAGCCCGGGTAGGACGGAACAGGCGCTCGTCAATCGCGACGTTCACGGCACGTGGCCTGCTCGATGTCGTCCACCAACGCTGCAAACTCGCCACTCGCGAGGGCATTGCTGCAGCGAGCGAGGATGCGCTCGGCGCGCTCGGCGCCGATCACCGGTTCGGTGAAACGCAAAAACTTTTTTCGCACGCCTATTCGATCGAATGGCAGGGCGGGATCGCCGGGAACATGGGTCACGGTTCGCTCCTGGCGCCCCGCGCCCGCGGTGACGCGCACGCGGGCGGGCCAGCTGCGCGGGTATTCGGCGAGCAAGCGTTCGTCCGCTTGAACTTTGATCTTCGCCATTAAGGCCTGAACGGCCGATGGTATCTTCGCCGGTGCCTGCTGGATGTCGAA
>WNFW01000615.1_pt1 | contig 23040 bp, 15 predicted proteins | sample 5400131 | NCBI WGS metagenome assembly WNFW01 (sample SAMN13153362, study PRJNA577476) | soil metagenome | isolation source: 20 cm soil or saprolite under grassland replicate 1 | place: USA:California | collected 2016-06-15 | reverse complement strand
GTCGACATCCTCGTGCGCGAAGGGCAGGGCGTCGCGGCCGGTACACCGCTGTTCAAGGTGGACGACGCGGAGCTCAAGGCGCAGGTGGCGAAAGCCGAGGCCGACCGGGACGTGGCGCAGCGGAATCTCGAGCGTACCAAGCAGCTGATCGCGCAAAACGCCTCGTCGCAGTCCGACCTCGAGAAGGCGGATGCCGGGTACCGGTCCGCGCAGGCGTCATACGATCTGCTCAAGACGCGGCTCGACCGCACGGTCGTGCGTGCGCCGTTCGCCGGTCTCGCCGGTCGCCGCCTGGTCAGCATCGGCACCTACGTCAACGCGCAGACGCCGTTGATCAGCTTGCAGTCGATCAACCCGCAGTTTGCAACCTTCCAGGTCCCCGAGCGCTACGCCGATCGGCTGCGCCAGGGGCAGCTCGTGAGCTTCCAGGTCGCCGCGCTGCCGGGGAAGAATTTCTCCGGTGAGGTGGTGTTCGTGGATCCCGTCGTCGAGCTGCCGGGCCGCACGATCCTGATCAAGGCGCGCGTGCCCAATCCGGAGCGTCGGCTCCAGGCCGGCATGTTCATCGAGGCGCGGCTGGCGACGGATATCCGGCCGAACGCGGTCGTCGTTCCCGAGGACGCGATTCTGCCGCTCCAGGGTCAGACCTACATCTGGGTCGTCAAAGCCGGCAAAGCTGACCGCCGGCAGGTGACGCTGGGGGTGCGGACGGCGGGTTGGGCCGAGATCCAGGGCGGCTCCGTCGACGCGGGTGATTCGGTCGTCGTTGGCGGCGCGGAGCGGTTGTTCCCCGGTGCCAACGTGATGGCGCAGGTCGTGAATCGTCACCGCGGCGTGCAGACCGGCGAGTCGACGGGCACGTCCCGGCCCGCGACGCGTTAGTGGGGGGGGCCCGGCTGCTCCGGCAGCGGCTGTACGGCCGTTTCGGTATTCCGGAAGATCGACTGCGCGATTTGTTGCGCGCGCGCCGACAGCGCGGTGTTCGTTTTTTGCAGCTCCTGCGCCATCGTGTAGTACGTCAGCCCGTAGAGCGAGAGAATCCCCTCGGAGGGCTTGTCCACCCAGCCGCGCGGCCTGGTCCGCGCGGCGGCGTCCGTGTGGTAGACGTCGAACAGCAGCCGCGTCGTGCGCGGCACGTTCACGTAGCCCAGTGACTGGATCCCCTTGATGCTGTCGGAGGCCGCGATCTCCTGCTCGCGCAGCGCGCGGGCGAAGCCGTGGCCTTCGAGGTGGGACGTGAACCCGAACTGGTCCCCGTACAGGCCGACCGTGCGGGAGAAGTAAATCGGGCGTTTGCCGAGCTGATCCTTGATCACCTGCAGCACGATCACGTCGGCGCGCTCGAGGTAGGGGCGGCCCAGCATCTGCGGATCGAGCGTGACGCTGATCGAGCCGAGTCGCGCCACGCGCTTCTGGTCGAGGATGTAGTACTGCTCGAGCGCGTTGAGCTGCTCATCGCTGAAGCTCATCAGCTTGCCGGCCGGCATCGGCCACTGTTTGCCGCGATACACCTCGGGCGCGCGGGTCGAATCGAAGGGCTCGAGCGGCCGCCGCTGCAGCTGGCGCACGTACCAGTCGGTATTCGCCAGCGAGAGGTTGACGATCGTCACGTCGCGGCGAATGCCTTCGACCTCCTGCGCATACCACAGCGGGAACGTGTCGTTGTCGCCGGCGGTGACGAGCACCCCGTACGGCTCGACCGATTGCAGCAGGTCGTAGGCGAAATCGCGCGCCAGCGTCTCGCCCTTTCTCGAAGCCGTCAGCCGGTTGCCCACCAGCGGGATCAGCGCCAGCGCCAGCAGCGGCGTGCCGTACAGCCAGCGGCGCGCCGTGTCCGGCTGCCGCTCGCGGAACAGGTCGCCCACCCATTCGATCCCGGCCGCGAGGCCCATGCCCACCCAGATGCCCCAGATGGCGAACGAGCAAATGAAGAAGTAGTCGCGCTGCCGCACCTCGTGCTGATTCACGGCCGCTTCCGGATGCAGCGAGTAGCCGTACTTGAAGTTCAGGTAGAACACGAGCGCGAACGTGAAGATGAACATCAGGGCCGTCATGGCGATCGCGGTGCGCTTGTCGGCGCGCCAGTGGCGCACCGCGCCACCCAATCCGACGAAGCCGAACAACACCGCCAGCAGCCGCTGCGCGCGGTCCGGGAAGTCATGGCCAAACTGCCAGCTGAAGTACTGTGCGTAGTTGACCAGCTGATCCCAATAGAGGGTCAGGGTGTGGCCGGGATTCGTGACGCCCGGTGCCTGGGTGGGATTGTCGAAGATGGAGGGCTTGCCGTACTGCTGGCGGCTGAGGACCGCCCACAGCGCCTGCCAGTTGGTCGGCTCCCCCTCGTTGATCGGCGGGTAGAAGCCGGCGCGAATGGGGAGATACGTATAGACGGAGAGTCCGACCACGACCACCACGATCGCGGCGATCGCGAACCGCAGGTTGCCCGCCAGCATCGCGACGACGAGTGCGCCGGCACACAAGACGCCCGCGAGGGCGATGAATTCCCAATGCTCCAGGCCGAGCGACAGCAGCAGCGCCCAGACGGACGTGAACACGATGAACTGCGACCACTCGACGTTGCGCTCGCCCGCCGTCACCGGCCGCAGCTGTTTGAGTGGCGGCAGGAGCAGCACCATCACCACCGGGCCTACGAGCACGCCCATCATGTGGTTCGTCGCGGTGAGCGCGAGCAGATAGATGATCAGCAGCAGATAGTGGTCATGCGCGTCGCCCGCCGGCTGATCGTCCCACCGCACGATCAGCCACAGAATCAAGGCGATGGAGAGCAGGCTCAGGGTGTACACCTTCTCGTTGACGACCGACTGATTCCATACCGTGAACGCCGTCGCCGAGACGATGGCGCCGGCGAGCGCAGCGAGGCGCCGCGGCCACAGGGCGGGCACGAATGAGCGCAGCCAGCGCTCGCCCACGAGGAACCAGCAGCCGGCGGAGACCGCGCTCGTCAGGGCGGCGAACAGGTTGATGCGCTCCGCATAGCCCGACACCAGCGGGATCAGCCCCCAGACGTGCGCCATGAGCACGAACAGCGGATTGCCGGGCGGATGCGGGATCCCGAGCGAGTACGCGGCCGCGATGTATTCCGACGTGTCCCAGAACTGCGTGGTCGGCGCGAGCGTGAGGAGATAGAGCAGCAACGCGCCGGCCGCGACGCACGCGGCCATGACATAGGGCGGCCGTTGGACTTGAGCGGCGGTGGTCGCGCCCGACAGGGGTCGGCTGGGTGCTCGTACCGGAGACTGCGTCGTTGCCATAGAGGGAATCAGTTCGACCGGGGAATGGCGTAAGTGGTATTGGCGAGGATTGCGTCGCGCAGCTCGCGGGCCCGCATCGCCAGCGCCGGTTCGCGGTCGCGTAGCGCGGCCGCCATGGTGTCGTACACGAACACGTAGCCCAGCAGGCTCGGCTGCGAGGGTGTATCCACCCACCCCCGGGGCCGCTTCCGGGCCGCGGCGATGCCGCCGCGGTACACTTCGAACACGAGCTGCCGCGTTCTCGGCACGTTGAGGAACCCGCGTCCTTCGACAAAGCGAATGCTGTCGCTCGGGACGACCGCCTTGGGCAGCAGCCGCCGGACCAGCCCTTCACCGACCAGATACGGTGTCAAGCCGAGCTGATCGGCAATGTTGCCGGTCGAGCTCGAGAAATAAATCGGTCGCTTGCCGACCTGATCTTTGATGATTTGCAGCACGGCGAGCTCGGCGCGTTCGAGATACGGGCGCTTGAGCACCTGTGGATCCAGCGTCACGCGAATCGGACCGACGTCTCCGGCCACGGGGTGGTCGACGATCACGTACGGCGGCAGCGAGTCGCCCCCTCCCCCCCCGGGCGCGCCGAGATAATACCGGCTCATCCACGGCTGCGTCGGGGCGGGCACGCCGGCGTACGGCACCGGTGGCCGGCGCTGCAGCTCTGTGAGGTACCAATTCGTGTTGGCCAGCGTCATCACCATGACGCTCACGTCCCGCCTGATCCCCTGCGCCTCCTGCGCGTGCCACAGCGGGAAGGTGTCGTTGTCGCCGCTGGTGATGATCAGCGCATACGGATCGACCGATTCGAGCAGGTCGCGGGCGTAGTCGCGCGCCACCGTCTCCCCGGCGCGGGACGCGGTGAGCCGGTTGCCGACCAGCGGAATCAGCGCGATGACAAACAGAGGGGCCGCGGCTAATCGCCACCGAAGAGTCTCCGCGATCGCTGCCAGGCCGATCCCGACCCACACCCCCCACACCGCGAACGATGCGATGAAGAAGTAGTCGCGCTCACGCACCTCATGCTCGAGGCCGGTGTACGGCTGCGAGAAGCCCCACTTGAAGTTGAGATAGAACACGAGCGCTACCGTCAGCGTCAGGACCAGCGCCGTCATCGCGAGCGCGGAGCGGCGGTCGGCCCGCCAGTGACGCCGGGCGCCGAGGAAGCCGAGCCCGGCGAACAGGACGGCGAGCAGGCGCTGCGCCAGCGCCGACCAGTCGCGCCCGAATTGCCAGGTGAAATACTGCCAGTAGTTGAGGAACTGCTGGCCGATCAGCACGATCGAGCGGCCGGGATTCTCCGCGCCGCGCTCATACATCGGGTTGTCGAAGATCGATGGCTTGGCGAATTGCTCGCGCGCGAGGACCGCGCGCAGCGCCGGCCAGTTGCTCGCATCGCCCTGATTCATGTAGGGATCGAGCGCCGCGCGGATCGGAATGAACAGATTCACGCTCAGCCCGACGACGGCGACCAGGCCGGCGGCGATCAGGAACCGGGGCCGCAGCAGCGCGCGCGGATCGGTCAGCAGCACGTAAACGAGCACCGCGGGCGCGACCAGCAATCCCATGAGCTGATTGGTGGCGGTGAGCGCCAGCAGATACACGATCAGGACGAGCAGGTTGTCGGGGCGCGTCTCGGCGGGCTGATCGGCCCACCGCAGCGTCAGCCACAGGATGAGCGCGATCGACAGCACGCTGATCGTGTAGACCTTCTCGTTCGCCACCGCCTGATTCCACACCGTGAACATCGTCGCGCCGACAACGGCGCCCGCGGCCGCGGCAAGGCGGCGCCAGCCGTCCGGGGCGACGATGGGCCGGAGCCACCGCTCGCCGATGAGAAACCAGAGGCCCGCCGACGTCGCGCTCGTCACCGCCGCCAGGAAATTGATGCGTCGCGCGTAGTCGGAGGCGACCGGCAACAGTCCCCACACGTGCGCCACGATCACGAAGAACGGATTGCCGGGCGGATGCGGAATGCCGAGCGCATGCGCCGCCGCGATGTATTCCGACGCATCCCAGAATTGCGTCGTCGGGGCGAGCGTGACGATGTAGAGCATCAGCGCGGCGAGTGAGACGCCGGCGGCGGTGAGGTACGTCTGCTTGGCAGGGGTCATGGGTCGTGTAATCTAGTGACGGAATTGCCGCATACCGGTGAGGACCATGGCCAGGTCATGCTCGTCCGCCGCCGCGATGACCTCGGCGTCCTTGACCGACCCGCCCGGCTGGATGATCGCCGTGACCCCGGCGGCGGCCGCCTCGTCCACCCCGTCGCGGAATGGAAAGAAGGCGTCGCTCGCCAGCACCGCCCCCCTCGGGTCGTGGCCCTGCTGCCGGGCCTTATGCACGGCCAGGAATGACGAATCCACCCGGCTCATCTGCCCGGCGCCGATGCCGAGCGCGGCCTCATCCCGCACCAGGATGATCGCGTTCGACTTGATCGACCCGACCGCGGCCCAGGCGAAGCGCAGGTCGTTCCATTGCGCATCGGTCGGGCGCCGTGTGGTCACCACCTGCCATTTGGATTCGTCGGCGACGCCGCCGTAGCGGAACCGGTCCTGTACGAGAAACCCGCCGCGGATCCGCTTGTAGTCGAGCGTCGGCTCATCGGGGAAGCGCGGCAGCTCCACGACGCGCAGGTTCTTCTTCTCCTTGAAGACCGCCAGCGCCTCGGCATCGACCCGTGGCGCGACGACGACTTCGACGAACAGGTCGCGCATCGCCTCGGCGGCGGCACGGTCCACGACCGTGTTGAATGCGATCACCGATCCGAACGCGGAGGTGCGGTCGGTCGCCAGGGCGCGCGCGTAGGCATCCGCGGCGTTACGGCCGAGCGCGATACCGCAGGGCGTCGTGTGCTTGATGATCACGCAGGCGGGACGGGCGTCCTTGCTGCCACCCCGCCAGGGCGCGATCGCCATCACCGCGGCATCCACGTCGAGCAGATTGTTGAACGACAGCTCCTTACCGTGGAGCTGCTGCATGTCGCGGATGCCCCCCCCCGGGTCGTCGGTCACGTACAGCGCGGCGCGCTGGTGCGGATTCTCGCCATAGCGCAGCGGCTGCCGGCGCTGCAACACGACGCTCAGCGTCTCCGGGAGCGCTTCCTGCGACCGTGTGAGATAGCCGAGGATCGCGGCGTCGTAGGCGGCGGTGTGGGCGAAAACCTTCGTCGCGAGGCTCCGCTTGAGGTCGTTTAGCGAGCCCTCCTTCAATGATGAGATCACGAGCGGGTAATCGTCCGGATCCACGACCACGATAACGGACTCGTGATTCTTGGCAGCCGAGCGGAGCATCGAGGGGCCGCCGATGTCGATCTGTTCGATCGCCTGCGCGAACGTGGTCTGTGGTTTCGCGACGGACTCGCGGAAGGGGTAGAGATTCACCGCGACGAGATCGATCGGCGTGATGCCGTGCTGCTTCATCGCTGCGAGATCAGCGGAGTTCTCTCTTCGTGCCAAGAGCGCTCCATGCACCTTCGGGTGCAACGTCTTTACGCGCCCATCCATCATTTCCGGAAAGCCCGTGACGTGTTCGACGAGGACGACGGGAATGCCCTCGCGCCGCAGCGCCTCCGCCGTCCCGCCGGTCGAGACGATCTCCCATCCCAGCTCGACTAGCTGTCGGGCGAACTCTACGATTCCGCGCTTGTCGGAGACTGAGAGGAGAGCCCTCATAGGGCGGTCAAGAAACAACGGCGGCGGTCAAGAAGCAAATGCGGCGGTCGACTTCCTTGACCGCCGCTTTTGTCGTTTGACCGCCGCATCTGCAGTTTGACCGCCTTCTTTCTCACCAATCCTCAGCAACAGCTCTCACCATGTCAGCCAGGCTTACCAAATCTTTCAGATCCACGATTTCCACCGGGGAATGCGAGTATCGAAGGGGCCACCCCATTGGGACATCTACAACTCCATATGGCACAAATGTCGAGCCGTCGTTGCCGCCGTTGGTCGTGCCGATCTGCAGCGCGACGCCGCGGGCGCGCGCGAGCTGTGCCAACGTGTCCACGTCGGCCGGTGGCGTGATGGACGAATTGTCGAGTGCGCGCGCCACGGCGCCCGCTCCCAGGCGCGCGACCGCGAAGTTCTGCAGCTCGAGCGGGGAATCGGCGGAGACGAACGTATCGATGGCGTGCACCCGCCGCGTGCCGGTGCCGAGCTGCCGGGCGACCACCCCGGCGCCCTCGAGGCCGATCTCTTCGCGCGTGCTGAAGATGAAGACTACTGGATGGCGCAGCTTTGAAAGATTCAAAGTTCTTAAAGCAAGGATGAGCGAGGCGCACCCCATGCGGTCGTCGAACGAGCGGCCGGTCGCGCGTGTGCCGGCGAGCCGCACGTACTGCTTCGGCATCGTGATCGTCTGGCCGAGCTTCACTCCCAGTGATTCCGCACCAGCCCGCGTGGTGGCGCCCACACTGACGCGCAGGGGCGGGGGAGTGCGGCGCGTGAGACCGGTATCGCGTGGCAGGAAGATGCCGGGGATGTCGGCACCGCCGTCGCGGTGAATGAGCGCTGGCTTGCCTTCGAACAGCGACAGAATGAAGCCGCCGCGGTTGCGCAGTCCCAGCGTGCCGTCGGCGTTGATCGTGTCCACGCGAAAGCCGATCTCGTCCATGTGCGCGACGATGACGACCGGCCCGTCGCCCTGGCCGACACGGACCCAGAGATTGCCGGCGGTATCGGTCTCGCTGCGCGCCCAGCTCGGCAGCAGCCGCTGGACGGTGGCGCGAACCGGCGCTTCTGATCCGGATACGCCGTAGGACTCGACGAGTTGGGACAGCACGGACTGGGCTTCAGCGATGCGGCTCGTGTCCTGGGCGGTTAAGCGGTTTGGCGGTTCGGCGGTTAGAAACACCGCAACGAGCGCCGCTTGTCCAACCGCCCAACCGCCCAACCGCCTAACCGGCTTCATTGCCCACCCCCCATCCACCGCACGATATCGGCCACCAGTGCATCCACCTCACGCAGCGCAACGGTTTCGACCGTCGTGTCCGGAAATTTGGACTGCACCAGCACCAGGCGGCTGTCGGCAAACGGTCCTTGCGTGTTCTGTACCGTCTTCAAGCCGGCGCTGTCGGCATAAAGGCTCTGCACGGTGAACGCCACGACGACCGTGCCCCGCACGCGCGGCTTCGACAGGGCGGCGGAGGCCAGCGCGGCGCACGCCGAGCGGCGTCCCGCACCGGGCGCCGCGAGGAGGCGATCACCGTAGCGGTGCGGGCGTTTCGCGATGGACATGGGAGTGAGAATCGAGATGCCGAGTGCGAGCACTTCGTCGCGAGCGGTGGCACCGACGTCCACGTAGGCGTTGTCCACGGTGAACGCTGCCTCGTTGCCGCTGGGCCGGCCGCGCGTCAGATGCGTCGAGCGCACGGCCACGACGCCGGGCACCGGCCCGTTTCGTCCGAACAGCGTGACGCGCTGCCCCTCGATCTGCTGATCGAAGAGCGGGTACAGCCGCGCGCCGCCACCCACGCGCCGCAGCGTGAGATAGCCGTCGTCGGTGATGTTGCCGACGACGTAGCCAATCTCGTCGAGCCCGCAATAGACGAGGCGCTTGGGCGCGCCGTGGCCCAGGGTCATCGTGACGTTGCCGATGCGATCCCGCGCGCTCCCGGGCAGCAGGGCGAGCAGCGAATCCGTCATGGCGTGCTCGTAGCCGGTGACGGCTGTCATGCCAGAGAAACGGATCGCAAGGCTATCGGCGGTTTGGGCCGAGAGAGAAAGTTGGAAGGTTGGAAGGTTGGAGAGAACAATCACTCCAAGAAACCTTCCAACCTTCCAACCTTTCAACGCTGTTCGTTTCAAGAAATCCTCCTCGCCAGTTCCAGAACCACCTTCGGCAGCAATCGGTGCTCCGCTTCTAAAACCCGAGCCGCGAGCCTTTCGGGCGTGTCCCCAGGTTCGATCCGCACCCGTTCCTGCGCGATGATCGCGCCCCGATCAAAGGCTTCGTCCACGAAGTGCACCGTGGCGCCGGACTCTGTGGCGCCGCTCGCCAGCACCGCTTCGTGCACGCGCCGCCCGTACATCCCGGGGCCGCCAAACGCGGGCAGCAGGGCGGGGTGAATGTTGATCATGCGGCCGCGAAAATGGGAGACCACGGGCGCCGGCACAAGTTTCAAGTACCCGGCCAACACGACGAGCTGCATCCCCTCGAGCGCCGCGAGCAGCTCGGCGGCATCACTCGGATCACGCAGCACGGTGGTGGGGACGGCGCTGCGGCGCGCGCGCGCGAGGGCGCCGGCATCGGGCCGGTTGGAGACCACGCGCGCGACGCGCGCTAGGGTCGAATCGTGGAGGGCATCGAGGAGGGCCTGCAGGTTCGTGCCGCCGCCCGAGACGAGCACGGCGACACGAACCGGCTGTTCTGTCACTGATTACTGCGACTGCACCGTGCGACCGACTTCGGCTTCGAGCCGCTGGTAACGCTCAACGTAAACGATCCCGTCGCGTAATGATCCGCCGTATTCACGACGATCTCGTACTCGCCGCTCTGCGGGAACGTCGCGGTGAGGCGGGCGTGACAGTTGCCGCCGGAGTCGTCGTCCTGGAAATCGCGGCCGCCCGAGATCCCCGGCCCGCGCAGGAACAGGTAGGCATCGAACGCATCGGACTCGAGGTCGATGGTGATCGTCTGACCGGCGCGGCCCTGGATCGTCCACGGCTGCGCATACGTGCTGTCGCTGGTCAGCAGGACGTCGTTGCGGGTGAGCGTGCCCTGCTGGCTCCGCCCCACGTCGATCGAACGGGACGATCCGCCCCCCCCCCCGCCGCTTTCCGCCCCGCTATTGCCGGCGGCGTTGCCCTGCGGCGCCTGGCAATCCCTGTTGCCGTGGTCCTGGACCGGCTTCGTCCCTTCGGTGATCGACAGCGAGTAGCGCCCCGTCTGCCGCTCGGGCGACGCGGTGGTGTTCACGAGGATCCGGTACGGCCCGCGGCTCGGGAAGGTGCGCGACACGCGCGCCGAGCAGCCGGGCCCGCCGTCGTCGTCGATGATCGATGCGTCGAGATCGTCGCCACGCACGATCAGCACGGGATCGAAGTCGTCGGATGACAGATCGATCGTGACCGGTCCCGACGGGGCGGTGAACGTATAGAACTTGAAATAGCTTTTGTCGGGATAGAGCGAATCGTTGCTCGTGAGCGAGCCGTTGAGCGTCTCGCCGACCCGAATCACGGGTATCCCAACGGTGTTTTGATTGCCTGGATGACAGTCGGAGTTACTGGTGCCGTCCACCGGCATGCTGCCTTCCTTGAGCGACAGCGTGAAGCGACCCGTCTGCCGGTGCGGGGAAGACGTCGTGTTCACGAGAATGCGGTAGGGCCCGCGGCCGGTGAACGTCTGTGACACGCGTGACGCGCAACCGGGCCCGCCGTCGTCGTTGATGATCGACGCCGCCAGGTCTTCGCCGCGGATGATGAGCACCGGATCGAAGTCACTCGACGACAGGTCGAGGGTGATGTCGCGTCCCGGCGTGGTCGTGAACTGGTAGTACTTGAAGTAGGTCGTATCGGGATAGAGCGAGTCCGACGACGTCAGCGCCCCGCTGATCGTCTGACCCATGCTGAGCTGCGGGACGCCGGCCAGCGAGCTCGTGTTGCTCCTGCCACCGGGAGTGTTCGCCGTATTGATCACGGACTTCGGCGTGAGCAGCCCCTGGCCCTCGGCCACGGCGACTTGATCGTTATTGAGGTTGCGGATCGCGTCCGTGGCGGTCGCGAAGTTCAGCGACTGCCCCGCCTCGATCGTGCTGCGCACGATGCCGATCACCTGACCCCTCGTGTTCAGCACCGGCGCCCCGCTCGAGCCGTGAGAGATGGCGGCCGAGATCTGCCACAGCTTGGTGCCGTGCACGACGCGCGATGCGGAGACGATGCCGCGCGTTACCGTCCCCGGCAGTTGCCCCAGCGGGTTGGAAATCACGGTGACGTCGTCGCCGTCCTTGACCGCCTCGCTCACGCCCCAGCGCAGCGTCGCCGGTGGTGCGCCCGGCACCATCAGCATCGTGACGTCTTTCACCGAGTCCGAGGCCGCGACGGAGCAACGCTGTTGCTGGCCGTCGGCCAGCTCGATGCGGCACCCGGCGGCCCCTTCCAGCACGTGCGCCGCGGTGACGACGTAGCCCTCGGTGACGAAGAAACCGGTTCCGCTGGCCATCGGCTGGCCGCTCGCGTCGAGCGCCTGAATCGTCACGACGGCCTTGCGGGCCGTGGGGATATCGATGCCGGCGGAACGAGGCTGTTGAGAAGCGACTGGTATGGCAAACAGGGCGAGGGCGGCGAGGGGAGTCAGGATTCGTCCGCGCATGCACGGCTCCTTCATGAAGGGCGAGGTCGGGCTAATTTGCAATTTGAGGTCACCAAACACAAATCAGGAGCGCAAAATCTCATCGGCGGCCGCCGCCAAGTCAGCGACCACCGTCACACCGCTCGCCCGCGCCTGCCCCTGATGCAGGTTGCCTTCCCCCGTGGCGACCAGAATGCCGCGTCCGCCCAGCGCCCGTGCGGGCTGCACATCCGACAGCCGGTCGCCCACCCACCAGGAGCGGGCAAAGTCGATGTCGAACGCTGCCTGCGCCTCGCGGAACAACTTGAGGCCCGGTTTGCGGCACTCGCAGGGTGCCCACACCCCTCCCGTGACATCCGGCCAATGCGGACAGAAGTAGTCGCCATCGATGCGTGCGCCCTGCGCCGTGAGCAGCTCGCCGAGACGACGCTGCACGGCGGCGTAGTCCTCCACCGAATAGAGACCACGTGCGATTCCCGATTGGTTGCTCACCACGACGACGACGAAGCCGCGCTCATTCAAGCGGCGGATCGCCTCGCCCGCGCCCGGGAGCAGTTTTACCCGATCGGGCTCGTGAAGATATCCGGGGTCGTCGACAATCGTGCCGTCGCGGTCGAGGAAGACTGCTGGGGAGCCGTCAGCCATCAGCCGTCAGTGCGGCGATGACCGTATCGATCTGTTCGGGAAAGATTGTGCGCGCATCGAGCAACACGCGGCTGCCCGCGACCCGCGCGATGATCGGCGGATCATTGGCGCGCAGCCGCTCGGCAAGCCGTTCGTCCGGGAATCCGGCGAGCCACGTCCGGAGCTTGGCGCCGGGGAACGACCCGCCGCCGACCTCGGAGTCGCCTTCGATCAACTGACCGCCGAGTCGTTCGGCTCTGTTGCGAATGCTGTCCATGCTCTCTGTCAGCATTCTCAATACCGGGATTTCCTTTCTGGCGATTTCGGGCTCACGATACAGCGCCAGCGTGGCCTCGAGCGCCGCCAGCGTCAGCTTGTCGGCGCGCACTGTCCGCGCGATCGGATCGCCCCGGCACGCCGCGATCGCGGCCTCGCTGCCGACCAGGATCCCCGCCTGCGGGCCGCCGAGCAGCTTGTCGCCGCTGAACGCCACGACGTCGGCGCCGGCTGCGACGCCTTCGGGGACCGTCGGCTCGCCGGTCAATCCCCAGTGGGACAGATCCATCAGCAGCCCGCTGCCCAGATCGTACACGCACGCGATGCCGCGATCGTGCGCCAGCTCCGCAAGCTCCACCACCGCGACGTCGGCGGTGAACCCGGTGACCTGGAAATTCGAGCGATGGACCTTGAGCAGGACTTTGCTGTCCGCTGTCAGCGCTCGGTCGTAATCGTTCGGATGGGTGCGGTTCGTCGTGCCGACTTCGACCAGGGTCGCGCCGGAGCGGGCCAAGATGTCGGGAATTCGGAACGACCCGCCGATCTCGACCAGCTCGCCGCGCGACACGATCGCCTGGCCGCCGCGCGCCAGCGCGCTCAGCGCCAGCAGCACGGCGCCCGCCGCGTTATTCACGACGAGCGCGTCGGCGGCCCCCGTCAGCTCGATCAGCAGATCGCGGCAATGTGCGTGGCGCGAGCCGCGCGTGCCGCGGCCCAGATCGTACTCCAGCGCCGAGTAGCCCTGCGCGACGCGGGTCAGCGCGGCGATGGCCGCCGGCGCGAGCGGCGCGCGGCCGAGATTGGTGTGCAGCACGACGCCCGTCGCGTTGATCACGGGCGCGAGCGACGGGACCCCGAGCCGCGCCACCGCCGCGCGCACCGCCGCATCCCAACCCTCGACCGGCGGCGCGCCGCCGTTGACGCGGGCCGCGTCGACCGCGGCGCGCGCCGCCTTCACGACGAGCGCGCGCGGATGCTCGGCGAGCAGCGAGGCGATCCCGGGGTTGGCGAGGATCGCATCGATGGATGGGAGTTGGCGGCGGAGATCGGTCACGGGCGACCGGTGCGTGGTGCGTGGTGCGAGGTATCCGACACAACGGGCTTGGGCATCGCGAAGCCGATCAGGCCGTCGCCCTTCTTGCCGATCAGGTTCGTCGCGCCTGCCACGCGCACGACGTAGCGCGTCTCGGGCTTCATGGGGCGCACCAGACGGACCACGATCTTGTCCGATGGAACTGGACGCCGCGCGAGCAGCTGCCGCACCAGCGCGGTATCGACGGGTGCCTTGGCAGGCGCGCGGGCCGCCGCCGCGGGCCCGCGCGCGGCCTGCGGTGGGGCGGGTGGCGGAACAGCGCGACGAATGTTTGGAGCCGCACCGGTGTCGCCCTTCGCGCGCGCGGCCGAGTCCGCTTTCGCCCGTGCGGCGTTGATCAGCGAATCATACTGGCGTTGCGTCAGCACCTGCGTGGTTGCGACGGGGGTCGAATCGGGTAGCTCGAGCACGTGCACGTGCGCGGTGTCGAAGGACGCGGTCGGATCGAGTGCCTGGGTGAACTCGACGCGCACGGTGGTCGAGTCCAGGGACGTCGCCGCGCGCGGGTGCGGAGGAACGGTGTCATGCGGGAAGGTGAACAGCGCGACGTTGCCACTCGAATCGAGCGTCACTTCGGTCGAGTCGTACGCCTCGCGCACGCCGCGGCGCCGGTCGCCGTTCTCGTCCGCCGTCGCATACACGATGTAGCGCCCCGGTTGCAGGTTGGTGAGGTTGAACTGGCCGCCGGAATCGGCCATGGTCAAGTACCCGGCGCTATCGGGGAGCGGCACCGCTTCGATGAGCGCGCGCGCCAGGATCGTTTGCTCGATCCACTTCAGCGCGATGCCGCCGATGCGCGCATGGCCGATCTCCGGGCCTGTCGAGAAGATCACCGTCTTGGCCGAGTCGAGACGGTTGCGGCGCAGATCGACGAATCCCGGCAGGATATCCAGCCGGTAGACGCGTTTCTTCCACCCTTCTTTCGGTTTGACGGTGACCTTGGTGCGGTGCCAGCTTACCTTCACGCCGCCATGCACCGGGGAGAGCAGCACCTGCCGTTCCAGTCCGGCGACAGCGCCTCGGCCTCCTCCACCGCCACCGGCCATTTCGTCGATCACCTCATCGAATTGAATGACGACGTCGTCCTTGAGGTTGGGGACGATGGCGCCCGAGTCGGGCTTCACGCTGACGATTTTCGGCGGGGCCTTGTCGGGCGGCCCGCCAGGAGGCGGGCCGACGCTGGCGCAGGCCTGCAGCAGGCTTACGAACAGCCCAGTGACTTGAGCTTGCCGGCCAGGACGTCGCGCTGATCGCGCCATGCCTTTTCCTTTTCGCGCTCCTTGGCCACAACGTCCTGCGGCGCGCGCGAGACGAAGCCTTCGTTGGTCAGTCGCGCCGCGAGGTTCCCCAGCTGCTTCTCGAGGCGGTCGAACTCGTCTGAGAGTCTCCGACATTCGTGCGTGAGATCGACCACTCCTTCGAGTGCGACGACTACTTCGCTGCCGTCGCCGAACACGGCATGCGCGCCGACGCCCTGTGGCGCACCGTCGAGCGCGAGGCTGTCGAGCTGGGCGAGCCGCACGATCGTATCGCGCTCCCCCTCGAACGTCGCCGGGCGATCATTGCCGCGCGCCACGATCGTGGCGTTGAGCCTGGTCTTGGGCGACACGCGGTACTCGGCGCGGATCGAGCGAATATGCTCGATCACCGTCTTCACGCGCGCGAACTCCTGGTCGGCACGCGGATCCTCGAGCGCGGGCTTCGGCGCCGGCCATTGGCTGACGGCGAGCAGCTCATTCGCCTTGCGCCCGGGAAGCTTCTGCCACAGCTCCTCGCTAATGAAGGGTACCACGGGATGCAGCAGCCGCAACGCGAGATCGAAGCAGTACGCGAGCACGGCCTGCGGCGTCTGCGCGCTCCCCTGATCCGACATGCGTGGCTTGACCGCCTCGACATACCAATCCGCCAATTCGTTCCAGGCGAACGCGAAGCAGCGCTTGGCGGCTTCATCGAGCCGGAACTGCTCCAGCGCGGCGGTCGCGTCGCGCACGGTCGCCTGCGCGCGCGACAGGATCCAGCGATCGGCGAGCGTGAGCGAGCGCCGATCGACGGCATCGATGGCCGGCACAGACTTGGGGAGTTGCCCCAGGACGAACTGCCCGATGTTCCAGAGCTTGTTCGCGAAGTTGCGGCCGGGCGCGAACGTGGTTTCGAGATCGTTGGGATCGACGATGACGTCGGCGCCGAGCGAGCCGCCGCCGATCAACGTCCAGCGCAGCGCGTCGGCGCCGTAGAGCCGCACCACATCGCGCGGGTCGATCCCGTTGCCGAGTGACTTCGACATCTTGCGGTGTTGCGTGTCGCGTACCGTTCCCGTCAGATACACCGCCGTGAACGGCAACCGCCGGTCCATGAAGTGGTACCCGGCCATGAGCATGCGCGACACCCAGAGCTGCAGGATCTCGGGCGCCGTGACGAGCGTGTGTCCCGGATAGAAGCGCGCGAGGTCGGGCGTCTGGTCCGGCCAGCCGAACGTCGCGAATGGCCAGAGCCAGGATGAGAACCACGTGTCGAGCACATCGGGGTCCTGCTCGACGGTCGCGCCGCACTTCGGGCAGGACCTGGGATCGTCGCGGTCTGCCCACTGATGTCCGTTCGCGCACGTGAACACGGGGATGCGATGGCCCCACCACAGTTGCCGCGAGATGTTCCAGTCGCGGATGCCCGCCATCCAGTTCTCGAACGTAGCCCGCCACCGCTCCGGAATGATCCGAAACTCGCCGCGGTGAAACGCCGCGAGCACCGGTTCGGCGAGCGGCTTCATTTTCACGAACCACTGGTCGCTGAGCCGTGGCTCGACCACCGTATCACACCGATAACAGCGGCGCACGGAGTGCTGGTGCTGCTCGGTTTTGACGAGGAGACCTTCGCGCTCGAGCTGCTTGACGATCTTTTTTCGAGCTTCGAATCGATCAAGACCATTGAGATCCGGCGGCACTCGGGCGGTTGAGCGGTTGGGCGGTTTGGCGGTTTGCGAGTCTTTCGAACCGCCTAACCGCTTAACCGCCGAACCGCCACTCTCTCCCAGTGTTCCGTCCTCTTCCATGATCAACGGCATGTCGGAGTTGGGCCAAACTCTGCGGGCAATGTCGAAGTCATTGGCATCGTGCGCCGGAGTGACTTTCAGCATGCCCGTCCCGAAGGTCTGATCGACGGCGTCGTCCGTTGCGATCGGGATCGCTACACCCGACAGCGGGATCTTCACCCGCTTGCCCTTCAGGGCCCGGTAGCGCTTGTCCTTGGGGTTGAAGACCAGACCGATGTCGCCGAACATCGTTTCCGGACGCGTCGTCGCGACGGTGACAAACCCGGAGCCGTCCTCGAGCGGATACGTGATGTGGTACAGATTGCCCTGCGTCTCGTGGTGCTCGGCCTCTTCGTCCGACAACGCCGTCAGACAGTGCGGGCACCAGTGGATCACGCGATGGCCGCGGTAGATGAGTCCTTCATCCCAGAGGCGCACGAACACCTCGCGCACCGAGCGCGAGTAGGCGGGGTCGAGGGTGAAGCGGGTCCGGCTCCAGTCGCAGGAGCAGCCGATGATCTTGAGCTGCTCGAGGATCGTGTCGCCTGTCTCGCGCACGAATTCCCACACACGCGCCACAAAAGCCTCGCGGCCCAGATCGAACCGCGTCGTGCCTTCTTCCGCGAGCTGCTTCTCGACGACGTTCTGAGTCGCGATGCCGGCGTGATCGGTCCCGGGCAGCCATTCAGCCGCCCGACCGCGCAGCCGCTCGAAGCGGATCAGGACATCCTGGATGATGTTGTTCAGCCCGTGCCCCACGTGCAGCACGGCGGTGACATTGGGTGGCGGAATGACGATGACGTACGGCTCGCCCTCGGGCCGCGGCTGGAAGACGCCCGCATCGAGCCAGCGCTTATAGATGGCGGGTTCTACGGGCCGCGGATCGTATGCCATTCCTTAATATAGAAGCGGCCGCTAGAATATCGTCCAATGACTGAGCCCAAGTCCTCCGCACCATCCGATGATGTCCTGCCACCCAGCCGCGTCGTTCGCTGGCTGCTGCTGGGAGCGGTCATTCTGTTTTCGGTAGCTTTGTATTTCCGATTCGGCTTGCATACGCCGCACATCGGAACCGTGCCGACGCCCTAACGCATGCCCCCTGCGGAGATTCAGGTCGTCCTGCCGGATGGGAGCAAGAAGACCCTGCCGGCCGGCGCCACGGGCGCCGATCTAGCCCGGGCCGTGGGCCCGGGCCTGGCAAAGGCTGCGTTGGCGATTCGGGTCAACGGAGAAGTGCGCGACTTGCAGCGCCCGCTCCCCGACCGTGCCACAGTCTCGATTCTCACGAACAAGGACCCGCAGGCACTCGACGTGCTGCGCCATTCGTCGGCGCATACGTTGGCGACCGCCGTGCGGCAGCTCTTCCCGCAGGCCCAGATCGGTTTCGGGCCGCCGATCGAAGACGGCTTCTACTACGATTTCGACATCGGGCGGCCATTTACGCCCGAGGACATCACGACGATCGAAAAGAAGATGGAGGAAGTCGTAAAGGCTGATTATCCGTTTGAGCGTGAAGAGGTAAGTCGGCAAGAGGCAAGACGGCGCTTCAAGGATGATCCGCTCAAGTTGGAGCGAATCGATGACTTGAAGGAAGATGAGGTCATCTCGGTGTACACGGACGGCCCGTTCGTGGATCTGTGCCGCGGGCCGCACGTCCCCAGCACCGGCAAGATCCAGCATTTCAAGCTGCTGCACGCCGCCGGCGCGTACTGGCGCGGGGATGAGCGCCGCCAGATGCTGCAACGCATTTACGGAACGGCCTGGTTCACCAAGCAGGATCTCGACCAGTACATCACGCGGCTCGAGGAAGCGCGCAAGCGCGATCACCGCGTCATCGGCAAGCAGCTCGATCTCTTCTCGATTCAGGAAGACGTCGGCCCGGGGCTGATTCTGTGGCACCCCAAGGGCGCCATTCTCAATTTCGAGCTGCGCCGCTTCATCGAGGACGTGATCCTCGCGCGTGGCTACCAGCTCGTCTATACGCCGCACGTGACGCGCGAGCAGCTGTTCCTGCGTTCCGGCCACCTGCCGCTCTACGCGGCGAACCAGTTTCCGGCGATGGCGGCCGGCGAGGGTGAGTCGGAGGACGTGCGCTATCGCGTCAAGCCGATGAACTGCCCCATGCACATCCTGGTGTACGCGAGCCAGCAGCGCAGCTACCGCGATCTGCCGATTCGCCTTGCCGAGATCGCCAACGTGTATCGCAACGAGCGCTCGGGGACGCTGCACGGCATGCTGCGGGTGCGCGGCCTGTCGATGGACGACGCGCACATCTTCCTGCGCGAAGACCAGATCGAGCAGGAGATCTTCGAGATGCTCGACATCGTCGATTTGGTGATGGGCAAGACGTTTGGGCTGCAATACCGCCTCGATCTCGCGACGCGACCCGACAAGAAGCTGGGAGACGATCGCATGTGGGACGTCGCCGAGAAGGCGCTGGAGGGCGCGCTGAAGCGCCGCGGTCTCACGTACCGGATGGACATCGGCGGCGGGGCGTTCTACGGCCCGAAGATCGACATCAAGTTCAACGACGCGATCGGCCGCGAATGGCAGGGGGCGACGATCCAGCTCGACTACGCGCTGCCGGAGCGGTTCAACCTCGAGTACACCGGCGCCGACAACAAGCCGCACCGTACCCTGATGATGCACCGCGCGATCTTCGGGACGATCGAGCGGTTCACGGGATTCCTGATCGAGCACTTCGCGGGAGCCTTCCCGCTGTGGCTCTCACCCGAGCAGGTGCGCGTGCTGCCGATCGCCGACGCTCAGCTCGAGGCGGCGCGCGTGGTGCACCAGACGCTCAGCCAGGCCGGGATTCGCTCGCATCTCGACGAGCGCTCCGAGACGCTGAACTACAAGATCCGCGATGCCGAGACGCACAAGGTGCCGTACATGGCGGTCGTGGGGCAGCGGGAGGCGGAAGCGCACTCCGTCGCGGTGCGGGGCCGGGGCGCCGGAAACAAGCAGGTCGTGCTGCCGGTTGCGGAGTTTGTGGAGAAGCTGAAGCAAGAGGTTCACACGAGGAGTCTCAAGCCGTTAATTTGATGAGTAATTCGAAATGCGAAATGCGAAATTGACGCTTGCAGTTTCATTTCGCATTTCGAATTGCGCATTTCGCATTGAGGGCCTATGAACGACGCCGCAACTACACCTGTCATCCTCAGCGCTTGCAGGACACCGATTGGCCGGTACCTGGGCGGCTTGTCCCCAGTGCCAGGCCCCCGTCTCGGCGCTCTCGTGATTCGCGAAGCGATGCGTCGTGCCGCGGTCGAGGGCAGCGCGGTCGACGAAGTCATCATGGGCAACGTGCTGCAGGGTGGCGAAGGGCAGGCGCCCGCGCGGCAGGCGGCGATTCATGCGGGGTTGCCGGGCACGATCCCCGCCATGACGATCAACAAGGTGTGCGGCTCGGGGCTCAAGGCGGTGATGCTCGCGGCGCAAGCGATCAAGGCCGGTGACGAACAATGCGTAGTCGCGGGCGGCTTCGAGTCGATGTCGAACGCGCCGCACTACGTGTACGGCATGCGCAGCGGCATCAAGGCCGGCAATACGGAGCTGGTGGACGGGATGATCCGCGACGGCCTGTGGGACTCGTTCTCCAATACGCACATGGGCAACCTCGCGGAGTACACGGCGAAGAAGGCGGGCGTCTCTCGTGCCGCACAAGATCAATTTGCATTGGAGAGCCATCGCAAAGCGGTGCGCGCGATGGAGTCCTGCTTCTTCAAGGCTGAGATCGTTGCGGTCGAGAAGGTCGAGAAGGACGAGGGGCCGCGCGCCGACACGTCGCTCGAGAAGCTCGCGGCGTTGAGGCCGTCGTTCGAGAAGGAAGGCTCCGTCACTGCAGGCAACGCTCCGGGACTCAACGATGGGGCGAGCGCCCTGGTGGTCTCGTCGTTGGCATTCGCAAAGACGCATCGTGTGGAGCCGATGGCGAGAATCACGGGCTACGCAACGGGTGGTGGAGAGCCGAAGGATCTCTTTTTCGCGCCGATCGTCGCGGTACAGAACCTGATGAAGAAAACCGGGACGACAATCTCCGACTACGATCTCATCGAAGCGAATGAGGCGTTCGCGGTGCAGGCGTTGGCGGACGGGAAGGCGCTGGGATGGGATTGGAGCCGGGTGAACGTGCACGGCGGCGCGATTGCGCTGGGCCATCCGATCGGCGCTTCCGGTGCGCGCGTGCTCACGACACTGTTGTATGCGCTGAAGCAGTACGGCAAGAAAACCGGCCTCGCGACCCTGTGTCTCGGTGGCGGCAACGCAGTCGCTCTCTCTGTGGAGATGCTCTAATGGAGCTATCGGCTATCGGCTATCGGCTATCGGGTACTTGGGTGCGAGTTGGAGCAGTTGTGTTAGGAGCGCTGCTTGTTGCTGCCGCGGCGCAGATCTCTATACCGCTTCCGGGCACGCCGGTGCCGATGACGCTGCAGCCGATGGCGGTGCTGCTCGTCGGCGGCCTGCTCGGCGCGCGGCTCGGCGCGCTCAGCATGATCCTGTATCTGGCGATGGGCGCCGCGGGCCTACCGGTGTTCACGCCGACCGTGCCGTTGCTCGGCGTCGCACGCTTGTTCGGGCCGACGGGCGGGTACTTGCTCGCGTATCCGGTGGCGGCGTGGGCGACTGGGTGGTTTGCTAACCCCGGGCGGCAGCCCGGGGACAAAACAAACCGGGTTCCGATGCCCGTTAACCCCGGGCTACCGCCCGGGGTTAGAGAACCCTGGGCTCAGGTGACGCTGGGTGTGGTGGCGGGTCTCGTGCTGATTCACCTCGGTGGCCTCGCGCAGCTCGCCATTCTGACCGGCAACCTGTCCGCCGCCGCCCGGTTCGGCACGTGGCCGTTCCTGCTGGGAGACCTGATCAAGATCGCTGTGCTCGTGCCGGTCCTGGCGAAGCTGACTCCCTCGATTCGCGCGCGCCTCTGATGGCGCGCGTTTCGTTTGCGGGTGTGACACGGGTCGGGATCGCGCTGGGATGGGCCGTCCTCTTCATTGCTATCGGCATCGTCGTCATGATCGGCCTGTCGCAAGTCGTGCCGGGGTGGGGCGGCCGCGAATGGTTCGTCGCGCGCAGCGGCGTGTACGAGGTCATCGGCTTCGGCTTATCGACCTGGATTGTTGGCCGCCTGCTGCAGAAGTATTCGTGGGCAGAGCTCGGATGGCGCAGGCCGGCCGTGACGCCGTGGCTGCGCGGCGTCGCCATCGGTGCGGTGATGGCCTGCGTCGCGATCGGACTTGCTGTCGTGCTCGACGGCGCACGCATCCATTTCACGGGCGACTGGAGCCTGTGGCCCCGCATCGCGCTGCCGCTCATCATCGGCCTGATCTTCGCGGCGCTGGGCGAAGAGTTCTGGTTCCGCGGCTTCCCGCTGCGGCGGCTGTCCGACGCGTTCGGCGTGGTGCCGGCGATATTGCTGCTCGCGATCCTGTTCGGCCTGCTGCACGCGAAGAATCCGAGCGCCACCGTGTTCAGCTCCGTGAATGTCGCCCTGGCCGCGATCTGGCTGTCGTTCGCGTTCTTCTCGGCCGGTGGCATGCCGCTCGCCTGGGGCGCGCACTTTGGGTGGAACGCCGGGCTGGCGATTCTGTTCGATGCGCCCGTGAGCGGCTACGCCTTCCAGGTGCCGGTCGTGGAGTACACGCCGGGCGCGCATGCGTGGGTGGACGGCGGCGCGTTCGGCCCCGAGGGCGGCATCGTGGCGACGGTCGCACTGCTCGTCGGGACGTTCTATCTGCTGAGTCGGCCGTCTGCCTTCAGCCTTCAGCCGTCTGTCGAACTGGAAAAGGTTGCCGCCGCGTGAGCAAGGTGGCGGTGGTGGGAGCCGGAACGATGGGGAATGGGATCGCACACGTGTTTGCGCAGCATGGGTGGACCGTAACGCTGGTTGATGTTGCGCAGGATGCGCTCGCCCGCGGGCTCGCAACGATCAAGAAGAATTTGGAGCGCCAGGTCAAAAAGGGAGCACTGAGCACGGAGCAGGGAGCAGAAACCATCGCTCGCATCAAGACCTCCACCAACCTCGACAAGCTCCAGAACGTAGAACTCGTTGTCGAGGCAGTGTCTGAGAACCCCGACACCAAGTTCGACGTCTTCGAGGAGCTGGACCGTCTGGCTCCCAAAGGCACGATCCTCGCGTCCAACACCTCTTCGATATCGATCACGGAAATCGCCAAGCAGACGAAGCGCCCCGATCGCGTCATCGGAATGCACTTCATGAATCCCGTCCCACTCATGCCGCTCGTCGAAATAGTGCGGGGACGGGGGACGGGGGACGAGGTCGTCGCGAAAACGGTCCAAATCGCAGCGCAGTTGGGGAAGACGCCTGTCGTCGTCAACGACGCGCCCGGCTTCGTGTCGAACCGCGTGCTGATGCCGATGATCAACGAAGCGATCTGCTGCGTGGACGAGGGCGTCGCGACGCCGGAGGCGGTCGATCAGGTGATGAAGCTCGGCATGAATCACCCGCT